>Ga0116130_1001016_pt1 | contig 16691 bp, 11 predicted proteins | sample June2015DPH_17_5_FD_89733 | JGI IMG/M metagenome (GOLD analysis project Ga0116130, IMG submission 89733) | Peatland microbial communities from SPRUCE experiment site at the Marcell Experimental Forest, Minnesota, USA - June2015DPH_17_40 | ecosystem: Environmental > Terrestrial > Soil > Wetlands...
AAAAATTATAAAAATGATAAAAAAGTAATCCGGCAATCAAATAATGAAAAAGTTTCACAGGTTTTGGATATATTTAAATCTTCGTCTTCATCAAATGAATATGTAAAAGAGAGAGCTGGTAAACAAATAGTACTTAAACTTGATAACAAGTGAAGTAAAGATTTTTTGCGAAAATAAAAATTTTACTTACTGAATTTTGTATAATTCTACCTGTAAAAATCATCAGACTCCGGGATAATTTGATCATCTTCATCACTGTTGATAGAAAACATTGAACTGAGCATATCTTTGAATTGAATTCCGTCTTCCAATTTGAATTTACTTAACATAGAATATTCTGCCAGGCTGTGCAAGACAAATTCCATGAGTAAAAGCTGGGCTTTTCCGTCTGCTTTCGGCTGATATTTCTTAACGATTTCCTTTAATCCCGGGATTGATTTTAATGTTTTTTCGTAATCATTATTAGTGAGAGTATTTAATATATCAATTACATTTCCTTTGCTGAACCAGTTTATAATTATCTGGTAAGGACTTGCATCGAGGTTCTTCTTTTGCTTTTCGGGGGAAGGGAAGTAATTTAAAAATAAAGATTTTATAGCCTTCCCGATTAATATAAACGCAACTTTAGAAGTACCTTCCTGTTCTCCCTCGTATACAAGCTCAATCTTCCCAGTTATTGAAGGAATGATACCGTAAATGTCCGATATTCTTAATTGAGTTTCGGTTTCATCATTTATAATCATCCGGTGTTCGGCGGTGCTTACTAAATTTTCAAAAGCTGAGATGGTAAGCCTTGCAGAAACACCGCTTTTTGAATCTATATATTCACTTTTTCTTGCTTCAAAAGCAATCTGCTCTACTAAAATTTCGAGGAGTTCACTGCCTTGGATGGACTTAGCTTGCTCCTCTGTTATATTTGCTTCCTGTTTTGTTATTTCCCTGGAAATTTCTATGGTTTTGGGATAATGCGTCAATATTTGACTTCCGATTCTATCTTTTAATGGAGTTACAATGGAACCCCGGTTTGTATAATCTTCTGGGTTTGCAGTGAAAATAAATTGAATATCCAGCGGTAGCCTTATTTTAAACCCTCTTATTTGAATATCATTTTCCTGAAGTATGTTGAATAAAGCCACTTGGATTCGTGCCTGCAAATCCGGTAATTCGTTTATGACAAAAATAGCTCTGTGAGATCTTGGTATTAGGCCAAAGTGAATTACTCTTTCATCCGAGTAGGGAAGTTTTAATGAGGCGGCTTTTATAGGATCAACATCCCCTATTAAGTCTGCAACTGAAACATCCGGTGTAGCCAATTTTTCCGTGTATCTTTCGGAGCGGTGTATCCATCTTATTTTTGTATCATCGCAATGTTGAGCAATCAAATCCTTTGCGGTTCTTGATAGGGGCTTTAATGGGTCGTCATTTAATTCAGCGTCGTCAATGGCGGGGATGTATTCATCAAGCAGGTTTGTTAAAAGCCTTGCTATTTTTGTTTTCGCCTGACCTCGTAAACCTAACAATATAATATTATGCCTGGAAAGTATAGCAGTTTCTATGTCGGGAACAACGGTTTCTTCGAAACCTAAAATTCCTTCAAAAGGATTTTTATTGTTCTTTAATGCGTAAATTAAATTCTTTCTTAGCTCATCTTTTATTGAAACAGATTTATATTCTATCTTTTTTAGTTCACCAAGTGTGTTTATAGATGTCAAGTTCATTTCGGAATTCTACTCCTTTATAAATATCTTTTAAAGTTATGAAAGGTTTATCTTACCCTTTTAAACCTGTTTCTAATGTAATCTTCAAAAATATAATCGCCTAAACCGGATAAGGAACTGTAGAATGCACGTCCGTTATTTGTTTTTGTAAATTCTCTTACAAATTCCTGCAGGTAAAGATCGCGTGCAATCATAAAAGTAGTTACAGTAATACTAAGCTTTCTGCATTTTGCTGCCTGATCCAAAGTTTTATTCATGATTTTTTTATCCAGACCAAAACTGTTTTTATAATATTTAGTCCCTTCTTTTAAGCAGGTCGGTTTTCCATCTGTGATCATAAAAATTTGTTTGTTGCTGGTTTTCCTACGCCTAAGAATGTCAATTGCAAGTTCCAAACCTGCAACAGTATTTGTATGGTAATGTCCTACTTGAAGATACGGTAAATCTTTTATTTCTATAGGCCATGCATCATTTCCGAAAACAATAATATCCAGCGTATCTTTAGGATATTTGGTTGTAATTAATTCCGATAATGCCATCGCTACTTTTTTTGCCGGTGTAATTCTGTCTTCCCCGTACAAAATCATTGAGTGTGAAATATCAATCATAAGAACAGTAGAAGTTAAGGTTTTGAAATCTCTTTCTTCAACTTCCAAATCCTTTTCCGTTAATTTGAAATCATCTATACCGTGGTTTATCTGTGCATTCTTTATTGAATCGGTAACATCAATTTGTTCAATGGAATCGCCAAAATAATATTCTCTTCTATCGGAAGTAGATTCATCCCCGAGCCCGCTATGGGTTGTAATGTGATTACCGCGTAAAGATTTTTTTAACTTACCGAAAATTTCTTCAAGAGAATGTCGCCTTATAGACTGTTCTCCCCTGAAAGTTATAGTGAGTATTGAGCCATTTTCGTTTTCTTTAATATAGTTTTTGTTTTTTAGTTCCTGTATAAAATCACCCATACCATATTCTTTATTTGTCAGATTATATTTTTTATCCATCTGATTCATCCAGTTTAAAGTTTTGGCCACATCTCCCGAAGAAATAGTAAGAAGCTGAATAAAAATATTCAGCAGGTTCGCAAAATTATTTCCGGTATCTATATTAGGTACGAATTTTGTAAATCTTATATCAATCATAATAATTATATGTTTTGTTATAAATAATTTATTCCCTTATTTAATTAAAGCCTTTAAGGAATGCAATTCTTAATCTTTAATCTTACGGAAATATATATGAAGAATTTTAGTAAGCAATAATATAATTGTGCTATTAGTCAAATTCAGAAGAATTGAGTAGTCCAAATCATAATGACTTTATTATAAATTTGGCTACAGCAAGTAATAATTGATTTACCAATTAAATATTATTCTTCTTCCTCCAGCTTTTTTATCATCCTGATAGAATAATTGTTTGAAGAATCCATTATAAGTGCTTTGCGGTAGTATTTCATTGCAATGCCTTTGTTGCCGTTGTGGTAGTATGAATCTCCCGTACCTATTAATGCTGAAATGTTTGCAGGAAATTCATTTTCAAAAAGTTGAAACCACCTTATTGCATCGGCGCTATGTTGTATCTTTAATAAATCATAGCCAAAAGAATTAAACTCGTCTGAAGTTAAATTGTACACCTCCGTAGAATCTTTTTTAATTATATTAAGGAAACTAATTGCAGCATCAAGATTTTTATGGATAGTTATTTCCATCATTTTATCTGCAAGGGATTTCTTCGGAATAGGGAATGGCTTTCCCAAAGTAATGGCAGCAAGATTTTCTGCCGGACTGCCTATAGTTCTATCAACAGTATTTATCAGATCGACTACAGCAAGAGAATCTTTAGGATAAATAGCAAGCAGACTCATAAAGCCGGTGCCATGTCCATAGTGTCCGAAAAATTGTTTCCCGTTATTATCTGTTTTAATTTCAAATCCCAATCCGCTTTCAAGGATTTTGCCATCTGGCAGCTTTGTCGGAACAAGCATGGAATCTAAAGTAGTAAGCTTTATTAATTTACCATCAAGCAGGCAATTTGAAAATTTCAATAAATCTTCCGGGGTGGAAATTAAACCGCCGCCAGCCATTTTTATGCTAACATCAGATATCGGTGCATTTTGAAGTATCCTGTAATTATTTTTATCATAGCCTAGCGCCTTGTTCATCATTACCTCACCATGGAATTCCGAGAAAGTAAATTTCATATCCGCAGGCTGAAAGATATACTTTTTAAGATAATCCGTAAATTTCATCCTGCTTACATTTTCAATAACTGCGGCAAGTAGATTATAACCCAATGTGGTATAAAGGAACTTAGTACCCGGTTTGTATTCCAGAGGATCTTTACTTATTAAATCAACGACTTCCTGTGTTGAAGAATATGAGGTAATACTGTTGAATTCACCGTCTTTATAATTCCTTAAACCGGCAGTATGCTGAAGTATTTGTCTTACCGTAAATTTCCATTTTTGGGGGGGGAAGTAGGGGATATATTTTAGAGCATCGGTATCAAGATTTATTTTCTTTTGTTCCACAAGCTGCATTACCGCAACCGCAGTTATCACTTTAGATATAGAAGCTACCCTGTATATTGTTTTTGGATTAGCTTGAATATGGTGGACGAGATCGGCATAACCGTAAGAGTCAAGCCAGATGATTTTACCTTTCTTTAGAACTCCTGCAGATATGGAAGCAATATTCTTATTTGTTTGATATTCTACTAAATACTTATCAAGCTTTTGCTGCAGCGTTTGGGGCTTTATCAAGATGCAGGAGAAAGTAAGCAGAATAAAAATTAATAATAAAATTCTTCTTCCCGGTCGGAGATAAATTATGAGTTTGTAAAACACATGTAGTGCAGATATACTGTCTATATACTTTTCCCTCGAAATCATATAACTAAATTTATAAAAATTTTTGAAATTATAAACGCTATACCTGAAATTAAGAAAGGGGGAATATGAATTTTAAATAAAAAGAAGGAATTGAAATTTCAATCCCTTCAAAAATGAATTTTATTTTTTATTTAAGGGAGCTCTTTTTTCAAAGATATTATCTACAAGATTGTACGTTTTTGCTTCTGCGGCAGAAAGAAAATAATCTCTGTCACAGTCTTTAGCAATCTGTTCAATGGTTTTGCCTGTATGTTCCGCAAGAATATGGTACAGAATATCTCTTGTTTTGATCATTTCTTTTGCATGAATTTCAATATCTGTAGTTTGTCCCTGCAAACCGCCAACCCATGGCTGATGAATCATTATTCTTGAATTTGGAAGAGAACTTCTCTTACCCGTGGCGCCCCCTGCAAGCAGGATTGCACCCATACTTGCCGCCATGCCTACGCAAATTGTTGCAACATCGGGTTTAATAAATTTCATAGTATCATAAATAGCGAGCCCTGCAGAAACGCTGCCGCCGGGTGAATTTATATACAAATTTATATCTCTTTCGGAATCTTCTGCTTCAAGAAAAATAAGCTGTGCAATTGTTAAGCTTGCAATATGATCATCAATAGCCGTTCCAATAAAAATTATTCTTTCTCGTAATAAGCGGGAATAAATGTCCATGCCTCTTTCCCCACGTCCGGTTTGTTCGATAACATAAGGCACTAACTGGTTATATATTTCAATTTTTTCTTTCATTCATCTTCCTTTGTTTCTTTTTGAAATAATTTTTCAGGTTCAACACTATTTATATTACTCTTCTCTTTTAAAAAGTCATACATCTTTTTATCGATTAATTTTTCGCTGTAGTTTGAAGATTTGTAATAATTAATCAACTTATCTATTGCTATTCCGGTTTTTTCGGCATCTTTAGCTGCAAGTTCATTCAGTTCTTCATCGGTGATAGTAATATTTTCTTTCTTCTGAATGGCTTCTTTAATTAAATACCATTTTACATTATATTCGGCAGCTTTTCTTAAACGGTTGGCTGCTTCACTTTTATCGTATTTTCTATATCCCTGCTTCTTGGAAGTTTCCTCTTCGTTTTTTACCATTTCCTCAAGAATATTGTTAACAAGCGAAACAGGAGGAACAAAATCGTTGCTCTTTACAATCAGGTTGATAAGTTTATCCTGGATCATCTCTTCGGTTTTTTGGTCATAGTAGCCCTGGATATCTTTCTGGATTTCAGCTCTTAGGTCGGTTTCGTTTGTCACTTTATCTTTTGTAACTTTTTTAATTAATTTTTCATTTAACTCCGGAGTTAAAATTTTTTTTATTCCTTTTATAAGTGCGGAATAAATATATTTTTCGGATACTTTCTTTTCTTCCCCGTTTTCATCTTTCTTAGTACTTTCTTCCGTAAACGAAAAGCTAAAAGATTCACCCGTTTTTTTCCCTTTGGAGTTATCTAAGATTTCATGCTGAACTCTTTCATTGGTTAAGTCAATCTGGATATTTTCGGGTTTTGTTCCCTCAATAACTGCGCCGTTTTCATCAAGTCTCTTCATTTCTACATCAAGAATAAATTTCCCGTCGTCTCCAACTGCATCAGCTTGTTCGTTTGTGCTGTTTGCTTTTAGAATATATTTTATCTCCGACTCAACTTCATCACCTTTAACTTCAAATTTAGGGATTTCGATGGTTAATTCTGTATAATCTTTAACCTCAAGCTTAGGTACTATTTCGTATTTAACCTTAAAGAAAAGATCTTCGCCCGGTTTGTATTTTATATCCGTCATAGCAGGCTGACCAATAGGATGGAGATGTTTTTCTTTAGCAATTTCCCAAAATTGATGATTCGCAATCTTTTCGGAAGCTTCAAACTCAAGCGCATCACCGTATATTTTTTTAATTAATGCTGGAGGCACTTTACCCTTCCTGAATCCTGCAATTTGAACAGTCTTAGTTTTTTTCTTTACTTCAGTCTCAACATCAGTTTTAATTTCATCGAAGGGAAGAGATATTTCTATTTCTCTTTCGGTTAATGAAATGTCATTAATCTTATATTCCAATATAGCCTCTGTTTTTGAATTTATTAAGTACTGTGCGAGAACGGGGACTCGAACCCCGACACCGGTTAGGTACTAGATCCTAAGTCTAGCGCGTCTGCCAAATTCCGCCATTCTCGCTTTTACTATGTATTCTTTAATTCTATTTTCCGGAAACTTGATTTTATAACTTTTTTTGGTTTCCAGATTAAGTGATATGAAATAAATATCCAAAATTAAATAATAAAATTAAGAGAATTTTAAGTGAAAACAAAAGAATGGAATAACCGTCTGAATCGAGATTTACAGGATTTATGGATTAAAAGGATCATTAAACCAAATTATATTTGTTTAGGGATAATTAAAAATAAATGTTTTGAAATTTTCTCATTTTAATAATTTTTCTCCTTTTTATTACTTAACAGACAGTATAGATTTGAATCATCTTTGGGGTGGTTTTCTTCTCAAATGTTTTGTTCAAATTATACTGTTTTGATGCCTTGCATAGGTGGTTTTGCGAATCCGATTTGGTCGGGTAAAATATGATGAAACGGGTACGCTTAGAGTCACATATAACCAAGATAAATATTTTTCTAATCATTTTAGTGAAATAGAATTAATACATTCATTAGCGATATAAGTAAGACAATAAATAGTAATTAGAATTTGATAGATACTTGAAAGTTTTGAAGACGTGATTGATCTTATGGCATATTTGGTATTTTTTAAGACGATCTCAATAAATATAATTATGAAGAACAATAACCACTTGACATAACTTCTTTTATAATGTACATTCATAACCAAGATTATGAAAAATATAATAACAAATATAACTAAAGACGCCAGAGTAATTGAAATATGTTGCTGCTGTACTTTGTATTGTAATAAACAAATGGAGGATATTGCCTGAGTTATATTTGTAAAAAAAGTTTTTATTCAAAGCCCTTCCATTTTGTGAAGGGCTTTTTTGTTATATAGCTCTCGTAGAACCTGAAAATATTTAACTTATGCCGGTTGTTATAAGGTATGTGTTATATATTAATAGAGTTTCTGAGTGTTTATTATGGTGCTGTAGCCAAGCGGTCTAAGGCGTGGGTCTGCAAAACCTTCATCACCGGTTCGAATCCGGTCGGCACCTCAAATAAGGAATTCCCTTTTCATATAAATATATTCACAGATTCAAGTTTTTACAGAACGCTAAAAAATATCATTTGATAATTATCTATACAAAGAGAATGATATGAGAATAAGGATTTAATTTTCATTTTCAGGAACTCAATCAGGTGGAGTAGAGATGAGCGATTAAAGCCGGGGTTAATTCAAATCGGAATTGTTTTTTATATTATAGATAGTTGTTTGAAAATACTCTTAAATATTTGAAGGATAATAAAAAAAATATTTCAATAAACTTTCAGGTCTGATTTCTATACTTTTAATTACACAGGGTTATATAACTATTCTGTTAAATTTCGTGTTCACTTCTTCTTCAATCTTTTTATCTTTATAGAATGTATGTCCTTTTATCAACCATGAAATACCAAATGCTATTAAAGCAATAGATTCAAATATTAAAACCGGGTGTATTTTCCAAATAAATGTAGTCTTAAAAAAAGTAGTATATGTAATTATACAAAGCATTGCAAGGATCATTACTATACCGCAAAGACGATATATTAAATTTCTATGTCTTTTTTCTTTAGTTATATGTCCCGGACCATGTTTAGTAAAGAGGAATATCGAATTGGAAGACAGTAAAAGAAAAATAATGCACTGAAAATCAAATGGATATTTTCCGAAAGAGTATCGTTTATAAGAAATATTCCTACTTTAATATCTTTCCCACAGTACATTGAAGTCGGAAACATTATTATTCCCAATGCAAATAATCCGCTCAGGTTTCCAACGATATTATCAATTTTTTCATAACCGGTATATGATATCAGGAATAGCGAAATTCCAAAGAGTAACCCGACAAAAAAATCGCGCATATTTGTATAATAATAATTACTTATTAAGTCTAGCATAACAAATTCATTTTGTATAAATCCTCCTAATACGATTATAATTGGCAGTCCTATTCCTATGACACCTATCAATCTTCGCATCGTTAAATATGAGATTATCAGGCTTTGTCTTCTATTTGTTAATATATTATCCGCAAATAGGTAATTAAATGTCATGTGGTTTATAAAAATAATTGATTAAAATTCCGTAATGTTGAATTATGTTAAAAGATTCATAAACGCTTTTATTTCCTTGTTCATTTGAATTTTGCGTATTTTTTTGCTACTACATCTCTTGTTGTTTAAAATTCCATTATGAACTACTATATCATCGTCATTTTATTTATAAAATTTATGTATTAAAATAGAGTCACAATAAAATTTTTTTTAATACCGGTTATTTTATAGGAAAGATGTAATTTTGCCCCATTAAGTTTGATTTTCATTGGAATTATGTAGCATTAATTTTCTTAATTCCGGATTTTGCAATAGAAAATGAAAATTGATCCAAAATCTTTATTCTAAATGCAATAAATTGTTATTGTACTTTTTTTATTGTAATGCAATGAAAAAAATTTGTAACTTATTATATTCTAATGAGTTATAATGTTAACCTTTCTTTTAAATTTTTCTAATGCAAAATCTGGATTAATTACTAAATTGTAAAAATAACCTTAAATCCGGCAAAATATACCTTTCGGTCTATGGTTGAGTCCGGATATTAAAAAAGCCGTCTTAAAAATAAAATTTAAGGCGGCTTATTAAATTAAACGATTAAGAATCAGGGATTAATTATGGCCCATAAATCCTTTCGGATAGCTGCGTACATTATGACCGTATTTCAATAATTCTTCCAACCTGCAAGACCAGACAAGCTTGCCGTTCCATACGGTAATATCCGGGCAGCCATCGCACATATTCTGGCGGCCGTCTTCAAGAAAATCTACCGGCTGTATTATCATAATTGATTGATAATGGAGCTTGCGGAAAATATTAAACGGATTCTTTAAGAAATTCTTCGCAGTCTTTCTCAGCTTCTTATCAAAAGCGCCGAGCAGAAGCATTGATCTTCCTTTACGGGTTAATCTTGGTTCTGAGTATGCAAGGTATCTATCAAACAGCATATGATGACCTGCCTGTATTATCTCCATAGCTTTAGCACCCATGTGGCCATATATTTTACCTTTGACACCAAGCCTTCCGCTTAATAGCCATTTAAATGAATCCGGTTTTTCCGAACCGTTTAAATAAGCGCAGCTATCAAAGTCGGGGTATTCGTTCTTTATAAGTTCCCAAACCTCTTCGGCTTTAATATCGGTTCTTTCAACCGGTTCTTCATTATAAACAAGTTCGCCCATGTCAATTTTTTGCGGGCCTAAATAAAAATCTACCAGATTGTTATTTACAGCACGGTAAAGAATAAATACCATTACCTGAACGATATCTATATTCTTTTCAGCCCATTTAACCATTTCCGGTACATATTGAATTGTATCTTCATATACGGTGGAATTAAAAGAGCATGAAATATTTCCCACATCCGCAAGCATACGGGCATAGTTATAGCGAAGTTCATTTAGCTCAACTTCATTTTTATTTTTCCATCCTGGCCGGCCTTGTTTGCTGTCTATGTGAAAGGTAAAGCCGTAAACTCCTGCTTTTTTTAATTCGATGAGGAGTTCTTTAGTTAAAGCGAGACCGTTGGTGTTAATTATAGGTTTAAGATTTCTTTTCTTAACTTCTTTTACAATTGAAATGACATCCGGGTGGGTCAGCGGATCTCCTCCCGCAATCGATACGCCATCGGCTTTTCTTAATCTTGTGAAAACATCTAATTCTTGTTTAATAATTTCAAGCGATTTGTGGCTGTCATTTTCATTCTGCCTGTAACATCCATCGCAGCTAAGATTACATTTTGCTGTAGGCTCCAGCCATGAAATAGAATTATCGTTAAGATTCCACGGCAGCCTGTAATAATCTAAGTGATTTAATTTGATCATATTATTTCCTACATTATGATTTTTATTCTCTGCTATTAACTTTTAAGAAAGAATAGAATATAAATTAATTTCAAAATTAAAATTTAATATAAAAAACCCGACAAAGGAATTCAGTTGTAACATAAATAACCTGGTCAGGGCACTTTTAAATTATTAACTCATGTTACGCAGTTATTAAAATTTTATTAAATAACCCCAAGTTTTAACTCGGGGAATTGAGCCTGAACAAGCTGTTGCAAATTGCCCCGACTTTTAAGTCGGGGGACAAATGATCACAATGATATTCGGCTTTAGCCAAAATATTAACCACTTATTGGACTAAAGCCCAAAGGTCGTGGCTATAAATCCATTTATTTTGCGTAAGGTAAGTTATTAATATGAAACTAAAAAAATTACTAAATAAAGGTAAAATTTTCTTTCTTCTATAGCAATAGCTTTATTTATTGACTTTTCTTTTAATATTTCTGTATTTTATAATTAAAATATAGTATACGGATTTTATGAATTAAAATTCGGAAAATAAAAGAAACTTTTTCAGATATGGCATAGAGTAGTGAAATATTTGAGTGTACAAATTATAAACGCTTTCCCAGACTTCAGCGATGTGAAACTTCCACCTCAAATTGAATTGCTGCCAATCTAATGCATATTATTAAAAATGTATGTTTTTTTATTAAAAATTTACTTGCCACAGATAATATCAAAGCAAATTAGAACCGAATAATTTTTTAGAAGTTTAAAAAATAAAGATTTTGAATGGAATTGTTTTTATTTTTACTATTGTTATACTAAGACAATTCTTATTTTAGTGCAGTATATTTTTTTTGAGGCTAAATGCAATATAAATATACTTCATTATCTGAAATCGGTTTAAAGAGATTAGATAATGAAGATTTTTTTGGGGTTTTTAAACTTGAAGATGGAATGCTTGCTATTGTCTGCGATGGGCTCGGAGGTAATAAAGCCGGGGAAATAGCATCGCAGCTTACCGTAAATACTATCAAGGAAGTGTTTACCCGGTTACGTTATATTGATTACCTGGAAAGAATAAAGCAGGCAATTTATGAAGCGAACCATATTGTGCTTGAAAAATCCGCCGGAGAAGCAGCGCTAAACGGGATGGCAACCACTGTGGAGGTACTTTTTTTGAATGAAGATACCGCTTATTGGGGGCACATCGGTGACTCAAGAATTTATAATCTCAAAAACAATAAGTTGAAGTTGATGACCAAGGATCATTCCCTTATTCAAAAACTTGTTGACGAAGGCTATTTAACTTTAAGGGAAGCCGAACACCATCCGAATAAAAATATAATAATGAGAGCTTTGGGCGATAATCCCTATATTGAGATAGATCTGAGCAAACAGAAATTAAATCCCAAAGATGAATATAAGTTTTTTATTTGCACAGATGGGGTAACAGCGGTTATTTCCGATTCCGTACTACAGGATTATCTTAAACTAAAAGATATAAACGTTATTTCCAATAAATTATCTCAGGCTATTATAGAACGGGGAGCGCCTGATAACTATACTTTTGTTTTAATTACGAAAACTGATTAAATGGTCGGAAACATAATAGACAATTATAAAGTGATTGCAATCCTTGGTGAGGGTGGAATGGGAATTGTCTATAAGGCTTTTGATTTGAAACTTGAAAGATTTGTTGCTCTAAAAATTCTAAGTCCCCAGGCATTAACTAATCCTAATTTTATAGCCCGTTTTAAAAGAGAAGCAAAGAACCAGGCAAAGTTAAACCATACTAATATTGTTCCCGTTTACGGTTTTACTGAGGACAATCATACTTTCGGAATTGTTATGGAGTATGTAGAAGGGGAAACTCTTGAGCATTTAATCAGGCGTAAGGGACATCTTGAACTAATTGAAGCACTCTCAATATTAAAGCAGATTCTTATTGGAATTGGATATGCTCATTCTAAAGGATTTGTTCACAGGGATATTAAACCGTCCAACATAATTATAAACAATGAAGGCGTTGTAAAAATAATGGATTTTGGGATTTCAAAATCCGTTAATGATTCAAAAGCAATTACGAAAACTGGCGTTAAAATCGGTACTATCCTTTACATGAGCCCTGAACAAGTTCATGCTCAGGAACCCACAAGTCAGAGTGACATATATTCAATCGGTATTTCTTTTTATGAAATGCTGATTGGTAAATCGCCGTTTGATTACGAAAGCGAATATCAAATCATGGAGGCGCACTTAAAAAAGAATCCTATTAAACTTTCTTCACAGTTTGCAGATATTCCTTCGGAAGTAGACGTTATAATGGGGAAGGCCATTCATAAATCTTTAGATAGAAGATACAAAAGCTGTGAATTGTTTTTAGCGGATATAGAACATTTGCTACATAGTATTACTTTATATCCCTCACAAAAAAAAGTTAAGAAAAAAGAAAAGCCTGAACAGATATCTCCTGTTTTAAAAAGTGAAATTCCAGGAAACAAACACTCATTAAGATCAAAAATTCGTTTTTATTCTATGGCGTTTTTTTTCGTTTGCTTATTCGGATTGCTTTCCTATTTTGTTTATTCCACTTTATCGCAGTTTTGGAAAAGCGCTGACACCGAAAAAGGATTTAGTTCTGATCAGAATACCGGAGCTGCTGCGGGTTATCATTGGAAAACCATTGCTTCTCCCGCAACAAGTAGCCTCAATTCCATCTTTTTCTTAACTGATTCAATAGGATTTTCCTGCGGTAACCAGGGAATAATTGTTAAAACAACCGATGGCGGTAATTCCTGGATAACTATATGGGATTCTTCCGGTATTGACATGAACGATGTTAAATTTATTTCTTCTGAAAAAGGATTTATAGTAGGAGAAAAGGGCTTGATCTTAACGACAAATGATGTCGGAAAAACATGGCAAAAAATTAATTCAGATACAGCAAATTCTTTATTCAAAATTATTTTTCTGAAAAATAATTATACCGGTTTTATTGTCGGTGCACACGGTACAATTCTAAAAACAAATGACGGCGGAGCAAACTGGCTGCCTGTTGCTTCACCGTCGGGTGAATTGCTATATAGTATTTCTTTCGCTGATATTAATAACGGCGTAATTGTTGGCTGGAACGGTACAATAATTAATACTTCAGATCAGGGGAAGACTTGGGTGGAAGAAAAGAAAATAAGCGATGTATATTTAAGAGATGTTTATTTTGACGACAATGATGTGGGAATAATAGTCGGGGGATCAGGTGAAATTTTAAGAACAGATGATGGGGGAAAAGGATGGAGTAAAATAAATTCAAGTTCCTTCTCCGGTTTCCATACTGTATATTTTTCATACGATCACACGGGGTTTATTTTGGGCAATAAAGGAGAAATATTTATCTCGACTAACTCCGGGAAAAGTTGGAATGGGAGTAATTTGGGAAATTTCTCTTCGCTAACTTCAATTACCGAGACGCCCTCTAAAAAGATTTTTATTTCGACTAACAACGGTTCTATTATGAGTAACTGATTTTAATCAAATTGATTTTACTCGTTTGAATCTTTAATTTTATTTTTACTAATCAATACTGTTTTTATAACTAACTGAAGTTATACAAAAGACAATTAAAATAGCCCCAACATTTATATGAGGACTAACTTCAGCAATTACCAGAGGAAAAGTGGATAAGTTTGTTATCAATGGAGGAAAAAGATTATCAGGGAAAGCTGAAATAAGCGGGGCAAAAAATGCTTCGCTGGCTATAATGCCTGCCTGCATTTTAACTTCCGGAACTTCAATTCTATATAATACACCGGAATTGAATGATGTGTACACAATGATTAAATTAATGAATTTCCTCGGTGCTGAAACTTCATTTAAAAATCATGCGCTTTCGGTTAACACCGAAAAAATAGTCAGCCAGGAAGCACCTTATGAATATGTAAAAAAGATGCGTGCTTCTGTGTATGTGCTGGGACCGTTATTGTCAAAATTCGGGAGTGCTAAAGTTTCACTACCGGGCGGATGTGCTTGGGGGCCAAGACCAATCAATCTTCATATAGAAGGTTTGAAAAAAATGGGTGCGGAAATTGATTTAGCGGAAGGGTATATAATTGCTAAAACCAAAAAGCTTACCGGCGCAAAAATCAATTTTGATGTATCATCTGTGGGAGCTACGGCTAATATTTTAATGGCGGCTGTTCTTGCCAAAGGAACTACAATTATTAATAACGCTGCCATGGAACCCGAAATTACTAATCTTGCAGCGTTCCTAATAAAAATGGGAGCTAAAATCAATGGTTTAAATTGCTCAACTCTGGAGATAGAAGGAATTGATGAATTAAGACCTGCTGAGATTGAAACCATCCCCGACAGAATAGAAGCAGGTACTCTTTTAATTGCTGCCGCTATTACAAAAGGTGAAATTACTTTAAAAAATATTTCTCCAAAATTTATTCAGTCTGCCTTAACTAAACTTGAAGATTCCGGCTGTAAAATAGAAATTGTAAATGGCGACATATGTTTGAATGGAGTTAACAACAGTATTCAGCCGTCGAATGCTACTACGGCAATTTATCCCGGCTTTCCTACTGATATGCAGGCGCAATGGACTGCTTACATGGCTTTGGCAAACGGCACTTCAACTGTAACCGATACAATCTATTCCGACAGGTTTAAGCATGTTCCTGAATTAGTCAGATTGGGCGCTAATATTACAGTTACAGACAATGTCGCTGTTATTAAAGGTGTTAAAAAGTTACTCGGTGCTAAAGTAATGTCAACGGATCTTAGGGCAAGCGCCAGCCTTGTTCTGGCAGGTCTTGCTGCCCAAGGTAGAACGGAAGTTCTCAGAGTTTATCATTTGGACCGCGGTTACCAGAAAATCGAAGAAAAATTGAAAACTTTAGGCGCAGATATAGAGAGAGTTGAAGGAAAAGAATATTAATAGTGCCTTTTGTGAAAAAAATATTATCCTTTTATAACTGCATAATAATTTACTGCTTTGTTGTATTGGTGTTTAATATTTTTCTGCTTCAGGTTCCGCTTGCAAAAGTATTCGGGTATGAATTTTCTTCTCTGAATGCTGTCTTGCTGGTCTTACTGTCGGGCTTCTATTTTATTCCTTTACTAAAAGAGCTGCAAAAAAATGTTGAACAAAGAAAAGCTTTTAAAAAACACGGGCTTACTGCATTCGCTTTATTCTTAATTTTGCCTGCGGCTCTTTCGCTTACTCATTCTTTTCTTGCATCCGGCTGCCCGGTCATAGACGGAATCTTTTTTTATATTGTTTTAACTTTCCCTTCAATTCTAATAGGGTTTACTCTTGCTCTTATTTGTGTATATGTTTTTAAAAAATTCCATAAAATATTTTTTATAATTAGTTTTTTCATAATCTTATTTATTCCTGCTGCGGAGTTTTATTTAAATCCCCAGATTTATTTCTACAATCCAATCTTTGGATATTTCCCGGGAACTATTTATGATGAAGGATTAAGAATAAGCTTTAATCTTGTTGTATACAGGACTTTAAATCTAATTTATTTTGGTCTTATAGCATTAGTGCTATATCGATGTGTTCTAGGCATAATCAATCTATCAAAGTTACTGATACTTGCTTTTGTCGTTTTAATTGCAGCATTGTTTATTTATATATCTCCTTTTTGCGGCTATTCAACTACATTTGAACGGTTAAATTCGGAGTTATACGGAACTGCAGTAACAAAGCATTTTGTTATTCATTATCCGCCTCAATTGGATAAGGATTTTGTAAAAGCAATAATATTTTACCATGAATATTATTATACCGAACTTAAAGAATTTTTCGGCTATGACTACCCGCAAAAAATTAATTCTTATTTATTTTTAAATAATGAACGGAAAAAAGAATTATTTGGCTCTGAAAATGCCGATGTTGCTAAGCCGTGGATGAACAGTTCCTTTATTACTTATACCGATTATATAGCAACATTAAAGCATGAACTCGCACACTGTTTCTCTTCCGTTATAGGAGTCGGTCCATTCAAGATTTCGGCTGGAATAAATCCATATTTAATTGAAGGATTAGCTGTGGC
>Ga0116130_1001021_pt1 | contig 16654 bp, 12 predicted proteins | sample June2015DPH_17_5_FD_89733 | JGI IMG/M metagenome (GOLD analysis project Ga0116130, IMG submission 89733) | Peatland microbial communities from SPRUCE experiment site at the Marcell Experimental Forest, Minnesota, USA - June2015DPH_17_40 | ecosystem: Environmental > Terrestrial > Soil > Wetlands...
ATTCAGTTCGCGCAAAAGGCCGGCGGGATAGAGTCTCCCGGTGGGATTGTTGGGCGAATTGAGGATGAGCGCCTTGGTGCGCGGCGTCACGGCGGCGGCGATGCGGTCCGGATCGGGCAGGAAGTCGGCGGTGGTTTCCACCGGGACCACGCGGCCGCCGTGGTTTTCGATATAAAAGCGATACTCGGGAAAACACGGATTAAGAACGATGACTTCGTCGCCGGGGTCGAGAATCGACTTGAGCACGGTGTTGATGGCGCCGGCCGCGCCGCTGGTCATGATGAGATGCTCCGCGGCGAAGGGAAGGCCGGTGGATGCGGCCAGGCGCCGCGCCAGTTGCGCGCGGACTTCCGGGTAGCCCGCGTTGGGCATGTAGCCGTGGGTATGTGGGAGATTCTCTTCGACCACGCGGCGCAGTGCGCCGATCACCGCCGCGGGCGGTTCCACTTCCGGATTGCCGAGGCTGAAATCGAAGACGTTTTCGGCGCCGCGTTCGCGGCGAAGCTGGATGCCGATTTCAAACATGCGGCGAATCCAACTGGCTCGCTCGAGTTGCCCGGCTATGGATTGCGAGATCGGCATGAGTGTGTTCGGCTGTGGCGCACGCACTCGTGCGTGCCGCGTCGAGACTCTTCTCGACGCCTCTGCGCCCTGGGGCAGCGTGCGTCGGCATGAGTGCCGACGCGGCGCGCACTCGTGCGTGCGCCACGTTTGCCCGTCAGACGATGTGAAGTCATTCTTGCGTTAGCCCTACGCCTGCCGGCCGCGGATCCGCTCCGCGATTTCGCGGTTGCGGCGCGCGTCATCGGCCTCCAGATGGATCACGGTCTGTGGCCGCAGCGCCTCAAGGAGCGCGTCCGGCTCCAGCTCGTCGGCGATCAAAACGTAGTCTACCACCCGTAGCGCGGCCACCATGCGGGCGCGGGCGTGGATGTCGAACACCTCGCCCGGGAAAGGCAGCACCAGTGCCAGCAGCGTCGGGGCGCCGCTGCGGCTGCGGATGGCTTCGAGCTCGCGCGCGTGTTCGGCGCGCAGCACGTCGAAGTAGCCGGTGACCACGGTCAGCGGGCCGGCCAGCGCGCGGGCGGCGTCTGCAGTCAGGATTTTGCTTCGTGTATCCATGTCTCGTCGGTGGTGTCAATGAGTTCCAGCGAAACCGCAACCACGCGCTCCGGCGTGACGCGGGTCATGCAGCGGTGATCGATGGGGCAATTGCGCAGCAGGCACGGACTGCATTCGGCGTGCTCGCGCACCACACGCGCCAGCGGTCCGGTGGGGCCGGTGGTAACGTCGTCGGTCGCGCCGAAAACGGCCACGGTTGGCACGCCGAGCGCGGAGGCCACGTGCATGGCTCCCGAATCGTTGGTGAGATACAGGCGGCAGGCGGCGGCCAGGTCGATGAACTCGCCGAGCGTGGTGGCGCCGGCCAGATTGCGCGCGTCCACGCCTCCACCGCGCAGACGCGCGGCCACGGCCTCGCACAATTCGCGCTCGGCGGCCGAGCCGAATACCAGCACGGCTGCGCCTAACGCCGCGGCCACCGCGCGGGCAGACTCGGCGAACCGCTCCGGTAGCCAGCGCTTGGCATCGCCGTAAGCGGCGCCGGGACTGACGCCTACGCCCGCGCCCTCCACGCCGAGTTCGCGCAAACGGGCGGCGCCGGCTTCGCGCGCAGCCGGAATGCCCTCCAGGCGGATAGCGGACGACTCCGGGAAATGCTCGATCAGCCCGGCGCGCCGCAGCAGTTCCAGGTAATAGAATCGCTCATGGCGTGGAATGTCACCCGGCTCCGGCCGCCGAATCGCGCGCGTCAGCAGCCAGCTCCGCCCGTCGCGCGCATAGCCGATGCGCTCCGGAATCCGCGCCAGCCAGGCCGTCAACGCCGCGTCGAATGAGTTCGGCAACAGAAACGCAGCGTCGAAATGCCGCTCGCGCAAACTGGCGGCGAAGGCCCGGCGCTCGCCCAGCGTCTTGGGCGATGGGCAGGGAATCACGCGGTTGATCGAGGATTCGCGGGCGTAGAGTGCGGCCACCGAAGGCCGCGCCACCAACGCAATCTCGGCGCGCGGGCACACCTGGCGAATCGCGCGAATCGCCGGTAGCGACATCACGGCATCGCCCAACCAGTTGGTGGCGCGGATCGAAATACGTTCCAGCGCGGCGGGATTGAAGTCCACTCCCGTTCAGCATAACAACCGGGCGGGCGGCGCGCCCAATCGGGGAGATCTCGCCGGCCACGCCGGACCCGCGCGCGGCTGCCGGCAGGTCGGGGACGTCGGGGACCTGCCCCACAGCGCCCTACGCACTCGCCCAGCGAATCAGGCCGGGCAGAAACTGCTGCGGTTCGTCGACGTGGTAGGGGAGGATGCGGACGGTGTAGCCGTGCATGCCGCTCTCGCGGCAGGCGGCGGAATGGGCGGCGAAGATATACACGCCGTCGGCGGCCTGGCTCACCATTTCCATGGGAACGGCCGCCGCATCGCAGATCTCGAAATCGGCGTCGAGCATGCCGAGATACAGTTCCACCGAGACCTCGTCGCAACTGAGGCCGCCCAGCCGCACGCGCGCCCGCACTTCCACTTGGCCGCCGCTGCGCAGTTCCGTCTCCGGCAGCGCATCCACGCTCTCGATGGCAACCTGCGCCCAGTTGTCGCGGATGCGCTGGTTCCAAGCGGCCAGCGCGCGGGCGGCGGCGGCGTTGCCGGCCAGCAGGTGCTGGTGCCTTTCATGGCTGCGCAGGTAAAAATCGGTGGCGTACTCGGTCACCATGCGCTGCATATTGAATTCCGGGCACAGCGTGGCGATGGAGGACTTCATCCGCGCAATCCAGCGGCGCGGCAGGCCATCGGCGCCCCGCTCGTAGAACGCCGGGATGACGTCGTGCTCCAGGATCTCATACAGCGCCAGCGATTCCACCTGGTCCTGATAATCCTGGTTGTCGTACTTCTCCCCGCGGCCGATGGCCCAGCCGACGAAAGATTGGTCCGCGGTCTCCGGGTGCCAGGCTTCATCCCACCAGCCGTCCAGGATGCTGAGGTTCAGTCCGCCGTTGGCGAGGGCTTTCATGCCGCTGGTGCCGCTGGCTTCGAGCGGCCGCAGCGGCGTGTTCAGCCATACGTCGGAACCCTGCACCAGGTAACGCGCCACGGCCGGGTCGTAGTTCTCCATAAAAACAATCCGGCGGCGGAACTCGGGGCGCTGCGCGAGTTTGACGATCTGCTGGATGAAGACCTTGCCGGCGTCGTCGCGCGGGTGCGCCTTGCCGGCGAACACAATCTGCACCGGCCGTTGCGGATCGTTGAGGATGCGCGCCAGCCGGTCCGGGTCGCGCATCAGCAAGGTGGCCCGTTTGTAAGTGGCGAAACGGCGGGCGAAACCGATGGTGAGAGCGTCGGGATTGAGCGCTTCGCCGGCGGCATCGATTTCCGCCTGCGGGGCGCCGCGCCGTTCCAGTTGCTCGCGCAACCGCCGGCGCGCGAAGCCCACCAGCCGCTCGCGCCGGCGCTCGTGGGTACGCCACAGTTCCTCGGCCGGGATGGTTTCGGCGCGCTTCCAAAGCTGCTTGTCGGCGCCCTCTTCGCGCCACTTCGGACTCAGGTAACGATCGTAGAGCTGATTCATTTCGGCGGAAATCCAGGAGCGGAAGTGCACCCCGTTGGTCACTGAACCGATCGGAATTTCATCCTCCGGCACGCCGGGCCACAGCGTCTTCCATATCTTGCGGCTCACCGCGCCGTGTAACTGGCTGACGCCGTTGGAAGAGGCCGCCATGCGCAGCGCCAGCACGGTCATGCAGAACTCCTCGGAATCGTTGGCGGGGTTCTGGCGGCCCAGCCCGTAGAATTCCTGGCGGGAAAGACCGAGGCCGCGGGCGAAGTCGCCCAAGTAATGATCGAGCAGGCCGGGAGAGAAGTAGTCGTGCCCGGCCGGAACCGGCGTGTGGGTGGTGAACACCAGGCCGGCGCATGCCACTTCACGAGCCTCGACGAAGCTGAGGCCGTGACGCTCCCTCAGCCGCCGCACGCGCTCCAGCGATAGAAACGCCGAGTGCCCTTCGTTCATGTGATAGACCGTGGGCTCCAGGCCGAGCGCCTCCAGCGCGCGGTAGCCGCCGATCCCGAGCAGGATTTCCTGTTTGAGGCGCATCTCGGTTCCGCCGCCATAAAGCTGGTCGGTGATGTCGCGGTCTTCGGGCCGGTTCTCGACTACATTGGTGTCCAGCAGGTAGAGCGAAACGCGGCCCACCACCGCGCGCCAGATCTGGGCCGTGATCTTGTTGTAAGTCAATTCCACCGTAAGCGGGCGCCCGTCGGCGCGGCGCTCCAGCGTGATCGGCAGGTTCTGAAAGTCGTTGTCCTCATACGTTTCCTGTTGCCAGCCGGCGGCGTTGAGGTATTGGCGAAAGTAGCCCTGCTGGTAAAGCAACCCGACGCCCACCAGGGGCACACCCAGGTCGCTGGCGGCCTTCAAATGATCGCCGGCCAGCATGCCCAGGCCCCCGGCGAAAATCGTCAGGCATTCGGTGATGCCGAATTCGGCCGAAAAGTAGGCTACCAGCAAGCCCTCGTTCTGCCCGCAGGAGCGCCGGTACCAGCTCGATTCGCCGGACAGATACGATCCCAGCGCGATTTGCGTGTGGTGCAGATAGGCGAGAAAGGCTTCATCGCCGGCGGCGGCTTCCAGTTGCGCCTGGCCGATCAGCCCCAGCATCCGCACCGGGTTGTGGCCGGTGGATTCCCAGAGATCGCTATCCAGCCGCCGGAACAACTCGACGGTGTTGTGATCCCACGACCACCGCAGATTGTACGCCAGCGTGCGCAGCCCTTCGAGCGGGGCGGGCAGGGAGGGGACCACCTTAAACACATGCGCGGGTTTCATGCCATAAGTATAGGCGTCTCAGATCCTCCATAATCTTGAATTTATTGCCAGCCCGGCGTTAGGGGCCGTGCGTAAGATCCTGATGTGGCGCGGGACACGACTTGCGCGCAGGCGAGGTGGGACCTACAATCTGGTTTCGAGAACCACCGCTTCGCAAACCGGGAGGAATCACATGGACGACACAACTACGCGCCGCGACTGGATGCGGCTTGCTTCGGCGGGCGCCGCCGGCGCGCTCCAGCTTGGGGCCCAATCCGCTCCGCCTTCGGGCGCCTTGGAAATGCGGGTAACCGCCGGCGCTCAGCGCTTCGCCGCCCAGCCGCCGGTTCCCTGGGAAATGATGCGGGAGGGCGCCGCGAATGCCATCCGCCTCGCCCCCTCCAGCCAGTACCAGGAAATGGTCGGCTTCGGCGCCGCTTTCACCGACGCGTCCTGCTGGACGTTTAACCAGCTCGCCGAAGACGCACGGCAGCAGTTATTCCATGAACTGTTCCACCCGTCGCAGTTGGGCCTCGGCGCCGGCCGGCTATGCATCGGCTCTAGCGACTACTCGAGATCCGTGTACAGCTTCGACGATGGCCCGCCGGATCCCGACATGCAGCGCTTCTCGATCGACCATGACCGCGCCTACATCCTGCCCATCCTGAGGCTGGCGCGGCAGATGAATCCGGACCTCTTCCTGTTCGGCTCGCCCTGGAGCCCGCCCGGCTGGATGAAAGACAACGGCACCATGCTGGGCGGCACCATGCGCAAGCAGTCTTTCCCGGCTTACGCCCGCTATTTCGTCAAGTTTCTTCAGGCGTATCGCGAGGCGGGCGTGCCGGTGAACGCGGTCAGCGTGCAGAACGAAGTGGATGCGGAACAGGAAGGACACATGCCCGCGTGCCTGTGGTCGCAGGAGCAGGAATGGCAGTTCGTCGGCGACCATCTGGGCCCCGCTTTCGCACGCGACAAGATCGACACCAAAATCTGGATCATCGACCATAACTACGACCTATGGGGCCGCGCGCTGGACATACTGGCCAAGCCCGAAGTCAACCGCTACATAGACGGCGTGGCGTGGCACGGGTATGTGGGCGATCCATCTTCCATGACTCGCGTTCACGATGCGTATCCCACCAAGCATACGTACTGGACCGAAGGCGGTCCCGACTACACCGCACCGGATTACCTGACCGATTGGGCGAAATGGGGCGGCACGTTCGCGGAGATCCTGCGCAACTGGGCGCGCTCGATCATCGGCTGGAATCTCGCGCTCGACGAGAAAGGCAAACCCAACATCGGCCCGTTCCCCTGCGGCGGCATGGTGCAGATCGATTCCGTTACCAAAGCCATCTCTCGCAGCGGCCAGTACTGGGCGCTGGCGCACTATTCGAGCGCCATCCGGCGCGGCGCCCGGCGAATCGCTTCGCAGGGCGAGATCGAGAAAGTGAGCCACGTGGCGTTCGTCAATCCCGATGGCGGCGCGGCAGTAGTGCTGGCGAACCAGGGCGCGGAAAGAGACGTGGTGATCGAGGCGCACGGCCGCGCCGCCCGCATCCATCTTCCGCCCGATTCGCTGGTAACCTTGACCGGGCGGATGGGGGCGTGAAAGGCCGGGCAGCGGTAGGGTCAAAGCAAGCATGGCCATCGGGCGGTAATTCTGCTGGGCCAATATCAAGCCCGCCACTTTGCCGCCAGATCTCAGAGATCCGGCCGCCGGTTACGGCTTCTACCAAAGCAGCTTCAGCCCGAATTGGATTTGCCGCGACGTAGTCGACGTGCTCGTGATCACGCCGGCCGTGGGCGAAACTCCCGTCGGCGTGAAAGTGATTGCGTTCGGAGTGTTGAAGTTGGCCCGGTTCAGGAGATTGAACAACTCCGCCCGAAACTGAAGATTGAGCCTCTCGCGAATCGGCGTGTCTTTCAGGAAAGACAAATCCCAGGTGGCCAGGCCGGGACCGATCAAGGTGTCTCGCCCCAGGTTCCCGTAGAATCCGCTGCCGCTTGGCGCGGCTAGAAAGGCAGCCGGGTTGAACCATTGAGTCGGATTCCCTAAAATCACCGGGCCGGTAAACGCCGGGTTCACGAATGGGCGCACGGGATTCCGCGTGTCGCCGTTGTTCGAGGGGTTATAGCTGAGCTGAGGTGTCAACGGAAAGCCGCTTTGCATCGTCACGATCGAGTTCACGGTCCAGCCGTCTGCCAACGTTTTGCGGGTGCCGCTTGCATCCGTCCAAAAACGTCTCCCTGGCCCGAAGGGCAATCGATAGCTTGCATTCATCACGCCCACATTCCTGACGTCAAAATTCGCCAGTCCCCGGTCGGCCCGGAGGTTGAAGGGATTCGAAGCCAGAGCCGGCTCTCCGCCCGAGGTCGTGGCGTTCAGCGAGTCTCCATCATCAATCGTCTTCGACCAGGTATACACTCCGCGCACTGAGAAGCCGCCACTGAAGCGGTGGTTCACATCCACCTGGAGCGCGTTGTAGGAACTGTCACCCTCCGAGAAATAGGTCCAGGTGTTCGCCAGTGCGGGATTCGCTCTCGTCGCCGTCGGGACATAGTACGTTCCCGCCGGAACGGGCGTGCCAGCCAAGCCGGCGGGGAAGTTGCCGGGATAGTTTGCCGGACACGGCGCCGCCGGACAAATCACGGGAAAGGGTTCGTTCGCATCGATACCGATGATCTCATGATAGCCGTGAGATCCGACATATCCGGCAGTCAGAGCGGTATTGGCGGAGAGCTCCCGTTGGATTCGAAACGACCAGGAAACGAGCGTGGGCGTTTTCAAATCCGGCTGCACTCCGCCAGCAACCAGCTTGGCGCTGGCCCGAACCGGGGCAGCCGGCGAGATGGGGAGTTGAGAGACCGGGAGGCTCGGAAGACTGTAGGTCGGGTTAAACGGCGCGTTCTGATCGGTGCGGTAGCCCAGCGCATCCTGAAGATCGTCGTACATCCCGAACCCGGCGCGAATCACGGTGCGCTTGTTACCGAAGGGACTCCACGCCAGGCCGGCGCGCGGTTGTGCCAGGAACTTTGCATGATTCACAGTGAATGCCGAGCTTCCGATGTTTGGCTGAGTCGAGATGATTCCATTCGTGAACGTGTAGGTGGCTACCCGGCCATGGGCCTCGTTCCACCCGTTGGTAAACTCGTCCCGGAAGCCGAGGGACAGCGTCAAACCCGGACTCAGCCGAATCGCATCTTCTGCGTACCACGCGCCGAACCAGGAGCGCCAGCCAAGCGGAGTCGGCGCGGGATCGTACAAAAGGGTGGCCACCGTGCCTTGCAGAAAAGTCTGCAAACTCGTAAACGTTGCCTGGCCGTATTGACTGAGCGCCAGATTCTCGTTCGACCGCAGCCGTTGGAACCAGGCTCCGACGTTGAGCTGATGGCGACCCTTCGTAACGGATACGCGATCCTCATATGTGAACAGGTTGCGGGCGACGCGGAGATTGCTTCCGTTGTTGCTTCCGGCCAGGCTCAACTGGGCGGTCGGATTCGACGCCGCGCTGCCCCCCACCACCACCGCGCCAAGCGGAAGTCCCTGCAGGAAGCCAGGCAGACTGGCGGCGGGAGTTCCCGGTGTGGGTTCTCCCGTGAAGAAATAGCCGGCTCGCGAAAAGCCGGCCCGGGCCGTGTTCAGCAAGGAAGGGGAGAAGACATGGGTTTCCTCAACGCTCGCCACCTGCTCGCGGAGGCTCTCCACATCCGTGCTGTACGCGTTGGTGCTGGTGGGCGTGAAGTCGGCGCTATCGTCAATCGTATAGACTGCGCTCAGCGAATCCGTGGATGCCAAAATGCGGTCCAACCGTACCGTCCCGAAGTCATCCCGGATGGTTTGCAAAGGGTTGTTGAATGCCTCTGAAATCCCGCCGAAGTCCGCAGCGCCGGGGCTTGCCGCGGGCCACGCGTTGATGAGGGGCGAAACTCCAACGAACTCGAGACCCGAAGCAGGGCAGGGGCTCGGCGCCGGGCTGACCAGTTTGCAAGGAAGATAGCCATTGCGCGCGTTGGCGTCGGGAACCAGGTCCACGCCCGTTTGGTGCAGGTGCTGGCGCAGGCCCTCGTAATTGCCGAACAGGAATGTCTTGTTCCTTTGGATCGGTCCACCCAGCGAAGTTCCGAATTGGTTGCGCTCAAAGCCGGGAGCGGAACCGGGGTCGAAGTAGTTGGGAGCGTCCAAGGCATTGTTCCTCAGGAATTCGAACAGAGATCCATGCAGTTGGTTCGTCCCGGATTGGGTGACAATCAGAACCTGGGCGCCGGGGCGCTTGCCGTACTCCGCACCGTAGGAATCGATGAGCAAGTTGAATTCCCGCACGGCGTCGACGCCAAGCAGTTCCTGGCTGGTTCCACCCGGCTGCATGTTGTTCTCCGCCGCGCCGGTGAACTCTACGCCGTTCAACAGGAAGAGATTCTGCTGAGGCCGGTTTCCCGACACGGCAAAGTTGTTCCCAGTCGTCGAGTTCGACACGCCGATGCCCCCGGTCTTCTCCGATGTGAAATTGACGACTCCCGGATTCAGAGTGAGGAGTTCATCGTAACTTCGCCCGTTGAGTGGAAGGTCCTTGATCTGCCGTTCACCAACCAGGCCCGTTATGTTCTCCGTCGTCACACCCACCAGTGGTGCGTCACCAGTCACGGTAACGCTTTGGCTCGACTCGCCCACCGGTAGTTCCATGTCCACCGTGGCGTGCTGGCCCACAACCAGATGGACGCCGGTGCGCACCTCTTCCTTAAACCCGGCTTTTCCGGTTCGAATCTCGTATTGCCCCACCGGCAGTGAAAAGAACTGGTAACCGCCTTCGGCATCGGTTACGGCGCGGCGGACCGCCCCTGTATCGACGTTTTTCGCAGTCACGGCCGAGCCGGAGAGCGCCGCACCGGATGGATCGGTTACCGTTCCAGAAAGGCTGGCGGATACTTGAGCGCAGGCGGATGCCGCCACCAGGACGAAGACGGTCAACCCCCGGATGCTCGAACCAACCACGCTGGACGAATTGAGTTGCATAGCGAAAGTCCTCCTCAGTACGAAACGAATGGAAGTTTACGGGCCTGCCCCTGGAGGAAAGAGGCGCCTTGACGGCGGCGGTCCTCATGTCCCGTATCAAGTTCAGTGTACCGTAAAAATTACAACATCGGGCGTGCGTCTCCCGGGAGGGATGGGGAGTTGAAGTGCAACGGCGTGGCTGGACTTCGGCGGAAGGTGCTAGTGTGAGAGTCGTCGCCGGCCCGTTGACAGCATGGCTTGGCGTACCGCGTGTTAGAGAGCCAGTCTATGAAGAAGACTGTGTCGCCGGAGATCGAAAACAACCTGGCCGCGCTTCGGCACAAGCGAGGATTCTCCGCAGCCTGGCTGGCCAAGACCGTGGGCATCAGCCGGCAGACGATCTATGCCATGGAGGCCGGCAGCTACGTTCCCAACACGGCAGTAGCGCTTCGTCTGGCCCGCACGCTCGAGGTAAGCGTGGAGGATCTGTTCAACTTGCCAGGCGAATCCTCCGCACCGGAGTTGCCCTCCGAGCATGCGGTGCTTCTGCCTGGTTCCGACCCGCCCCAGCCAGGTCAGCCGGTTCAACTGTGCCGGATCGACAAACTCCTCATCGCGTCGGCGCCGTCTCCGGTGCCCTGGTATCTGCCGGCTAGCGACGCGATTGTGACCGGAGAGCCAGTGGAGGGCCGGAAGACGAAGGTGCGGATCTATCACGCGGACGGCGATTTTCGGAATCGCATCCTCGTTGCAGGATGCGATCCGGGGATATCCGTGCTCGCGCGTCACGTGCAATTGGCTGGCGTTGAACTGGTTCTGGCGCATCGGAACAGCTCCCAGGCGCTTTCCCTTCTCAAGCAGGGTCGCGTCCATATCGCGGGCACGCACCTGCGGGACGAAGGGACCGGCGAATCGAACATCCCGGAGATCACCCGCTTGTTCCCCAAGAAAGCGGTGGCCGTGATTTCGTTTGCGGTGTGGGAGGAAGGCATTCTCACGGCCAGAGGCAACCCGAAAGGAATCCGCGGAATCGAAGACCTGGGCCGCAAAGATGTTTGCATCGTCAACCGGGAACAGGGAGCGGGCAGCCGTTTCCTCTTGGACTCCCATCTGGCGCGCCTTAAGATCGATGCCAGCAAACTGACCGGCTATAAACATCTGGCTTCGGGACATCTGCCCGCGGCATGGCAGGTGCGGACCGGTGCTGCCGATTGCTGTATCGCTACACGCGCTGCAGCGCGCCTGTTTGGCCTGGGTTTTATACCTCTGGTCAGCGAGCGTTACGACCTGGCTATACGCCGCCAGCACCTCGACCTTCCCGCGGTCCAAGTTTTGCTGGACACGCTCAACCGATCCAACTTTCGTCGGGAGCTGGAGAGTATTGGGGGCTACGATGTCAGGACGGCGGGCCAGCGAATGTTGTAGCCGTCTTTCTCACGCGGGAATTGTGACGGGCCCGCGGCCGGGGACACACGGAACGTTTCCCCGTACGCTGGTGGGCGTCCCGCGTTCACGATGCATATCCACCAAGCATACGTACTGGACCGAACGCGGTCCCGACTTCACCCACTCGTCCCGAAACTTACCCGTTATGAAACAGCGACCGGGATCTATTTCGCTTTCACGAGGGGCTGGCCGAGTTTGGTAACCCTATACCCTTGTCTCACCTGACCGTCGTACCAGTTGTAGCTCCAGAATTCGCCGGTGCGGTCGTCAAAAAAAGGAAATTGAGCGCTCTTCCGTTGCGAAATGCACCCCAGCAAAAGGCCCCTGTGCGCTCGCGGTCGTCTCCGGGCTCACGAGTGGTCTGCAGGCGATCGGGAAAAGCAAGAAGGCGACGATGGTGAGAGTGGCTTTCGTGTAGAGATCCGGTCTCATGCGCGACAGAGTACCATCGCGCGGGTCGCGGCGGGGGCAGGCCGCCGGTTTACGACGCGAGTCGTGCCGGCGTGCCGAGGCGACGGGCGCGAATCTCTCCGCTCCGCGCCTGTACGCGCGCCAAGTCGTAGTTGAGTTGCAAGCGAAGCCAAAAGCCCGCAGTGCTGCCAACGGCCTTTTCGAGCCGCACGGCCATTTCGGCGGACACGCCCGCCTTACGGTTGATGAGACGCGACAGCGCCGAACGGGTCACGCCCAGCGCCTTAGCCCCGTCCGTCACGTTGACACCCAGCTCGTCCAGGCAATCCCGGATAATGTCGCCGGGGTGATTGGGATTCTTCATTGGCATGACCTGTACTCCTATGTACCCGCTTTCCGGGCTCTAGTGATAGCCCTCCAAATTCACATCGCGCGCGGCCCCGTCGTGAAAGCGGAATGTAACGCGCCAATTGGCCTTGACCGTCACCGCGTAGGTGCCGCGCCGGTCGCCAGTCAACGAGTGAAACCGAAACAATGGCAGTGCCCTGTCTTCCGGACCGTTGGCGGCTTCCAGCCCCGAAAGAATCTTCCGCACCTTCTCCACGAGATCGGCCCGGATTCCGCTGCGGTCGTTCTTTTCATACAACCGCCGCAAGCCCTTGTGCCTGATAGTCTCGATCAAACCGTCGCCTGCTACTAGTGTATAGCGAGGCGCTACGCTGCACAACCGAGGGCTTTCGCTAGCCCGCGTTGGGGCAAACCCCGCTCCGCCGCGGAGGATTCACACCTCTCGAACCGGCCGCGTAATCTTCCGGGCCGCTGAAGGCAGTCCCGAAACCTACCCTTCGTGAAACGCTGAAGGCTACGTAGCGCACCACGCTGCCCGAGCGGGCAACTTTGCTCCGCAGCGTTACGTCGATCTCTCTTCGATCATGCTGGCGCATACCCGGAGGCAGTTCTCGCAGATGAGGGCTCCTGGCGCTTCGAGCGTGGTCTGCGCCGTGAAGCGCCAGGAGAAGTGAGCCGCGCGGGCCGGGCCGGCGACGGCCAGCGTGCGCCGCAACTCGTCATCCTCGGTGATGCGATATATGGCTGCCAACAGCGATTCCTGGTCGCGCGGGTCGAACGGTAATGTGGCGGTTAAGCGGCGGGCTTGTCCAGGCGCTCCACTTCGGCCATAATTTCATGTACGGTGGCGCCTTCCAGCCAGCGGTGGCGATCGCGGGTGTAGTCGCCAGAGCCGGATCGATACAGGCGGAGGAAGCGAGCTAGACCGTCCAGTCCAAGCTTGCGCTGCAAAACCGCCAGCGCATGACGCTCAAAGTCTTCGTCGCTCATCTTTTCGAGGGGGCTCATGGCACCACTTCCCGATACCAGCATACAGGGTTCCTACCCCTTCGCTGCGTCTTCCAGCGCTTCGAGCGTGGTCTGCGCGGTGAAGCGCCAGGAGAAGTGGGCGGCGCGGGCCGGGCCGGCGACGGCGAGTGTGCGCCGCAACTCGTCATCCTCGGTGATGCGGTACATGGCTGCCAGCAGCGATTCCTGGTCGCGCGGGTCGAATCGCAAGGCAGCCTCGCCGGCGATGGAATTGAGCGGATCGATTGCCGAGCACGCCGTCGGCACTCCCGCGGCCAGCGCTTCCAGGACCGGCAGGCCGAAGCCCTCGAACAGCGACGGATAGACGAACGCCCAGGCGCGCGAGAACAGGCCGTACAACTCCTCGCGCGGAATCCAGCCGGGAAAATCCACCGCATCGCCGAGGCCCAGCGCCTCGCGCAGGTTGTGCAAGTAGCCGGCCGAGAATCCGTGCAAGCCGCTCACCACCAGGCGGAAGTCGGCATGGCGCTGGCGGAAAACCGCAAAGGCGCGCAGCAACGCATCCAGGTTCTTGTGCGGATGCAAGGTGGAAACGGCCAGCAGGAAGCGCTCCGGCCGGCGCCGCCCGGCGATCCCGAAGAAAGCCGAGTCCACGCCATGCTGCGCCACTCGGACCTTGCCTTCCGGCAGCCGGTAGTAGCGCGTCAAATCGCCCGCGGTAGCTTGCGAAGGAGCCAGCAGCAGCCGCGAAACGTGCGCCGACCAGAAGAGGAAGAATTGCCAGACCGGCAGATCGAACCAGCGGAAGTTCTCGGGATGCCGCTTGTGCTGCATGTCGTGGAACATGGTGACCTGCGGGCAAGGCGCGGCGAGCGGCGCGGTGAATCCCGCGTTCAACATCACATCCAGGCCGCGCCGCGCCGCTTCCAGCGCCAGCACGGATTGCTCCCACAGAATCCGCCGCGGACGCGACTGGGCGCGCACCGCTTGCTGCGCCACGCGAAAGTTGGGCCGCGCCGGCGCCAGCTCGGGGCCGGTCTCGCGGTTGGTGAAGATCACGTAGCGATTCACCGGGTCGATCTCGGCCAGCCCCGCCAGCAGGCCGCGCAAATAGATCTCGGTGCCGCCCACGCCGCCGGGAAGTAGGTACAACGCGTTGACGCCAATCGTCAAGGGCTGCATGTCAACGTCCCACGCGTGCCTGCGCGTCGGCCAGCTTCTGCCGCACCACCTCGAGCGAGGGCTGTAGCGCCAGCGCCCGCTGATAGTCCGCCACCGCCTCGGCCGGGCGATTCAGAGAGAGATGAATGTCGCCTTTGTACATATAGGTAGTGGCGAAGTTCGGATCGAGTCTTTCGGCGAATGCCAGGGCATCCAGCGCTTCGGCCCAGCGGCTGCGCTTTCCGTATACCATGGCGATCTGCGAGTACACGTGCGCGGTCGTTTCCATGGTCGCGGCCTGGCGCAGTTTTTCGAGCGCCAGCTCCGGCTGGTTCACGCAATCGTAGGCCAGCCCCCAGTCCACCAGCAGGTCGTAATTGGGTGGCCACTCCTGCGCGACCTTCTGGTATTCCTCGACCGCGTCCTGGCAGCGGCCCGCGTCGGCGTATGCGCTCGCCAGTTGAAACAGCACGCGCCGCTTGTGCGGCGATTTGGCCGCCGTGTCCTGCCACAGCGCGACCGGGTCCGCCCAAACTGCCGCGCGCGCGTGCGTGATCGCCGCGGCCACTAGCAGCAAGGCGACGAATGCCGCGGCCAGTTTCCTCGAGTCCGTGCGGATGCGCCCCGCCAGGTCGACTACGATCAGCAGCAATCCCAACATCCCCAGGTACAGGCGCCGCTCCGCCAACGGGTCCGCAATCGGCAGGATCGACGAGGTCGGCGACATCAGCACCAGGTAGGCGAAGAAACCGAAGCACGCCAGCGGAAACCTCCGGCGGTAATGCCACGCGGCGGCGGCCAGCGCCACCAGCGCGATCAGACCGAAAATGGCGCCGTGATCGAAAACGTTTTGGGAAACCGGAAAGTCCCAATCGGCGGTCAGCCGCACCGGCAACAGGAACTCGGCCGGGTAGACGAACAATGCCCGCCCTTGGGTAAACAAATACTGATACCAGCTCACGCCACGCAAGCTGAAGCCCGCGCTCGGCGAGTACAGGATCACCTTCCAGAAAAGCGCCACCGCGCCGGCCGCGCCCAGCACCAGCGGGGCGTACAACCGCCAGTTGGCGCGCGCGCCGCGGAAGGAAAAGCCCGGGTTCCACCAGAAGTCGGTAAGCAGCAACAGCGCCGGCAGCACGATGGTGTGCTCCTTGGAAAGCACCGCCAGGCCGAACAGCGCCAATACCAGCAGCATGCTTCCCCACGTGATGGCTGCCCGGCGGCGGTAAAGGAACGCCGCATAGGCGGCCAGCACCAGCATCACGCTGAGCGCCTCGGAGCGGCCGGCCAGGTAGGCCACCGCCTCGGTCTGCATGGGGTGCAGCAGAAACAAGCCTCCGGCGAAGGCCGCCAGCAGCGTGCGGCGCGCCGCCGGCGCCTGCGACCACTCGAGCAGCCGGCGCACGATCAGAAACACCAGTCCCGCCGCGGCCAGGTGGATCGTCAAACTGACCACGTGATACGAAAACGGGTCGTCGCCGGAGAGCCTCGTGTTCATCCAATAGCTGGCCATCAGCACCGGGCGCACGCCGCGAATCCAGTCCAGGAACGACGCCGATGGAGCGGGCAGCGCGAACGGGAGCGCCGTGTCGTCGAACAGAAAAGCCCCGTTCATCACCGGAGCATAAGCCCAGATCGCCGCCAGCAGTGCTGCGCCGGCCGCCAGGTAAGGGCGCCAGTCGCGGCGTGGGGCGACGGTTTTGGGCGGAGCCGCGGCGCGTTTTTTTCGCTCGGCCTTAGCTTTCATGGCGAGCGATCGTGTGGAGATGGTATTCGAGGATGGCTACCCGTTGCGCCAGCGCGATGTTGTCGTCGCGCAGGCGCGAAATGATGAGCGTGAAGCGGAAGAACACCAATAGGAAAACCGCTCCCGCCAGCAGGAATATCGCCAGTGGCGTGTCCGGCAGCCCGAGCAGGTGGCGAATGTATTCGAGCACCGGCCGCGCCAGCGACAGCGCCAGCATCGCACTCGCCGCCACCAGCCAGGTGACCGAATACTCCACCCGGATGTGCGCGCGCCGCACCGAAATCAGCACCATCACCAGCAGCAGCAGGGAAACGCCCGCGCTGACGTGCAACAAACGATCCATCTACCCTCCGCCGCCGGCGCTCGAGTCCGAATTCCGGCCCAGCCGGAGCCGTCGCCGCCACCGGCCGTCATATCTCAGTATGTTCACAAAAACGCCCAGCAGCACGTGAACGATATAGGAAAGAGGCTTGAGCCCGTTGATGGAGGAACGGCCGGTCCTGCGCGGACGCATGTGGCACGGCACCTCTTCGAAACGGAACCGCCTGCGTTGCAACACCACCAGCGCCTCGATCTCCGGGTACTCCAGCGGAAAGCTGGCGCTGAATAACGCCAGCGCGCGCCGGTTGACGCCCACGAACCCGGAGGTCGGATCGTTCACCGTTTTGCCCAGAATCGGGCGCAGCACCACGCGGAAGAAACGCGCGCCCAGCGTCCGCATC
>Ga0116130_1001022_pt1 | contig 16648 bp, 16 predicted proteins | sample June2015DPH_17_5_FD_89733 | JGI IMG/M metagenome (GOLD analysis project Ga0116130, IMG submission 89733) | Peatland microbial communities from SPRUCE experiment site at the Marcell Experimental Forest, Minnesota, USA - June2015DPH_17_40 | ecosystem: Environmental > Terrestrial > Soil > Wetlands...
AATTTTTAAACCCGCCCAGCTTTGTACGAAGCTCAACAATTCTTTCTGCTGTTTTCTTTCCCACATTAGGAAGAGTTGTTAGCATATCTATACCGGCTTTGTTTAAGTCGATGCTCTTTTCTGCTGCGATAATCTTAGCCGGGAATTTATTTATATTCTTTTTATTAAGCTCTAAAATATTGTCTTTATCCCCCTTTGGCTGGATGCTCTCCGCGGAATCTTTTTCACTGCCGGAACTGAAGAATATACTGTCTTCTTTTGTGTAATCAAATTTTTTGTAAGGTGTAAGTCCATTATCCCGGAAGAAATTTTTGTAGCTAAAGCCGACAGCAAAAATTACCAGGAGAAGTATTGTTACTTTAATTTCAGTTTGAGTGAACCCAATCTTCTCCGATAATTTTTTTAACATTAATTTAGATTATATTAATTATTTAATAAATTCAAATCAGAAGGAAAATCTTTTAAAAAAATTATTTTCATCCGAATTAGAAGATTTTTTAAAGTTCGGCAATTCTGAAAGTTCATTTAAGAGTTCTTTCTCTTTTGTATTGACTTTCCTGGGTATTTCAAGATTCACCCGTACAAGCTGATCACCATGGCCTGACTGGTTGAGATGTTTTATTCCTTTATCCCGCATCTTTAATAATTTCCCGGGCTGTATTCCGGCTTCAATTTTTATAATTGCTTTGCCGTTTAATGTCGGTACTTCAACTTCAGCCCCTATTACAGCGATAGGAAAGCTGATGAATAAATCGTAAACAATATCGTCGCCTTCTCTCGTAAAATACTGGTGCGGAATTTCCTGGAAAACAGCTATAATATCTCCTGCCGGCCCACCCCGCTTGCCGGAATTACCTTCGCCTCTCAGTGTCATATAACTTGCTTCATGCACACCGGCCGGAACATTAATAGTAAGAGTTATTTCGTCATTTGTTCTTCCGTCGCCTATGCATTTTTTGCATGGCTTCTCAACCACAGTTCCTTCGCCGTTGCAGTTGCTGCATGCACTAATATTAACAAACTGACCGAATACCGAACGTGATACCGTTTTGACTTCACCGCTGCCGTGGCATACAGGGCATGCTTTTGTTGATGTGCCCGATTCAGCGCCTGTTCCGTTGCATTGACTGCATTTTACCAGTTTCTTTATTTTGATCTTCTTTGCAACCCCGGTTGCTATTTCTTCCAGCATTAGTTTAAGAGTTACTTTCAGGTCGGAACCCGGTATACCTGAAGACCTTCTTCCACTTCTTGTTCTCTGGTTTCCTCCTAAGAAATCATCAAAAATGGAGGAACCGCCGCCGAATATATCCGAGAAGTGTGAAAATATATCATTAATATCCGAAAAACCCTGCGAGCCGTATCCGCCGCTGCGCATACCTTCATGCCCAAAGCGGTCGTACTGGGTTCTTTTATTATCATCATTTAAAACTTCGTATGCTTCAGCAGCTTCCTTAAATTTTTCCTCAGAGGCTTTATCATCCGGGTTTCTGTCCGGGTGATACTGCATAGCTAATTTTCTATATGCCTTTTTAAGATCATCTTTAGTTGCATTTTTGCTCACGCCTAAGATTTCGTAATAATCCCTTTTTGCCATAAATTCTATCTATCCTCACGATTTGATGGGTTGCTTATATTGTCATGTGGCGGTTCTGAAGTATCTGCACTCACAATTACTTTTGTATGACGGATAACCCTGTCTTTGTATATATAACCTTTTTCAACTTCATCAAGAACTGTATGAGGTTCAACACCGTCGGCTTTTCTTTGCAGTATAGCTTCATGATAATGAACATCGAATGGTTTACCAATCGATTCTATTTTCTTTACTCCTTGATCGCCAAGTACTTTTATCAGTTTATAATAAACAAGTTTTATTCCCTGCTTAAGAGAATCAAAATCTTTCGTATTATCTATATGCTGAAGCGATCTTTCAAAATCATCCACTATCGGAAGAAGCTTAATAATAAAAGATTCAGCGGCGTATTTTAATAAGTTCAACTGATCATTCTCAGTTCTGCGTTTATAGTTTTCAAACTCAGCGGCTTTTCTTAACAACTTATCTTTGTATTCGAAAGCTTCTTTTTCAAGCTGTTCAACTTTTACTTTGCCCTGGTTTAGTTCTTCACTTATCTTATTATCTTTATTCGATTCAGGCGATTTTGTCTCTCCGCCTTTTTCAATTTTTATTTCATTTGAAAGATCATTGTGATTATTATGATCATTCTTGTCTTTCTTCATTACAGTAAGCTCCTTTTATTTTGGGTTAATATTTGTCAATACTTCAGACAACATTTTAGCCATATAATCTACAATAGCTACAATTTTTGAGTATTCCATCCTTTTCGGTCCGATGATTCCGAGTGTACCGGAAATATCCCCCAGTTTATAATCTTTACTTACAAAACTATACTCCTGAAGTTCTTCAATTTGGTTCTCGCTTCCGATGGAAACAAACACTTGGTTGGGAGCGGCATCATTGGATTTTTCCATGATATGAATGATAATATCTTTATCTTCAATTAATTCAATTACGCTTTGAAATTTCTGGGGATCTTCAAACTCAGGTTGTTTTATAACATTTTTTGCACCTGTAATTACAAGCTTTTCAGTCTGTTTTACATCTGTAAAAATTTTATCAACCGAATCTACAAAAACTCTTATCACCGGTTTTTGATCTTCTTCAATATCTTTAAACCTTTCCGCAAAAGTCGATTTAATTTCGTTGAAAGTTAAACCGGAAAGCTTTTCATTCAGAAGAATTTGAACGGATTCAATAAGTTCAGGCTTTATATTGGATGAAAGCTCCAGCGTTATGGTTTTTACCAGACCCGATTTTATGCTTACAATTACAAGAATTCTTGTTGAAGAGAGGGAAACAATCTGCAGTTTTTCCAGCGTGCCCGTTTCAAGTTTAGGGTAAGAAACACACGCAAGCTGGTGCGTGATACTGCTTAACAGTATTGATGTAATTCTGAAAAGTTCATCGGTATCAGCAGCATTCGCATCCAGATTCTTATTTATCATTCCTTTTTCCGTGTGATGCAGTTCGGGAATGTCCATAAGCGAATCAACATAAAACCTGTAGCCTTTATCGGTCGGTATTCTGCCTGCGGAAGTATGCGGATGATCTATAAAACCGGATTCTTCCAGATCGGACATAATATTCCTTACCGAAGCAGGTGATAATCCTATATCAAATCTCTTCGTAATATTTCTTGAACCTACGGGTGATGCAGTTAATATAAACTGCTGGATAATATGACGAAGAATATTTTTTTCCCGTTCATTCAGCTCTTCGTTTAGCATAATGCAAAAAAATAAACTTTATCTTGCAAATATACTAAATTATAAAGAATATTTGATTGAATATCAATGTCATTTTTTCGTTTAGCAAAGACGGAAGATTTAAAATATTGCATTATCAATTGGACTTGTTCCATAAAAAGAATATCCTTTCCGGTGTTATAAATAAAAGCAGGAGGTTAGAAATACTGCGCTAAGAGAATAGTAGATAATTAAGATTTTATTACTAATTTTATAATCCGAATTGAAAATTGTTATTGCGCCCATAGTTCAACTGGATAGAACGTTGGATTCCGGTTCCAAAGGTTGAGGGTTCGATTCCTTCTGGGCGCACGTTTTTTTTATAATTTTGGATTTCCATTCAAAATGGCATGCAATTGTAGGGATTTGGCTTGTCTGTTGTCAGATTGATCTGACTAAAGGACAGGCAGGTACATCAAAGGCTATGGGAATGGATATTATTTTTCCCTAAATAACTGGAAATTCTAAAATTATTATTATTTTGATGGAAGTGTTTTTTTATATAATTTCAAAATATCATAAAATTACGTAATTAGGAAAGTGTAATGCTTACAAAAAAGAAAAAGCTTTCGAAGAAGGAAATTAAAGAAGACAAACTAGTATCTTTCTATTATAAAGCATATGGATTTTTTACGGAGAATCAATCCCGTGTTCTTACTTATGCCGGTATAGCGGCTGCTATAATTATTCTTGCGGTTTTTTATATAAACCATAAAAATCAGCAGAATAAGGATGCGGGAATTCAACTTGCACAGATAATCGAAGTGTATGAGAACGGTGCTTACTTGCAGGCAATCGAAGGTCAAGCTGGAACTAAAGTTCTTGGTCTAAAAAAAATTATTGAGGAATACGGAAGTACCGAAAACGGTGAAACTGCTAAGATTTATATAGCAAATTCCTACAGTTTTTTGGGCAAACCGGACGAAGCTTTTAAGTATTTCGATGATTACAGCGGGAGTATAGGAATTTATAAAGCAACCGCCCTTGCAGGGCAGGCCGGTTATTATGCTTATAAGAATAATTATGAAAAAGCCGCTGAATTGTATGAAAAAGCTGCTTACGTATCAAAAGAAGATGTTCTTAATCCTGATTATCTGCTTAATGCCGGTGAAAATTACATTAGCGCAGGCAAAAATAAAGAGGCTAAAGAGGTACTCGATAAAATCAAAAAAGATTATGTTAACTCAACTGCTTTCAGAGAAATCGACAAGTATTTGGCGCAGTTAGATGATTAATTCAAAATTTGAAAAGCGATCAATTTAATCGCTTATTAACTTAGCTTAAAATCAAACATTCTATTAGCCAAACAGCTCCTGCATTACGATCAAGCAAGCCTGCTTTGCGGTTAAAGAGGTTTCGCCATATAATTTGGGGAGAGTAGTAATTTTTTATCTTTAATTATTTTGGCAGGATTAGCCGGATTCACAGATAAAAATATGCTGAAAAAAAATTCTAAAGGATATATTTTCCTCGTTTACTATTTCTATCAATACGTGAAATAAATATTTATTCAAAGCAATTTGTAAGATAAATTAAGAATTTCCGTTTAATGATTTTTTAGCATTTTTTACAAAAAATCGCCTATTTTTAGTTGATTTTCTTCTATTTTTTACAAAAAATTGTAATTTTTGAAATAATTAAATTCTTGACTTTCTATCCTTATATGTCTATTTTTTCCCTCTATTTATTAAAAAATAATTATTAGGTCTTATGGCAGATACTTCAGACTTTAGAACAGGTTTAATTATAAAATTTAAGAACGATCTTTATACAGTTGTCGAGTTCCAGCACGTTAAACCGGGTAAGGGTGGCGCTTTTGTCCGCAGTACTCTAAAAAATTTAAAAAACGGCAAGGTATTAGACAATACCTTCAGAGCTGGTGAAGGAATAGAGATTGTCCGTGTTGAGCGGAGAAAATATCAATATCTTTACCGTGAGGGAGACTTTTTAATTTGTATGGATAATGATACATTTGAACAAATAAATGTCCCGAAAGAATTATTCGGCAGCGGCGTAAATTATTTAAAAGAGAGTGTAGAAGTAGAAATTCTATTTAACGGAACGGAAATTATAAATGTTGAAATACCGATTTTTGTAAACTTAAAAGTAACCGAGACAGAACCCGGGTTTAGGGGTGATACGGCAACAGGTGCTAACAAGCCTGCTACATTAGAAACAGGCGTAGCTATCAATGTTCCGCTATTTATTAATGTCGGAGATGTTTTGAGAGTTGATACCAGGATTGGCAGTTATGTGGAAAGAGTAAAATCTTAAACAAAAGGTTATTAAATGGATTTAAATCTAATTAAAAAGCTTGTCCGCATTGTGGATACAAGCGAAATTACCGACCTTGAAGTAGAAGAAAATGGATTAAAAATTAAGATTGCTAAAAAAATCAGGAGTTACAGAACAGATGGTCAGCAGCATGTGATAATAAGCCAACCTGTTACCGGAGAGCAGCCGGTTTTACGAAACGCCGTTGAAGAAATATCTGCCGTTGCTATAGAGAAACAAGCAAACCTCCATGAAATAAAATCACCGATTGTAGGCACATTTTACAGAGCGCCTGCCCCGGATGCAGATGCTTACGTTAATGTTGGCGATGCTGTTTCTTCCGGATCTGTTTTATGTATTATTGAAGCAATGAAACTAATGAATGAAATTGAATCGGATATTAGCGGGAAAATTGTTAAAATTCTTGTTGAAAATGGTCGTCCCGTTGAATACAACCAGCCTCTATTTTTAATTCAGACAAGCTGATGCTTATCTAAGACTTCGAGGGAACTTTGTTTAATAAAATATTAATCGCTAATAGGGGCGAAATCGCTCTAAGAATTATCCGAACATGCAAAGAACTGGGAATTAAAACCGTTGCGGTTTATTCGGAAGCAGACAAAGATTCCCTTCACGTTACTTTTGCCGATGAAGCTGTTTGCATTGGTCCTGCTCCAAGCAAAGAAAGTTATTTAAAGATTCCATCCATTATTTCTGCCGCTCATATTACAGGAGCAGATGCCATTCACCCCGGTTACGGCTTTCTTGCTGAGAATGCAAACTTTTCTGAGATTTGTGCCGAATCCGATATAAAATTTATAGGTCCTTCTCCCAAAATGATTAGAGCAATGGGGAATAAGTCGTTTGCTAAAGAGACGATGAAGAAGAACGGCGTTCCGGTTATTCCCGGAAGCGAGGGGATTATTAACGATGTTGGGGAGGGCAAAAAAATTTCCGAAGTAATAGGCTTCCCTGTAATAATAAAAGCCTCCGCAGGCGGGGGAGGCAAAGGTATGAGGATTGTATGGGAACCGGGCGAATTTGAAAATGCTTTCCGAACCGCAAAAATTGAAGCCGAAGCAGGTTTTGGCAATGCCGATGTTTATATAGAAAAGTTTATTGAAAATCCACGCCATGTGGAAATACAGGTGCTTGGCGATATGCACGGCAACGCATATTATTATGGTGAAAGAGATTGTTCCGTTCAAAGAAGACATCAAAAGTTAATTGAGGAATCTCCTTCCCCCGTATTGGATCAGGGGCTAAGGGAAAAAATGGGCGAAGCTGCATTGCTTGGCGTTAGAGCGGTTAATTATGAGGGCGCAGGCACCGTGGAGTTCCTCGTCGATAAGCATAAACATTTTTATTTCATGGAGATGAATACAAGGATACAGGTAGAACATCCTGTAACCGAGTGGGTTTATGGTGTTGACCTTGTAAGACAACAGGTTTTGGTTGCTGCCGGTGAAAATGTTGAAACACTTCCTTCCAAGCCTAATGGTCATAGTATTGAATTCAGAATAAATGCCGAAGACCCGGAATATAACTTCAGGCCTTCACCGGGAAAAATTCTTTCGCTCCATTGCCCCGGCGGATTCGGCATCAGGGTTGATACGCATATATATGGCTCTTACTCTATTCCTCCTTATTATGATTCTCTTATAGCCAAACTTATTGTTTGGGGGCAGAATAGAAATCATGCCCTGGCAAGAGGCAGAAGAGCTCTTGAAGAGTTTGTAATTGAAGGAATAAAAACTACTATCCCTTTTCATCTGAAAGTTCTTGAAGACAGAAGATTCCTGAGCGGAAATTTTGATACCGGTTTTCTTGATATTTTTGAGTTTAAATAACAGAAACTTTTATATTATTAACTCATGTTACGCAAAAATAAAGATAATAATAATTTCAAGAAATACACGCCTTTAAATCCCCTCTTGAGAGGGGAATAAAAGGAGTGTGTTTATTCAAAACATAATACATTAACAATTCTGCGTAGCGTGACTTAGTAATTTAAATCCCGGTTTTACGGGTAAACAGCTAATTTATAATTGAGGTAAAATATGAATTTCCCAGATAATTTAAAATTTACAAAAGACCATGAATGGATTTTTGTAGATGGTAATACCGGTACTATCGGAATTACTGAATATGCACAGGGAGAATTAGGTGATGTCGTTTTTGTCGATATAGATCCTGCTTTAATTGCCATATCTTCAGGGCAGTCTTTTGGTACGATTGAAGCAGTTAAAACAGTAAGCGACATTTATGGACCTTGCAAGGGTGAGGTTTTGGAAATTAATAAAGCTTTAGCTGGCACTCCTGAACTGATTAACTCCGATCCCTATGGTGATGGATGGATAATAAAAATTCGGATTGAAGATAAGAGCGAACTAGACGGACTTCTTGACAGTGCTGCTTATAAGCAATTAATCGGTCAATAATCAATCTATAATTTTTAATTCCTAATAATTCAAAAAAGAATTTTTAGCATTTCATTGTGCCATAGTGTCTTGAGGCAAATATTGCGAATTTCGTTAATGGAAAAGATTTTCTTTGTCACTTCCGAAGAGATCACTATTTGAAAATACTCTGAGAATCACACGGTTATTTCTCAATTGAAAATCCGGTCTAAAAATGTTTTTACGATAGGGGAAAAAAAGGGTATCTGTTTTTTTATTTTATATGAATTTCATTTTCGGTAGTGTTATATTTAAACGAATCTTAATTTAATAAATCAAACGTAGAGCTATGGAAAGAGAAACTATATTAATAATCGATTTTGGTGCACAATATTCACAACTGATAACAAGAAGAGTTAGGGAAGCGAATGTTTATTCGATAATATATCCCCACACGATTACGCTGGAACAAGTAAAACAGATAGAACCGGTAGGCATAATTCTTTCGGGCGGACCTATGAGTGTGAATGATGAGGGAGCTCCTTACCTTGAACCGGAAATATTAAAGCTCGGAATACCTGTTCTGGGAATTTGTTATGGCATACAATTAATCGGCAAAATACTTGGCGGGGAAGTTGAAACTGCAAAGAACAGGGAATACGGTAAAGCAATTCTTCGTATAATCGGCGAATCAAATATATTTAAGGATGTTTCAAAAAATTCTACTGTATGGATGAGCCATGGCGACTATCTTACACATTTGCCGGATAATTTTAAGGTTATAGCCGAATCTGACCATTCGCCCATTTGTGCAATTTCCAACGAAGAAAAAAATATATATGGAGTCCAGTTTCATCCCGAAGTTATGCACACACAGGAGGGGATTAAGATAATCCGCAACTTCTTATATATAGTATGCAGGTGTAAAGGAGATTGGACGCCGCATAATTTTGTTGAAAGTAATATTACAATAATTAAGGAAGTAATTGGCAGTTCCAAAGCTATCTGTGCACTTAGCGGCGGAGTGGATTCAACTGTTGCGGCTGTTCTGGTTAAAAAAGCTATCGGTGAAAATCTTATCTGTATTCACATCGATACCGGCATGATGAGAAAAAACGAAAGCGCACAAATTGGCGCTATGTTTGATGAGAAGCTGAATCTTAATTACTATCATGTAGATGCTTCTGAAAGGTTTCTTGAAAATTTAAAAGGTGTAAGCGATCCTGAAAAGAAAAGAAAAATTATCGGCAACACTTTCATTGAAGTATTTGAAAATGAAGCAAAAGGACATGGTAATACAAAATTTCTTGTACAGGGTACGCTATACCCCGATGTAATTGAATCAACCTCAGTAAAAGGGGCTTCCGTAACAATTAAAACACATCATAATGTGGGCGGCCTGCCTGATAAGATGAACCTTAAGCTGATTGAACCATTCAGGGAATTATTTAAGGATGAAGTACGAAATGTAGGTCGGGAATTAAATATACCTGAAGAGTTTATTGAGCGTCATCCTTTTCCCGGACCGGGTCTTGCAGTAAGAATTTTAGGCGATATAACAAAAGAAAAACTTGACATTTTGCGTGAGGCTGACGATATTTTCATTAACGAGATTAAAAGAGCAGGTTTATATAATAAAATATGGCAGGCATTTGCCGTATTATTACCTGTACAGTCTGTTGGTGTAATGGGGGATTCGCGAACGTATGATAATGTTCTTGCGCTTCGTGCAGTTACATCAGTGGATGGTATGACGGCAGATTGGTTTAATTTTAATTATGATTTTCTTGGAAACGTTTCAAACCAGATTATTAATAAAGTCCGTGGAATAAACCGGGTTGTTTACGATATCAGTTCAAAGCCCCCTTCAACAATTGAATGGGAATAAAAATTGGATCAGAAATACCAGTTCAATCATAAAATGAAGATTGCGGGAGATTATGAAGCTCAGGGCAAGCCCCTTCACGCTGTTCAGGTTTATAATGCCCTTCTTGAAGAATATCCCGGTTCTGTAGAATTATATTTCCGCCTTGCAAATTTGTATGAACATATGGGCAACATTACTCCCGCTGCAAATCTACTGAAAGACTTTCTATATAATGATCCTGAAAATAAAGAAGTAAGATTATTCCTTGGCCAGTTCTTTCTAAAAAATTTAAAGTGGGATGATGCAGTTGAAACTTTAAGCTTTATTCTGCCCCAGGATGAACCTGTCGTATCCTTCTTTATAGGCTATGCCCACTTTATGTTAAAAGAATATGAGCCTGCAAAAATAAACTTCCTTAATTTTCTTTCCTGCGACAGGCAGTCTGATCTTCTGCATGAGGCAAATATTTATCTTGCAAAGATTGAACTAATATTGAAGGATTATGAAAGCGCACTTGCCTACGCTAAAAGAGCTGAAGGGATGTATTCAAACTCTGGGGAGTTAAACCAGATATACGCGGAAACATATTTTAATCTTGGAATGTATGCGCATGCAGTGAATTTTATAGAAAAAGCAATAAAGCTTAACAATGGAGAATCCTCACATTATGAATGGGCAGGAAAAATTTATCTAAAACAGGGAGATTATCTTAAAGCGGAAAAAAATTTCTTAAAGTATATTGAATCAATTGAAGATGCTTCGTCAGATATTTATACCAAACTTGCCGAAGCTTGTTTAAAGGCTCAGAAGACGCAGGATGCACTTGCTTATTATGATATTGCAATTAAACTTGATCCCGAAAATAAAATTGCGCTGGCAGGTAAAGACCAGGTTTTTTCTCTATTAAACAACAATGTGGTCTCCGATGGCAAAATTTAAAAGCCTTTTGGCTGCTCTTTTAATTTTATTTTTCTCCGGATCATTTGCACAAACCGTTAGGGATTCTGAAAAAGTAAGTATGCGATTCAACCGTGCAATTCAGTTGTACGATTCATCTAAGTTTGAAGTTGCCCGGCAAATCTTTGACGGTATAATAAACATAGATGATGATTATACTCCTCAAACAACAATATCCTATATCTTTGAAGGTAAATCATTAGCAGCTTTAAAAAAATATGAAGCTGGAAAAAGTGCCTTAAATGAATTCCTTGAACGATATCCCTCAAGCAAATATACCGATGAAGCAAAATTAACTCTGACGGAAATATTTTTTGAGCAAAAAGATTATTACCGTGCTTTTAATGAACTGATTTCTCTCATTGACTCTTTTAAATCTCCTTTTTATTTAAGTTATTCAAAGACAAACGCAGAAAAAATTGCGCTTAATTATTTATTAACCAGGCAGATTAAATTTGTTTATGACAGTTTATCCGGCGGAAAAACAAAACCGTTTGTTTTGCTCGTCCTCGGTAAATCATATTTACAAATAAACCAAAAGGAAAATGCAGAGAATTCATTTTTAGAACTGCTTAAGCTGTACCCGGAATCCGAAGAAAAAGGTGAGGCTGCAACTTTATATAACCGTATTGAAGATGAAAAGCGCTTAACTGGTTCTCCGGTAATAGCAGCCTTGTTCCCGCTATATTCCGCCCCTAATGGTGAAGATTATAAAACAGCTTCGGAAATTTTAGAGGGGATCAAATTTGCCATTTCTGAGTATAATAACCAAACTGAAAAGAAAGTAGGACTGGTAATAAAAAATACCGGCAGAAATAAAAAGCAAATAGAAAAAATAAAAGATGAACTTATCAAACTTCAGTCATTAAAGGCTGTATTAGGTCCTATTTACAGTGATGAAGTTAAAATGGCGCTGGAGGCATTTAAGAATATTGGTATACCCATTATTTCTCCTACAGCTACAGATGACAACCTCACTAATGTATATCCGAATTTTTTCCAGGCTAATCCCTCATTTTTAATCAGGGGGAGAATACTGGCGGAGTATATTTATTTTGTAGAAAATAAAAGTAAAATGGCGGTTCTTAATTCGGTTGATAATTATTCCGCAACTATTGCAAATTCATTTATAAAGGAATTTGAAGACCTTGGCGGAGAAATTATTATCCACCAAACCTTTAACACCGATAATTTATTTTTTGATGACCAAATTGCTAAAATTGCCGATGACTCATTAAATTTGGATGGTGTATTCATTCCGCTGTTTAATAAAAATATTGTCCCTTACCTGCTTTCGCAATTTGCAAAGTACAATTTTGAACTGCCTTTATACGGAAATCAGGATTGGTTCCTTGCAAAGGGATATGAAACTTACCCTGTGTTAAGCAATAAATTGACATTCGAATCCGATTACTTTCTCGATTATAGCGATACATCATTTCAATCATTCAGCAAAAGATTTGCAAACCAGACTAATAAGGAAGTAAACCGGAATGTGCTTTATGGATATGATGCCGCGGAGTTTCTTTTGTCTGAAGTGAAAGATTTCAATGTCAGTCCTGCAGAAATAAAAAATGAAATTACGGCAGGAACAGTTTTTAACGGTTACCATAACCAGATTTCTTTTGATAAAAGCAGGGTAAATAAGTTTGTAAATATTCTCCGGTATAAAGACGGGAAATTTGAACTGGTAGATAAATTTAAACTGAGCAAATAGAATAAAGAAGCAAATTTAATCTACGCTTAATTTTATTCCTGTTCCTAATCATAATTGAAATTCTTGTATGTCTTAGGGATAGATTAAGATAGGGATGAAGATTATAGTTTGGGGGATTTTGTGTAACATTATCTGTTAATGAACAAATATTGAAAGCGGGAAAGTAATGCTAAAAGTAAAAGATCTTCCATTAGACGACAGGCCCCGTGAAAAGTTGATGTTAAGAGGCGCCCAGAGCCTTACAGATGGGGAACTTATTGCAATCCTTCTTAGGACAGGTACAAAAGGAAAATCAGTAATAAGTGTGGCCCAAGGCCTGATTTCCGAAAACGGGAACCTTGCCGTTATTGCTTCAAAGCCTTTATCATCGCTTGTAAAAAATCCAGGAATAGGAAAAGACAAGGCAGTAATGTTGTTAGCGGCATTTGAAATTAGTAAAAGAGTGATGTCTCAATCCAAATGGTACTCGGAAAAGAAAATTACATCTCCTAAAGATATTGCCGATATTTTCATTCCTCTGCTGAAAGATGAAATAAAAGAAAGATTTGTGCTGGTTTGTTTGAATTCAGCTAATAAAATAATTAAATTTGAAACAATTTCTATCGGTAGTTTGAATTCAAGTGTGGTGCATGCAAGGGAAATATTTAGAGCAGCGATAGAGAACAGCTCTGCAAGCATTATTCTTCTTCATAATCATCCGAGCGGCAACCCGGATCCGAGTAATGAAGATATAGCTGTCACAAAAAAAATTATGGAGTCAGGAAAGATTTTAGATATTCCCGTATTTGATCATTTAATTATAGCGGGCAATACTTACACCAGTTTTGTCGAAAAACGGTTGATTTAGTAATTGTATCAGAAAACAAAAAAAAAGTGAATAAAGGCAACATTTGCTTGAATTTATTGTCCTAATTTATTATATATAATACTGTTTATAAAAATTTATTTTGCAAGGAATTAAAAAAAGTTGAATTTTTTGGATAGGTTTTAATATTTTAGTTCATTAATGGAAATATTTAATCAATATACTAAAAATTATTTATTGGAGGTTCTAGTATGAAGATTGTAAAAATCGTTAGAAACACTGCAATAGTAGCTGCATTTGTTGTTACTACTGCGTTTCTTAGCGGATGCGGCGGTGTCAGCGAGGCTGAAATGGCACAATTAAATCAACTGAGAAGTGACGTTAATTCTCTCCAAACTCAATCTAATCAATTGAAAGACCAGAGGGCTAGTTTAGAAAAAGAGATAGCCGAAAAACAGGATAAACTTGCTCAATGCAATAAAGAAAAAGAAGAAACCCAAGCTAATTTGGATAAAATGTCTTCTAAATAATGCTTTTAATAAATTCAAAAATTAATTTGATATTGGAGGAATTGTATGAAAATAAGTAGGTATTTACTAAGTATGTTTACTCTTTTAGTCTTTTTTTCCGCTACTGCATTTGCACAGGAAAAAGAGATGACTAAAGATGAATGGAAAGCCGAAATGGACCGGCTCACAACTGAAAAAGCAAGTTTAATTAATGAAGACAGCGCTTTACAAGTTGATATTGACAATCTGAAAGCAAAGAACATTCAGAGTTATGACGATTGTATTAAAGGACTATATGCAATGCTCGGTGCTTCACAAGCAGATATTGATAATTTTAGAAATGCAGTAACCGAACTTGATGGAAAAATTTCAAGAAAAGAAGGCCCTAAGGCTGACAGGCAGAAAGATCTTGACGCTTTGAAAGCTAATAAGATCAGCGCTCTTCCTGAATTCTTCGATAAAGTTCATAACCAGATGCAGGCTGCTTTGGATGCATGGGTTGAAGCTCCAAAAGAAGTGAACTATAATGTTGTTAAAGGCGATTGCTTATGGAATATTGCTAAAAAACCTGTTTACTACGGAAACGGTTTTGCTTGGCCGGTTATTTATAAAGCTAACCGCGACCAAATTAAAAATCCTAATTTAATTTATCCTAAACAAATATTTAAGATTCCTAATTTAACTGAAGAAGAAAAAGCTAAATACGATAAAGTTAAAAAGAATTACAAACCGGCTCCTGTTAAGTAATTTGCCCGGATTAATGTTCACGTTTATAATTAATTATAAATGCCCTTGTCATTATTTTAATGATAAGGGCTTTTTTTATTTTAAGGAGGAAGATGACTGCTGTAGAGAAACGCATGGTGCTTGAGAATGTTGATATGTTCCCTTTACTGGGGACGAATGATAGTAATTTAAAATTGATTGAAGATAAATTTAATGCTTCCATTACAGTAAGAGGGGAAAATGTTGTTATCAAAGGTGTAATTGAAGAAGTAAATACTATCGAAAAAGTTATCAAAGAGATGGTATATGTTCTTAATACAAACGGCACATTAAAAAGTTCGGATATAGAGACGATTCTTAATCTTACTGTTGAAGGGAAAGAAATTATTAATGAAAAAGAATTTGACTCTATTGTTCTATACACAAAAAATGATGTAATTAAGGCTAAAACACCGGGACAGTCTAATTATTTACAGGTTGCACTGAAGAATGATATTTGTTTTGCAATAGGTCCTGCCGGAACTGGAAAAACTTACCTTGCTGTTGCGTTTGCAGTTTCATCATTAAATAGAGGTATTGTGAACAAAATAGTACTTGCCCGTCCAGCTGTTGAAGCGGGCGAGAGCCTCGGATTTTTACCGGGTGATTTCCGTGAAAAGATTGATCCATACCTTCGCCCTTTATACGATGCGCTCGATGATATGATGCCTTCGGACAAGTTAAAGAATTATCTTGAGAAAGGAGTTATTGAAATAGTTCCACTTGCCTATATGCGAGGTAGAACTTTAAATAATGCTTTTGTTATTCTGGATGAAGCGCAGAATGCAACGGATGTGCAGATGAAAATGTTTCTTACAAGACTTGGTGTTAATTCTAAAGCAATAATTACAGGCGATATAACCCAGATTGATCTGCCGCCTAAAACTACTAGCGGACTTGTACAGGCTAAAGAAATATTAAAAGGAATTGAAGGCGTAGGTTTTGTGTTCTTTGAAAAATCTGATGTAGTAAGGCATAAGCTGGTAAAAGATATTATTGATGCTTATGAAAAATCCAAAAACGGGAATGGTGTTTAATATATAATTTGCACTTAATGGTTGTTCCACTAGAGCCTACCCGCAAAGAGTGTTGTACAACTTTATAATTATATTCTAATAGCATTATCGTTTGCGACAGGAGTCTGTGTTATGAGTGTTGGTATTATTAATCCCAATTTGTTCCTTGGGAATGGCTATGCCAAAAGCTGGGGCTACTTTTGTCTATTCAGCAAACTCATTCGTTTCATTTTTACCATTTAACTTTTCACCTTTCAAGTTTATCTTACTCTCTTCCCAGAACTTATCCATTTCAGCTAAATTTGATTCATTTATCTTCCTGCCGCTTTCATTAATTTTCTTCTCCACATACTGGAACCTGTTTATAAATTTTTCATTTGTTCTTCTTAAAGCAATCTCAGGATTTATACCAAGGAACCGTGCATAATTGGTAAGTGCAAAAAAAACATCGCCCACTTCTTCTTCAAGCTCATCTCGGGTTTCTTCTTTCTCGGATTTATGCATCTCCCCAATTTCTTCAATTACTTTCTTCCAAACGTCTTCCTTTTTTTCCCAATCAAACCCGACTTTTGATGCTTTCTCCTGCAGGCGGAAAGCCCTTTGCAGTGAAGGCATCATACCCGGTATGCCTTCCAGCACGGATATTCTTCCCTCCTTAAGCTTAATTGCCTCCCAGTTGCGTTTTACGTCGTCTGCGCCGGATACTACAGTTTCACCGAAGATGTGAGGATGGCGTCTTATCAATTTCTCTTGTATTAAGTCTATTACCTCATCAATATTAAACCTGTTATCTCCCGCTGCTATTACCGAATGAAAAACCACATGCAGCAGAAGATCGCCGAGTTCTTTTTTCAATTCATCATAGTCTTGATTATCTATAGCTTCAACAACTTCATAAGCTTCTTCAAGCGTGGCGGCTCTAATCGATTCATTTGTTTGCACTTTATCCCAGGGACATTCGGCACGAAGTCTTTTTACAATCTCTACAAATTTATTAAATTTACTTCCGGTC
>Ga0116130_1001025_pt1 | contig 16623 bp, 9 predicted proteins | sample June2015DPH_17_5_FD_89733 | JGI IMG/M metagenome (GOLD analysis project Ga0116130, IMG submission 89733) | Peatland microbial communities from SPRUCE experiment site at the Marcell Experimental Forest, Minnesota, USA - June2015DPH_17_40 | ecosystem: Environmental > Terrestrial > Soil > Wetlands >...
AGGACCTGGTGCACCTCGGCAACGTGCCTGCCGGCGCCCGCGTCTATGGCGTCCCGGCTACCCGCCTGGCCGAGGAACTGGGCCGCAAGGTGGTGCTCAACATCGTCATGGTAGGTTTCCTGGGCGCCGTCACCGGCCTGGTGGCTGCGGACGCTTTGCGCAACGCCGTCAAAGATTCGGTGCCGCCGGCCCTCGAAAAGCTCAACCTGCAAGCCTTCGACAAAGGCTTCGAATATGGCTCGCACCTGATGCAGAAACTCGCCGAAGAAGGCCAGGCCGAGCCCGTGCTATCGTTCGAATCCGAGTCGTAAGAACGCAGGCTTTGGCATCATTCGGCGAGTTACTAACGACTAAGTAACAGCTACCGACCGCTCCGTTGAAAATCACGCCGCGCGGCGGAAGAAAAGCCGAGACGACTCTCGGCTCAGCAGCCTTGACAGGCCGCGCCACGGTGCTCGGTTTCATCCCGTTGGGGCAGGCCCATGGCCGCTCGCTCCGATCGCGGCTCCGATACGCCATGCGTTCTAAAAGGCAGCGGTGGCCGCAGCCGAAGTGCCCTGCGAGTTGGTAAGCGCGACCGACACGGATGCGAGCGGGTTCGTGCCGTTCCGAATCGTGAACGGGATTTCGAGCGAGAACATGCTGCCGAACGGACCCGACGTGGAACTCTGATACCACGTGGTGAAGACCGGGCTCAACGCTACGGTAGTACTGTTGCTGGCCAGGGTGACGCCGGACGTGGGGGTAAAGGTAATCGCCGCGGAAACCATGTCGCGCGTGGTGGAGTAACCTACAACCACGAGGTCGAAGCCTCCGCTGGTGGGGGTGACGGCCACGCTGGTGATCACGGGCGCGCTCTTGGCTACCACCAGCACTTGCGTGGGCGCCGGCGCCGGGGTGATATCGACGCCCGCCGCCATCAGCGTCAACGTTAGGGTGATGGTGCCGGCAATCGTGCCGGTTTGCACACTGGGAACAGTGGGGGTGAATTGCGCCTGGCTGGCGCCTGCCGGGATCAGGAACGTGACCGTGCGTCCACCGGTAGTGAACTGCACGTTGGGGTCATCCGGACCGGAGTCGGGCGCGAATGTCAGGGTGATGGTGCCCTGAATGTCAATCGGATAGTTGCTGCCGGCGCTCACGCCCAAGCCTAGCTGTGTGTCCGGCGTGGGCGTAGCCGGCAGACCTGAAATCGTGAGCGGTGGCGCAGGTGCAACGCCCACCGTGATGGTGAAAGACTGTGTCGCGGTGAGTGGCTGGCCGGTCTGAGCGCTGGTGACCTCGACCGTGAAGGTGGACGTCCCCACCGCCGTTGGCGTGCCCGACAGGATTCCGCCAGCGGACAACGTCATATCGAGTGGCAGAGTCCCAGAGGCCAGCGAAAATGTGTAAGTGCCTGTGCCATATCCGCCGGAGCCCGTGAGCGTCGCCGAATAAGGAACACCCGCCGTACCGCTGCCCGGGCTGCCGGCGATGGTGAGGGAAAGCCCCGAAACGACTACCGTGAAAGACTGCGTTGCGGTGAGCGGCGGGATGTTGGCGACTGCGGTGGCGAGGGTGCTGGTGACCTGCACCGTGAAAGTGAACGTCCCCGCTCCGGTTGGCGTTCCCGACAGAATTCCGCCGGCCGATAAAGTAGTGCCGGTCGGTAGAGTCCCGGAGGCCAGCGAGAATGTGTAAGTGCCGGTTCCATATCCGCCGGTGGCGCCGAGCGTCGCCGAATAGGCGGCACTCGCCGTACCAGCGCCCAAGCTGCCGGTAATGGTGAGGGAAGGAAGCGACGTGATCACCACGCTGAACGCCTGGCTCGCCATCTGCACGCCGATGGTGGGAACCTGGCTGGAAACCTGGACGGTGAAATTGAAGGTCCCCGCGGCCGTCGCGGTTCCGCTGAGCACGCCAGCGGCGGAGAATGTGAGTCCAGGAGGCGGCGCACCGGTCGCCACAGACCACGTATAAGTGGAAGCACCGGCGCCTCCAGTGGCTGTGAACGCCTGGGAGTAAGCAACACCCACACTCCCCGAATTGGCGGTCGCGGTGGTGATCGCGAGAACCGGATAGATCACTACCGTGTAAGACTGCGTTGCGGTGAGTGGCGCTAAAGAGGCAGCAGCGCTGGTGAGGGTGTTGGTGACCTGCACGGTAAAGGTGGATGTCCCCGCGGCAGTTGGCGTGCCCGAGAGAGTTCCGCTGGCAGACAACGTAATGCCCGCCGGCAGGGTCCCCGATGCCAGCGCGAATGTGTATGCGCCGGCGCCATACCCGCCGAAACCCGTGAGCGTCCCCGAATAGGGAACACCGACCGTACCGCCGCCCAAGATGCCGGCAATGCTGAGGGAAGGAACCGTGGCGATCGCAACGTTGAACCCTTGGCTGGCCGTCTGGGTGCCACCAGATGGGATCTGGCTGGAGACCTGGACCGAGAACGTGAAACTGCCCGCAGCCGCGGGAGTCCCGCTAAGCACGCCCGCGGCAGAGAGCGTCAGACCCGGAGGCAGTGTACCGCCGGCCAAGGACCATGTGTAAGTTGAAGCGCCTCCGCCTCCGATTGCCGTGAACGTCTGGGAGTAAGGGGCGCCAACAGCCCCCACGCTAACGTTCACGGTGGTGATGGTGAGCACCGGATAAATCGTCACCGTGAACGACTGTGTTCCGGTAACTGGCGGGAAGTTGGCAACAGGGCTTGGGTAAGTGTTGGTGACTTGTACTGTAAACGTGGATGTTCCCGCCGTCGTTGGCGTGCCCGACAGAGCTCCACTGGCAGATAGCGTAAGGCCGGCCGGCGGAGTCCCGGAGGCCAGCGAGAAGGTGTAAGTGCCGGTTCCGTATCCGCCTGAGTCGGAGAGCGTCGCAAAATAGGGAACACCAACCGTACCACCGCCCAAGCTGCCGATAATGGTGAGGGAAGTAGTTGCGGCGATCGTAACGGTGAACCATTGGCTCGCCGCCTGCGCACCGGCGCCGGGGATTTGGCTGGAGACCTGGACGTAGATAGAGAAGGTTCCCGCGGCCGTGGGAGTCCCGCTGAGTACGCCCGCGGCGGAGAGTGTCAGACCTGGAGGCGGCGTGCCACCCGCCAAAGACCATGTGTAAGCTGACGAGCCCGCGCCCCCGGTTGCCGTGAACGTCTGCGAGTAAGAAACACCCACAGTCCCCGGATTCGCAGCCTGTGTGGTGATCGTGAGAGCCGGATAGACCAATACGGTGTAAGACTGTGTTGCTGTCAGCGGCGGAAAAGTGACGTTATTGATGGTGAGGGTGTTGACGGCCTGCACCGTAAAGGTGAATGTCCCCGCCGCCGTGGGTGTGCCCGACAGAGTTCCGCCGGCAGATAGAGTAATGCCGGATGGCGGAGTCCCGGAGGCCACCGAGAATGTGCAAATGCCTGCTCCGTATCCGCCCGCGGCGCCGAGCGTAGCCGAATAGACAACACCTACCGCACCGCTGCCTAAGCTGCCGGTAATGGTGAGCGGGGGAGGCGCGGCGATTACAACGCTGAACGCCTGGCTTGCCGTCACTGTCCCGAGACCGGGAATCTGGCTGGAAACCTGGACGGAGAAGTTGAAGGTTCCCGCAGCCGTCGGGGTTCCGCTGAGCACGCCCGCGGCAGAGAGCGTGAGACCGGGCGGTTGTGTGCTGGTCGTCAAAGACCACGCATAAGTTGAAGGGCCCGCGCCTCCGGTTGCTGTGAACGTCTGGGAGTAAGCAACAGCTACCGTGCCCGGGTTCGGGGTCAGCGGGGTGATCGCGAGAACCGGATCGATCACTACCGTGAAAGACCGTGGTGCGATGACTGCCGGGAAGCTGGAACCAAGTTTGGGGTTGAAACTGGTGACCTGCACCGTGAAGGTGAATGTCCCCACTGCCGTCAGCGTGCCTGACAGAGTACCGCCGGCAGACAGAGTAGTGCCGGATGGCGGAGTCCCGGAGGTCAGCGCGAATGTATAAGTGCCTGCTCCATATCCGCCGGTGGCGCCGAGCGTAGACGAATAGGCGCCGCCGACCGTACCGCCGGCCAAGGTACCAGTTATAGCGAGTGTGGGGAGTGGGGCGATCACGACGCTGAACGTCTGGGTCGCTGTCACTGTCCCGAAGCCGGGGATCTGGCTGAAAACCTGGACAAACAAGGGATAGGTTCCCGCAGTCGTCGGAGTCCCGCTGAGCACGCCCGTGGCGGAGAATGTCAGACCTGGAGGCGGCTCAGTGGTGGCCAATGACCACGTGTAAGTTGCGGCGCCCGCGCCGCCGGTTGCTGCAAACGTTTGGGAGTAAGGAACAGCCACAGTCCCCGGATTCCCGCTAGCCGTGGTAATGGCGAGAACCGGATAGATCACTACCGTGTAAGCCCGTGTTCCGGTCAGTGGCTGTTGGATGACACCGTTGATGGTCGCGGTGACGACGCACTGCACGGTGAAGGTGAATGTCCCCACTGCCGTCAGCGTGCCAGACAGAGTTCCGTTTACGGCCAAGTTAAGGCCGGACGGCAGAGTCCCGGAGGCCAGCGAGAATGTGTTATGGCCCTGCGCTTGATATTGGCTGGTGGCCGTGATCGTCTGCGAGTAAGCGTCGCCGAGAATTTCGTTGGGAAGAGTGGCGGGCGCGATTACAACCTGTCCCCATAGCGTGAACCCGCCCAGCAACAGGCAAACAGCAAGAAGAATCAGGCGTCTCATCGGCGGCCCCCCGGAAGTGCAGCCGCCTGGACGGGCGGCGGCACTGCCACGATGCGCGGCGCGGCATTCGCGTCGAGCACCTCGAGTAGACCGCCGGCAAGTTCGGTCAGGCGGAATGTCGCAGCGCCCGCAAGCCGGAATAACCCAGTCGGAGTGCAGGCGCAATCGAGTGTTATAGCAGGGCCGCCGCTGCGATCGAAGATGAACACGGTCCCGGTGCCGACGGCGGCGAATACGCGTTGCCCGGCGGCATCGGTGTCAGCGGCAACCAATCCCTGGATTCCATCACTCGGCGAGGCGACTACCTGGGTTACCGCCGCGCCGGCCAGGCCGGTAACCCGGTACACAGTCGCGGCGAGAGCGTCGGTGACCAGCGCCTGCGTGCCTGCGTTGAAAAGCCGCACGGAAGATACGCTGCGGAACGAGCCGAGCAGGATAGGCGCTGAGTTTACCGGAATACGATAGAGGGATACCGACTCCGCCGGGCCCGCAGCCATCAGCAAGAAGCTGCCGGTATCATCCACCGCCATAGCCGTGACCGGAGCCGGCAGACTAGACACGTCGATATCGCCAGCAACGGCCGGGGCGGCAGGCAGGCCGGTGAGAATCTGCACACGGCCGGCTGCGTAATAAAGGGCCGCCGCGCTTCCGCCCGGACTGAAAACCATGCTATCCGGCGCAGCCTCGACTCCGTCGAGCGAGGCCACCACCCAATCGCCGCCGGATGCGCGGATTAGCGCCACCGAAGAATTCCTCGCATTCACCACCAGGGCCGCGTCCTGCGCGGGTGAGATTTCCGCACGCGAAATGGTGAAGCCCAGGGCCAGCGGTTCACCGGTAATCGCCGCACCGGGGATGCCGCCGATGGGACGCAAGCCCCCAGCCGCACGGTCGAAGACCAACCCCAAGCGCGGGCCGCCGAGGGTGGTCACGATGCTGCTCCCGGCAAACGCGAAACCGGCGGAGAGAACTGCTGTAAACGTCCGCACTAACAAGCTTGATGTCATGTCGATCACCTTTTCCGGCTAGTGCGGGGCGCCCACCGTGGGCGTCCCGGCGGTGATTGTGGTGGGAGACGCGCCGCCGCCGCGAGTGGCAGCCACCACGCCGCCCGCCACGCCCGCCGCGGCAACGACCAGGATGATCGCCAGGACTTTCCCGGAGATCCCAGCGCTCGCAGCCGCCCCGGCCGCGGCGGCCGCCGCGACGTTCTGCTGGTGGATGGTAGTGTTGGCGTCCAGGTTCTTGTATCGCGCTACAACGCGGATTTGCACGTCGCCGGCCAACTTGTTTGGAACCATTCCGCGCGCCACGGCGTGCCCGGCGTCGTCGGTCATTACGGTAAGGCTGTGGGTGCCATTCGAGAAAACACCACTGGCGCCGTGTTCGGGCAGGAAGAACGTAACCGCCACTCCGGCCACCGGCTTGTGGTTCTCGTCATCCACCTGGACCATGGCTTCTCGCGCCACACGCTGGCGGATATTGTTGATCGATCCTTCTCCCTCGAGAATCGAAATGTCCAATTTCGTGGGTTCCTGTTCCTGGGCCCTGGCCGGGACAGGCCATGTCTGAATTAGGACAACCTCCGCGAGCAGTATGCACAGGGCGCGCGCCACGGCTCCGATTCGCACTTGTACCCTCATCCTCGAAATGATAGTACTATTTGTGGCAGAATTGGAAGCATAATATCGGCGGGGACGCCGGGGAGTCACTTATGCTGGTCGAAAAGACGATCTTTTGTTCAATCTTGGGAGCGGCCGCACTATTTGCCCAAACCGTCGCCTCGGAGCCGGCTCAGCAGATGTCCGCCCGCGATTTGTTCTACGCCCCAACGGCGGCCGCGCAGAAAGCACCGGGCCCGCCGGCGAAGCGAACTGCGCCGAAAAAGGCCGCGCCGGCCGGCGAGTCGCAGCCTCCAGCGGCCGTGGAAGCGCCCGCCAGTGCTGCACCGGCAGAGCGCGACGCCCCTCCGACGGTCTCCTCCGGCGGCGCGCACATTATCCGGACCGCGTACACGGGGAAGCCCCTGGGGCTTCGCTACAGCATTTTGCGCAACAGCGGCGGAGACGATTACCGCGAAGCTGCGCCGGACACCGTCTTCCACTCCGGCGATCGAATTCGCGTCGCCGTGGAGGTGAATGATGCCGGTTACCTGTACATTGCGATGAAGGGCGCCAGCGGCACCTGGAAGATTCTCTTCCCGACCGCGGAAGTCGCCGGCGGAAACAATCGCGTTGAAAGCGGCCAGCAGTACACCATTCCTTCCGCGCCGGGCCGATTTGCGTTCGATCAGCAACCCGGCGAGGAGCAGCTTTTCATCGTGCTTTCACGGCGGCCCGAGCCCAACCTGGAAAAGTTGATCTACTCGCTCGGCAGCGGAAGCGTGTCGCCCACCAGCGCGCCGGCTAAGTCCGTCGAGCAGCCCAAGCTTCTCTCGGCAGAAGCCAGCCCGCTCGGCGATCCGCTGGTCGGCCGCCTGCGCAGCGAGGTTTACGCGCGGGATCTGGTTTTCGAGAAAGTGGACGAGAGCACTCCGGGCGAGAAGAAAGAGAATGCCGTTTATGTGCTCAACCGCACAGGCAGCCCCGACTCACGTCTGGTGGCGGACTTTGTCTTGAAGCATCAGTAAGGCAGAATGCGAAGCGAGGCGGAAGACGCCTTATGAATCTGAAAACTTCACTGTTTCCGGTGTTCGCAGCGATATTCGTCATGGCCGGTTCCGCGGCCGGCCAGAGTAAGAGCCTGGAGCAGGGGCCGCGCCGCATGGAACTCACTCTGGAGCGCCAGGAAGGCGGCGCCTGGAGGGCGGTAGACCCTGGCCTGGTATTTGCGCAAGGCGACCGCGTCCGTTTCCGGTTCCACACCAACTTCGACGGATATCTCTATGTCATGAACCAAGCGACCTCGGGTGATTACGAGATTCTCTTCCCTCGGGAGGACACCGGGGAACAGAACCGCATTGAGGCCGCAAAGGAATACGTGGTGCCTGCCGTCCAGGGCTGGTTCCGTGTCAGCGGGCCGCCGGGCCAGGACATCCTGTATTGGATGGTGACGCCGCTGTCACTGGGGGCGCAACCGAAATATCAGCCGCTGCCTCCGCCGCCGAAGCCTGGCGCCGTACCGCCGCGCCTGGTGCCGAGGTGCGATGATACCATCTTCAAGGCGCGCGGCGAATGCGTGGATGGCTCGGCCGGAGCAAAGGGAGTGCGACCCGAGGAGAAACTTCCGGACAATCTGAGTGGGGTGCCCGGCGCAAGCTCAGGCCAGCTCATGTTCATCCGTGATCAGGATGTTTCGGTGGTGGCATCGCCCGAGCCGCTCACCGCACCGGTGATCTACGAGTTTCGGCTGGCGCACAAATGAATGTGATGAGACTCACCCGCGCTCTCGGCATTCTGGCGGCCTTGGCAGCGGCGCTGGCCGCGCAGGCGCCGCCGCCGGAGCAGAAGCAGCAGCGCGACCTGAAATATGAAAGCGGCCCGCCGCCCACCAAGCCCGCGCCAACTGGTGTCGCCATTCCACGCTCGTACGCGCTGGTGCTTGGTATCGCCAGTTACAAGAACCTGGCTGCCAAAGACCAGTTACAGTTCTCGGAGCGCGATGCGGAGTCGATTTACTCCATTCTCATTAGCCCGGAAGGCGGTAACTTCCACGCGGAGAACGTGCATAAGCTAACTGGCCCGCGCGCCACCCTAGCCAACATGCGCCACGAACTGGAAGAATGGCTGCCAGCGACGGCACACGACGGCGATCGCGTGCTGATTTACTTCGCCGGCCATGGCTTTGTTTTCGACGGACGCGGCTATCTCGCGCCATACGATCTGGACCCCGGCAACATCGCCGCGACCGGTTACCCCATGGATACGCTGGGCTCGGTGATCGGCTCGCGCATCAAGGCTAAGTGGAAGGTGTTGATCACCGACGCTTGCCACAGCGGAGCCATCACACCGGAAGCCGACCGTGCCGCAGTCAGCCGCGGCCTGCTCGATCTGAGTTCCTCGTTGTTTTCGCTCACCGCCAGCCGCGACCGCGAGCGCTCCTTCGAGAGTGCCGACTGGGGCGGCGGGCATGGCATCTTCACCTACTACGTCGTCAAGGGCCTGGAGGGCGCGGCCGACGAGTCGCACGACGGCATCGTGACCGCCGACGAACTCGCCGAGTACGTCCGCCGCAACGTGCGCGAGGTGACCAACGGGCAGCAGAACCCCACTTCGGAGCGCGGCAGCTTCGATCCCAACATGCTGCTGGCGTATCTGCCCTCGGGAGCGGCGCCCGGTGCACCTCCGCCGCCGAAGAACGGCGCGCTGGTCTTCGAGACCAACATGGACGGCGTGGAAGTCTTCGTGGACGGCAAGTCCGCCGGGGTGGTCAATCAGGGGACGCCCTTGCGCCTGCCCGGCCTTCAGCCCGGCGTCCACACGGTGAGAGGCGTGCACATGGGCTACGAACCCGATGGCCCGCGGGAGGAAACCGTATACCCGGGGCAGGAATCCACCGTCACGCTGAAGATCCTGATTGTGCGCCGCCGCCCGCGCGCGGCCGTCGAGCAGTTCGACAAGGGCCTGGATCTCTACAACAAAGGCACGCCCGAGAACTATCGCAAGGCCGTTGAGTGTTTCCAGGCGGCGCTCGCAGCCGACTCCAACTACAGCCAGGCGGCACTCTACCTGGGCCGCGTCTACCGCGATCTCTTTCAGGAGGACGAAGCCGAGAAGGCCCTGCGGCGGGCCATCGAGATCGATCCGGATTACCTGGAAGCGCGCGCAACTTTGGGCGGCATGCTGCTCGATCGGGGCGCGCTCGACGAATCGATTCGCCAGTTGAACGTTGTGGTGCAGCGGAACGAGAAGGACGCGCTCGCCTGGTATCTTCTCGCCCAAGCCCTGCGCATGAAGGAGCTTTACGCGGACTCGATCGCGGCCGCGCGCAACGCCATTCGGCTCACGCCCGCGAACGCCGAGGCGCACTTCTGGCTGGCGGAAAGCCTGCGGCTCAGCGGCAAGTACCAGGAAGCCACCGACTCCTATCAGCAGTATCTGAAGCTCAGCGATTTCGACAGCCGGCTGGCGGGCAAGATGAATTATTACGTGCTCGGGTATCTGATTGGGTTCGGCAAGAAGAAGCGCGCCGCGCAGCGGGATGTATGGATGGACCTACGCAGCCTGGCGTATTTCGGACTTTGCGACAGCGAGCGCTTGCTGAATCAGTTCGACAGCGCCATCGCCTACTGCCAGAAATCTCTCACGTACGACTCATCGGATCCGTTCGCCCACTTCGGTCTGGCCCTCGCGTACACCAGCAAGGCGCAAGCCTCCGGAACCGTGGAGAGCTTGATCCCGGCGCGCAAGCACTTCTCCGAGACCATCGCTCTCAACCCCGACATGCCGGAATCCGAGCGCGCCAAGAAATACATCGCGAAGATAGACACGCTGCTGGCTAGCGCGAACAAGTGAGACAAGTGCAAGAAAAGCCGAGATGACTCTCGGCTCAGCAGGCCGACGGCCCGCGCCACGGCGCATTAGCTGTGACTGCCCCACCTGGCGGACAGGGGCGCGGGAGGATCGGCGATGGACTGCAGGCGAACGAGGAGGACGGAATCTTGATCCTTCATCGAAGCGAGGGGCATGAACCCGTTGCTCAGAATGAACTCGGCGGCGGTATCGGTGAGGAGCACTTCGGCGCAGGGTTTGGCGACGGATTCGCCATCCGCACGGTAGATGTGCTGCGGCAGTCCGCCGATCTCCCGATGGCGCGCGGGACGCATGTCCCAGCCATCGCTGCGAAAGGCCAGGCCGAGGACGCAGGCGCATAAGAACGCCGGGTTACCCCACAGATAGTCCGCGTGGACGCTCTCCGGCATCTCTTCAAACTCCAACTGCTCGGCCGGCGCAGTGTCTTTCCCGTAAGGCAGGCGCAGCAGGAAGCGCGGCAAGGCGAGGCCGATCCACCGCGCCTCCGGAGAGTGGACGAGTTGTTGCCACTCGGAACCGGGAGCATCGGATGGAGGCACCGCTTCGCCCAGAAATGGCGCACCTAACGAGGAGGCGAGGCGGCCCAGCCATCGTAGCTTGGCGGCATCCTCGGCAGTCTGTCCGAAAACGAAGTTGCCTACGATCAGCGCCCAAGGGGCCGAAGCAGAACCGCCGAGGCAGCGTTCGAGGGAGGCGGCGTCTGCCATCAGTTCTTCGAGCGTCGAGTCGAACACGTAGATCTTGAGATCGGTGTCAGGTTGGAGCCGGTCGACCAGCATGGCGACGGCGCGCCACGCGGCTTCGAGCGATTGGAAATGCGGATGGTGGAGGACGCCACGCATCTGCTCGCCCGCCGCGGCATCGACGCGCGCGGCCCATTCCTCTTGCCTTGGGTCCTGGCGCGGCGCCAGATGAGGCTCGACGGCTCTCTTGATGAATTCGGCCATCGCGTCGGGAGCCTCCACCACGCGGGAAGCCGGCTCTTCGTCGGCCCGATCCATCATGCTTTCGAGAAGACTCCGGCCCGACGCCGGAGCCGCGGGCGCGGCAGGCGGCGGTGTTTCCCGAGTGGCCGCAGGAACGGGCGCGGGTTGGTTGCGCAGTTCCGCCAGCTTTCGGAAAGCATCGGTGTGCCGATAGATGTGATCGGGATGAAAGTCGTCGAGCGCGCGGAATCGCAGCGCGCCTTGAGGAAGCTGGAGGGAAGGCGAAAGCGAGGAGAGCACCTGGTCGATATTGTCACTGTCCACCGCGATGGGGCGGCGTCCGGCGATGGGCGCCCGCTCGCCACGAAACCCGCGTCCGCTGAAATCGCCGAGGATCAGCATACGAAATGGCGTGTCGGCCTCGGGCAGGCCGGGGATTGGCTGCGTTCCCTCGCCGACTTCGATACCGACGGAGACTTTCGAGATTCGTTCTGACATATCGGCCTCGTTTCGTAATAACAGTGCGACCGCTCTCTCCGGTCGCGGCTCCGTTGCGCCCGCTACCGCGCGACGTCCGACACACAGGCCAGGCGCGAGAAATAGCCGGCTTGGAAGACCGCCGGCGCGCCGGTCATATCGAGTTCAAAGTGGACGATGAGAGGCTTGCCGTTGACCTTCATCGGGTCCTTGCCCGCGCGGATGATCCATTCCAGCGAATAACCGGCGCCGGCGGGCGTCCACCGGTCGGCTCTGTTGAAGAAGCGGAATACCGCCCAGAGACCCTCCGAATCCGAGAACGTGATGTCCGGACCGCCGAGTTTGACAGACGCTTTCACACCGTGCGAGCCGCCTCCTTGCCAGGTGAACTGCTTGGATGTGGCCGTGCCGCCCGAGTAACTGAGACTCTGCCCGTCAATCAGCAGGTTCACCGTCTGGATATTCTCCGAAGGTTCCGGCTTGAGCGCATAATTGAAGTGCGGGTCCTGCGCGCCGCCCGCATAGATCGCGTCGGAAAACGCGGTGGCCGTGTTGAAGAAGTTGAGGAAAGCCGGATTCACGCCACCCGAGGGACCGATGGCAAACTGCGATCCCTGCTTGACCAGCAACTTCTGCAGGTTCTGATCGTAGAAACTCCAGAGAGCCCCATCGGGCTTGCGCAGGAGACCGTTGACGTCGGCCATGGTGGCATCCATGGTGGCGTTGGGATTGAACGGATACTTGGACAGCACGGCGCGGAACTGCCCGCACAGCGACTTGCCTTTGCCATTCAACTCGGCGGGCCCGAGCGCGCGCAGCATGCCTTCCACGTAGACGATGGGATCTTCCAGCAGCTTCTGCACGCCGGCCTCGATGTGGGTTTCGGAATCGATGCGGAAGGCCTGTGCCATCTGGCGCGTGGTGACCTTGGCTTGGGTAGCGTTCTGCAGAGTCGGCGCCGCCGCCATGTCGGTAGGGGCTCCACCTTGGGTGGCAATCGATTCGAGAGAGGCCTGCAGCGTGACAAGCGCGTTGACGTAGTTCTGATTCGGCGGCAGGATGTATTTGTCCGTGCTGCCCGGCGGGACCACGGTCTGCACGGGCTGAAACGCCGACGCCACACCCGGATCGTCCACCGCCGTGTTATTGGATGCCAGCGCGAACAACTCGAGCAGCGGCGACTGGTTGCCGGAAAGCTGGGTCAACTTCTGTGAAGCGTCGGCCAGACTGGCGTAGCGGACCACCGAGGCTGACTTGATATAGGTCCGCCACTTCAGGATGAAGTCGGTGTTGTAGCGCACGCGCAGATCCTGCTCCAGCTTGGCGCGATCGATGTTGGCGGAAGCCTGGTCGCCGAGGACCCACTGCTCGCCGCTGAAGTACCGGTCGGCGTGCTGGATGGCATCCTTCATGAAGGCCCAGCCGCCCTTGGAAAACGCGCCAGGCACTTCGTATGTCTCTAAAACCGTTTGGGCCGATCCGGCGAACTGGCGATTGAAGTTGATGGGCGGGTTGTGCTTGCCGGCTTCGGACAGCATGAAAGCGTAGACGCGCTCGGTGCCGGCAAACTGGCTCAGATACCGGCGCGCTTTTTCGATCGTGAAAGCGTCGTTGGATTCCGAGTACGGATTCTCTTGCTTGAGCACGTCGGAATAGAAATCGAATTGCCTCTGAACCAGATCCTGGCGATCCGGATCGATGGTGCGGTCGGCGGCCCACCACTTCATCAGAACCGGCGAAAGAAACTGGCTGGTCGAGTGTTCGTGGTGGGAGGTAGTGATGAGATAGGCCTTCAGCGCGTCGTAGGTGGGACTGTATTCCGGCCCGGGAGTTGCAGGCAGGCCGCTGAGCCCTTGCACAATGTTGTTTTGTGTCTGCGCGAACAGCAACTGGCGGAAGCGTTCGAAATAAATGCGCCATGCTTCAGGATAGAGATCGTTCCCGACATACAGGCCCATGCGATAGAACAAGGGAGCGCCTTCACGCCGGTACTGGATCAATGTCTCGAGCGACTGGCGGAGTGCCTCCAGTTTCCGCAGGCTATCGGCCGGCGCGAGATTGGCGCCGGCCACGGCGGCGGCGGCGCTGCCCTGTGCCGCGGTGCGCACGCGCGTTTCCAGGCCGTGGTTATTGAAGAACGAAACCGTAAAAACGATGGAGAGCGCCAGGCACAGCACAGCGGCCGCGAGGAACAGCACGCGGCGCGCGAAACTCGTCCTGGTGCTTGAGCCGCTGGCGCCCATGGCAGCGCGATCGGCGAGCAGAACATCCGTGAACAAGTGGCTGAGGAAGAGCCACTGCGGCACTTTACGCGTGGCGCCGACTTGCGGCGGCGGGGCCTGGGCGGCCGGCGCCTGCGGGCCCGCCTTGAAGATGCCGGTGGCGCCGGCGGCCGACCCGTAGCCGGCCTGAGACTGCGGCGCAGCGGCGGCAACCGGAGCGGCTTCGTTGATAACGATCGGCCGCACACCGGTGAAGTAAAACCCGCGCAACATCGGTCCGACGCTCAACTGGCTGGGCCGGCACAGATCCACCAGAAACTGCACCACGGCGGGACGAATCTTGCGGAACTCGCGGGGAAACTCGTAGGTGCCGGGCAGCTTCGCGGAATCGGTCTCGCGCGTCAGAAACTCGGGGCGAGCGTCGGCGAGCGATCGGAACAAGCGCTCGAAAGTGCCGGTCAGGCGCGTGGTCTCTTCCTCGGCATACACGCCCTCGCTGCGGCCGCTGAGGAGCGGAAGAGTCGCGCCGACCACCTGCGCGGCCTCGTCGTTGCTGAAGTTCCGTACGTACTCGGTGAAGAACGGCAGCCGGTCCATCTTGGTGAACAGCACATAGACCGGGAGATTGATGCCGAATGACTGGGAAATCTCGCCCAGGCGGGCGCGCAAGGTGCGAGCGGCGTTCACCACGGCTTCCTGCGCGCCGGCGCGGGTGAAGGTCTCGCTGTCAAAACAGACCAGCGCCGCGCGCGGCGCCTGCCCGCCTTTACTGACCACTGAGGAGCGCGGCTGCAGTCTGCGGACGAAGCGATTCCACTGACTTGAGTCCGCCAACAGGTTGCCGCCGGCTTCGGCGAAGATGCTGCGGCGCGAGAACCACAGGTTGGCGGCGCGCGTCGGCACCACGTCGGCATTCTGATAAACCTGGCCGGCCAGCAGTTCCGGGTCGAGACCGGAGTGAATCATGACGCTGGTTTTGGTACTGCCGGACTGGCCCATCAGAAGATAAACCGGGAGGTTGGCGATCTTGGCGCCCTGTTCGAGTTTGGCGGCGGAGAGCTTGGCCTCGGCTGCGTGCACCAGCACCGAGATTTCGTCTCCGCCCGGCGCCATGGGTTCGCCGGCTTGAGCGGCAGCGGCCTTGGCTTTCTTTTTCTTGAGGAAGAAAAGAACGACCAGGACGATCAGGGCTACCAGCGCAACCGCGAGCAAAACGTAGAGAATGATCACGTGGATCTCCTAACTATCGCGCTGGAGTGGCGATGGCCTGAACGTCCGACACTCCCGAGCCCAGGGTGAGTTTGTAGCCGCCGAAAAGCAGCAACATCAATATCGCACATGCCAGGGCCAGCCAGCCCAACTTTCGCACCAGCGGATCCGCGCGGCTGCGCACGGTCTCCTCGGGGAGCATCCATCCCGGCGAAAGCGGCCCGAACTGGCCGCGGACGCGGCGAATCTTTTCCGCGGTGAGGCTCATCACCTGCGCCAACTCTCCCCGATTGCCGGCACTGTAGCGCCCGCCAAAACCGAGCAGCAGGCAGAGATAGTGGACCTCGAGCACATCCGCCAGGTCCGCGGAATCGTTGCGGCCGAGGAGTTGCTGCAGATGCTGAAAGAAGACCTCGCCCGCGATGTGCGTACCGAACAACTCCTCTTGCAGCGGCTTGCTGAGCCAGTCGGTGAAAACGGGGTTCTGCAAATTGAGGACGGATTCGTCCAGGAACGCGACTGTGGCGAAGGTGGCTACCTTGACGTCTTCGGATGGGTAACCGGCGGCCAGCGCCTGGCTGGCGGCTGTCTTGAGCGCTTCGCGGGTGTGATGACGGAAGGACTGCGAATCGGTGACGCCCTGGCGATTCGAGCGCAGCCGTTCGATGGCGGTGAAGACTTCTTGGAAAATGAGCGGCAGGTTTTCCGGCCTGCGGGTACTGGCTGAAGGGCTCATAATTAGTGTTCCAGCACGACTAGAATTTCGATTTCAGGATCGGGAAACTCGCCGGGAACGTACGCGCCCACCTTGCGCGTCAGGTTGATGTGGTCCCAGCAGGGGCCACCCTTGCTGAGACCGAAGTATTGCGTTTCGAGGCGCGCGGAAACCGCCGGCGGCGGCACCGGCAGATGAGTCAGCGCCAGTCCGGGAAGGGCGCGCTTGACCAGTTCCCGCACGAAGGCCGGGCTGCAGACCTTGATGAGCGGCGGCGCTTTAGCCATCAACTCGGCATCGCCCATGCGGGCGCGAATGGCCAGCAGCCATCGCGAACGGCCCAGGCAGCGCTGGTCGGTGACGTCGCCCTCGTAGTAGTAATTCTCCGTGCGTTTCAGCGGGATCGAAATGCAGTTGGTGGGAACGATGATTTCCAGGTGCGCGCGAATGTGGCGATCGAGTTTTTCGAAGCAATCGCTCAGGTTGTCATGATCGTACAGCGGCAGGTCGCGCGGATGCGAATCGAGAGCGAAGGTGCACAGAGCGCCGGCGAGGCGGGACAACTCGACGAACAACTCCTCGGGATGGCCGCGCTTGGCGATGAACTGGTGACGCAGCGGCGCCAGAGCGGAGTTCACGGCGTGCATCAGCCAGAAGCTGGCTATCTGACGGGTGGAGAACTCGGCGCGCCCTCCGGACGTGTTGCGCGCGCCGTGGTTGATGGTGACGCTCTTGTCGTCCAGGATTTCGATGAGCCGCTGCATCAGCAGCATGAGCCGGGTGGAGGCGGAAATTCGCAGCACCGGCGGGACGAAATTGGCGTCGTATGCGAAGTGGCCGGCGCCATCCCGCACTATGCGCGCGATTGGCATCGCGATCAGATCGCTGGCCGGTTCGGTATCGAGCAGCAGGCGCAGGTTCTTGCGGCCA
>Ga0116130_1001034_pt1 | contig 16541 bp, 36 predicted proteins | sample June2015DPH_17_5_FD_89733 | JGI IMG/M metagenome (GOLD analysis project Ga0116130, IMG submission 89733) | Peatland microbial communities from SPRUCE experiment site at the Marcell Experimental Forest, Minnesota, USA - June2015DPH_17_40 | ecosystem: Environmental > Terrestrial > Soil > Wetlands...
AAACCACAGAAAGGAAAGGGATAACGATCAACATGTGTACATGTTATCAAAACCGTTACCCTTTGTCAAGTGAATAATCTTGAAATAACTCATGCGGACGTTCACCAGGGCAGTACGTGCTAAGGAGTGCGCATCGTCGTGGGACGCGCGTAAAGGGAGGGTACTTCGTGGTCGGCGAGTACAGGTAGGAAAGCCGTAATAATTTATGCCCACCACGTACTGCCCTGGTGAACGCCTTTGAAAGGAGCGTTGTTATGATTATCAACTGGAAACAAGAAGGACCGTTGTCTTACGTCGCCACGTGGATGAACATGCGGTTGTGGTTGCAGTGGGAAAAGCCGGTGTGGCGCGTCTGGGTAGACGGTCACCGCGTGAAGCAGCGGTATGACTCTGTCGAAACAGCTAAGGCTGGCGTCGACGCCGTCGTGCTGAAACTGATCAGTGCCGGGCCCGTGGTGCCGGTGGAGCCTGAGCGCCCAAGGCTGACGATGCAAGGCCTGGTGAGTGTGCTGGCCAGCATCGCCATTGCACGCAGTCAGCAAGCCGTTAAAGATTTGCAGGCGGCACAGTATGGAGTCTCAAAAGTAGAAACCGTATTGCCGCGATTGAGAACTTTCTCGTCGCAAGGATCGCGGTCTGGGCGCGTTGTAGGCGGAGCACCCAACTTTACGGAGGTGGAACATGCTTAAGCAACTCGACGTCTCTATCGCCAAGGAACTCGCCGCCGCCGTCAAAGCACTTCAGCCAGCAGTTACCAGGCTCACCAAGGCGCTCAAGGCTGACTTCACAAAGCTGCCGAGCGGCGCGGCGGCAGACCTGCTGTACGACCTGCGGCAGACCCGGCAACAGCTTAACAGCCTCGCCGCGCCGCTGGACGATTTGCTAGGACCGGCGGTGAAGGCGCTTGAGGAGCACTTCGTGCAGACGCTCAAGGCTGACGAGGCCAGCGGGGTGCAGGGCCGGTACAGCCGGGTGCAGGTCACGCCGCACGACATACCCGTGGTCAACCCGGAGGGGTGGCCGAAGCTGTACGCCTACATCAAGCGCACGGGGGCGTTCGAACTGCTGAACCGCGCCGTGAACCGCGAGGCCGTCAAGGAGCGGTGGCGGAATAAGAAGCAGGTGCCGGGCGTGACCGTCTACCATGATAAGCGGGTCAGTTGCACGAAGCTAAACGGGAAGGGAGGGCGTAGGGATGGCCTTGACCGATAACCAGAAGGCGGTATTGCAAGAGCACGAGGCGGCGGACCGGGTCGTACTTGACGCCGCCGACGCCGAGGAACAAGCGGCGCTGGGTGGCTTACTAGGGCACGCGATCGTTGAAGCAGAGTTTAACAAAACAGGCTACGGTAGTTATACGATTACTTTGGACGATGGTCGTGTCGTAGCGTTTGGTGGTTCGCCCTTCATTGAAATGTCAGTGACAACGCTGTAATTCACAAAGCATTTACCACTAACCACTAAGTGCGAAAGCTCTTAGGCAACTAAGCACTGCAAGGAGACGTAACAACATGGCAGTAAAACAGAAGAAGGTAACAAGCACGGCCCTGGTGCCGTGGGAAAAGCAATTCGCGGCGGCGGCTAAAGCTGCTGTTGAGCAGGAGTCAACAATCGGCGGCGGAGGCCAGAGTGTTAAGTTCGGCGCTGGCGGTACCATCACCGTGGCCGGAGCGCAGGTGCCTGGTAATAAGCTGGAGTGCGTCGTACTGGGCGCGTGCTTCGCCTACGGATGGTACGACAGTGCCTATGACCCGGACGACCCGCAACCGCCAGCGTGCTACGCCTTCGGTGAGGCTGAGAAGCAGATGGCTCCGCACCCGGAGTGCTCACAGCCACAGTCAGAAGTTTGCGCTGACTGCCCGAAGAACCAATTCGGCACGGCAGCTGTTGGCCGGGGCAAGGAGTGCGGCAACAACAAGCGGCTGGCGCTGGTCACGGCCAACGACGCGCAGGACTTGGACGTGCTGGCCACGGTCGAACTGGCTGTGGCCCGCATCAGCCCGACCAACTTGAAGGGCTGGGCCGGTTACGTCCGCGCCATCGCCGAGGAGTATGGGCGTCCGCCGTGGGGCGTGATAACGGAGATCGCCGGGTTCCCGGACCAGAAGAACCAGTATCGTCTCGAGTTCCGCATGGTCGAGACCATCGACGACCCGGCTACGCTTAAAGTTCTCCAGAAGCGCGTCGAGAAGGTGCAGGAGTTCCTGCAGCAGCCTTACGGCCCGCCCGTCGAGCGCTCGGCAAAGGGCAAGAAGCAGGTCGGCAAGAATGCGAAGTTCGCCGCCGGTAAACGGCGGTAAGTTCGTGCTGCGTGGCTAGGCAACCAGCTTCGCGACACGTAGTTGGCAAGCCCGCTGGCGTACCGGGCGCGAAACGTACGCCACTAAGTTTCTGGGAGATGAATAATGATGTGCAAGGATGCGACCGTGATTGATTGGTATGACTGGATTGACAATGAGACTCCTGAAGCGCGTGAAGCACGCCGTCGCCGTGGTTGCCCTCGATTATCAGTTACCCAGCTTGAATCGCTTTACCAGCTACGAAGAACGGTGTCTGACGGTTATGCCATAAGCAAAGCGACGCGTGACATTCTAGTTCGTATGGGTTTGGTAGATCGGCTTAATGGCTGGCAATTCATTACCCGGCGCGGTATGGCGGTACTGGATACGTACGGGCTTTTGCATGATGATCGTTACGGTATATCTAGGCAAGCAGCTAGCGCCAATCTTCATCCTACGGACTTTGCGCGGCTACGTAAAGAGGGTTTACTGCTTGGCTAATAAGTTCTGCGTTACCAACATGCCTCGCCGCGAGCTGTCAGTAATGCTGCGCGGCTGCAAGGACGAACAGAAATTGCAGGCATGGCTGACTGAGGAAATAAAGGCTGGACGCATGTGTTGCGCGCTGATAATCTACGCTCGTTACTCGGCTGTACGCCGCGCTAGGGAGATACGTGAACTGAAAGAAGCGGTGATGATCAACCAGATGACGGAGGCGACGGGGAGATGATTAGCACTGCGAAGCAAGTGGCACAACAAAGGATAGCATATATTGAATTTATGACAGCCAACTACCAGCCTGGAATTGAGATTGTCGGATATGGTGATTTTTATTCATGTAGAACCTGCGGCGCAGTTGTTTTTGATACTGAAAATGCCTTAGAACAGCACGTAAAGTGGCATAATGGTCTGGAGGGTAGACTCACCGCGCCGCGTCCAACAATTACTATGATGGTGAGCCGCGATCATGATTAAAGCCCCGCAGGTAATTGTCGCCGACTTCGAGACCGAGCAGATACTGCCGCGTCCTAACTATCCGCCCAAGCCGGTCAGCTTAGCCTTGAAATGGCCGGATACGCGTGAGTACGAACTTATGGCCTGGGGCCACGGAGATGGCAGTAAAGCCGCCGGAAATAACTGCACTGAGCAGCATGCGCGCAGCCGTTACTTGGCGGCGCGGAACAGTCGTCACCCGATGCTGTTCCAGAACGGGCAGTTCTTCGATGAGGACGTTGCCGAAACACATTGGGGCATTCCATTGCTACCGTGGGAACGCCTTCATGATACGATGTACCTGCTGGCGCTGTGGGATCCGCACGCCGAGTCGCTGGGGTTGAAGGAATCCGCCAATCGGTTGCTGGGCATACCGCCGGACGAACAGGATCGGATGTATGAGTGGATTATCGCCAGCGTGCCTGAAGTACGGCAAAAACCGTCCACGGCAAGTGCGTACATCAGCCGCTGCCCGTACCAGATTGTCAAGCCGTACCACAAGGGCGACCTGACGCGCACCCTGGCGCTGTTCAACTGGCTCTGGCCTCGCATCCAGGAAGCTGGTATGGGCGAAGCCTACGACCGTGAACGGCGGTTGTCCGCCGTGTTGCTCCGCAACGCGCGGCGCGGTATGCGCGTAGACGTACCGGCCTTGGAGCGCGACCTGCCGATGATGAAGGCTGGGTTGACCAAGGTTGACAACTGGCTGCGGCGCAAGTTGGGTGATATCAACCTTGACTCGCCCAAGCAGCTAGGCGATGCGCTGTACGACAAAGGCATTGTAGTTGACTTCAAAATGACCAAGGGTGGCAACGGCACGGCGCCGCAGCGCAGCGTAAGCAAGGCGTCCTTGACGCTGGACTGCTTCCGCGACCCTAAAGTATACCACGCTCTTACGTATCGCGGGCAGATGGAGACATCCATCTCGATGTTCGTCGAGCCGTGGCTGGAGCTGGCCCGGTACGACGGGTTGCTCCACGCCGACTGGTCGCAGGTACGTAAGGACAAGTCTAACGGTAGTGGGCAGCAGGGTGCTAGGAGCTTGCGTATTATTTGTAGTAAGCCAAACCTGCTGAACATACCTAAGAAGTGGAAACGTGCCATTACGGCTGGATACATTCATCCAGCGTTCATCGGCGCGCTGCCGCAGTTGCCGTTCATGCGCACCTACGTGCTTCCCAGCAAGGGCAAGCAATGGGGGCGGCGTGATTACAACCAGCAGGAGGTAAGGCTTTTTGGGCACTTTGAAGAGGGACCAGTGATGAATGGGTTCCTGGCCGACCCGCTTACGCGTTCGTGTTTGAAGTGCGGCGCGCCGGTAGATAAAAAGTGCGTAAGCGGCAAGATGCACAAGGAACGTAACTTCGATATGCACGAGGGCGTCCGAGCGGCGGAGGAAGAAGCACTGGTAAACGCCGGGCTGCGAACGGAGTTCGACCGCGACTCGGCTAAGACTACAGTGTTCGGCGCCTTCTACGGGCAGGGCCTTACCGGGCTGATGGCTGCATTGAAACTGCGCGATCCTGAAGATCGCCCTGTGGGGCGGCTTATACATCAGGCGCTTCATCACGCAGCACCCAGTATCAATGAGTTGAGCAGTCTGTTGAAGGAAGAGGCTAAGGCTGGCCGCCCAATCTGCACCATCGGCGGGCGGCTGTACTACTGCGAGCCGTCTAAGTTCGTTAAGAAGTTTAATCGTGACATGACGTTCGAATACAAGCTCATAAGCTACCTCATTCAAGGCAGCGGCGCAGACGTGACCAAGGAGGCCATCTGCAGGTATTATGAGCACCCCAAACGGCGAGAGGATATGATCGTCACAGTTTACGACGAGATAAATGTTGATCTACCGTTGTCTGAACGTGGTGCGCGGCAGGAGATGACCGTGCTGAAGGAGTGCATGGAGAGTGTGGAGTGCTCAGTACCGCTGCTAAGTGATGGCGAGATTGGTCCTAACTGGGGCACGTTGAAGGAGTTTGAGGTATGACGCAGGATAGTAGTCCGCCAAGATACTCGTTCGGCGATGTCAATGGCATAATGAAGGCTGGTATTCACGTTGTAATAAACGGCGGTTTGCTAGACGAGATGGACATTTCATTTGACTACTTCGACCGTCGTGACGGAAAAAAGTATCACGTTGAAGGCAAAGGTTTCAGAACCTTAATACCTAACCAGGAGCCCAATGGCACAAAAGGGTAGATTCGCAACACTAACGTCTTGGAGTTATTCCGTCTATCACCGATACATGGAGTGCCCATTCGCCGTCTGCCTGGATAAGATCCAGAAAGTACGCATCATCGAACCGCCTAATGAGCACTTTATCAAAGGCGACCGCGTACATAAGTCGGCCGAGATTCAAATAGGCGGGCGCGGCAAGCTGCCTAAGCTGGAACCGGAACTGAAAACGGTGAAAGACCTGCTTGTTGATTTACGCAAGCGGCAGGCGGCGGTGGAGCTGGAGTGGGCCTTCAATCGGCAATGGGAACCCACCGGCTGGTATGATAAAGACGCCTGGTTGCGTATCAAGACTGATGTCTGTGCTGACCAGGTTGACCCGCCCGAAGTAGAAATCATTGACTGGAAGACCGGGCGCTGCTACCCTGATCATGCGCAGCAGCGCAGCTTGTACGCCCTGGGCGGACTCAGGCTAGTGCAGATAGGCCAGTTAGCGGGCGGGTCAAAGGACGTGCAGCTTACGGCACAGCACATCTACGTCGATACGGGCCTTCGTGCTACAGAGAAGTTCGCCATGTGCAGCCTTGAACCGCTGAAGCGGGAATGGTTGGAGCGTACTAAGAAGATGCTCAGTGACACGCAGTTCAAGGCCACACCTAGCAACCAGGCGTGCAAGTGGTGCAAGTTCGCGAAGTCGCGGGGTGGACCGTGTCCGGAGGCGTAGCAGTGTTAGACGCGGTGAAACTAAGCTCTGAAGACTTTCGTACTAGTTTGTCTGCTGTCACGCAGATTCCAATCAGCGGGCTCTTTGGCCAAGATTCTGAGTGGATTGATGTAGTTTCTGACTTGCCTACGTACTACGATACCGTGAGCAAGCTTCAGGAACAGTATTTGAGATCTATGTCTTGCAGGTGCAACAGAGTTATGCTGTTTATCCAGCGCGCTAGTAAACCTGGTAAGTACAGGCACTTGTTACTGAGGAGCAAGCACAGATGACTCACCGAACCGAACCACTTAGTGAACTCGCCACAGCTTTAAGAATAAGGAAATCAATGTTTGGTGAGTTAAACGAAAATATGGGCAAGCCGTTCAAAGACATTCTCATTTACCCGCTTGACCACTCTACAGTGATAGATGCCGTGCGCAAAGCATGTGAAGCTTACATTGGCGACAATGCACCGCAGTTAACATTTGAAGTTATGCCTACTACGGAGGAGGATAGGATACAGCGAAGGTGCACCATTGTAGTTGGCGTGCCGCGTGAATTGGTGGAGCCGTCTTCTGCGAAAATTGAAGACCGCATCAACGTCGAAATTACTTTGGAGGAACCGCCGAATGAATTATGAAGACTTGACAACTGGAATCAAGATTCCTGAACCTGTTAATCACACATGGAAGTACCGCGATGTGATGGAATACCCAGACGCCGCGAGACCGGCGCAGCCATATGACCCGTTACGGTTGCGCGCCATTGGAGTACGCGATGATGGACAGATATTCCAGGCTGTGGGATACATTTCATGGTTATCGCTTAAGCGCTATCCAGATATGAGAGAACGAGTTGAACAGGAAATGCTCGATTACCTCGATAAAATGCTGAACACAAAAACTTACATGGAGTACTGATGATTACCCAACCAACTAGCGAACGTCAAGCCTACGTTCACGGCGCGATGGAAGCTTGCCAGGCGATGCGCGTGCCAGCGGACATCATAGTCGCCGTGTGTCACGACTTGAAGATTACGCAAGAAGAACTTTTGGAATTAGGAGCTAACCATGCCAAGTACCATGCAACAGCAAGACCCAGTAATAATCTGCCCGAAGTGTAAGGCTGAAATCAAGCTAACGGAGTCGCTGGCGGGGCCGCTGGTGGCTGCGACTAAGGCGCAAGCTGAGCACGAGCTTCAAGCAGCACTGTCGCATCAACGTACAGCGTTGGAAGACGAACTACGAACATCTGCAGAAGCCGCTGTAAAAAGCCGCGTAGACGCCGCTGTTCAAGACGCTGAGAATGCCATTACTGCCGCTAATGAACTCCGTTCAAAACTCGCCGTCGCGCAGCAAGCACAAGCTGAGGCGGTGCGCAAGGAACGGGAACTCGCTGACCGTGAGCGGGAGTTAAACTTAACGGTTGAGACTCGTATAAATCAAGCACTCACTGCTGAGCGCACCCATCTACAGCGGGAATTCTCAGAGGAGAATCGGCTCAAGCTCCTTGAGAAGGACACGCTGCTTGAATCCTTACAGAAGAGGGTGGAAGATCTTAACCAGAAGCTTACGCAAGGCAGCCAGCAGTTGCAAGGCGAAGTGCAGGAGCTTGACCTGGAACAGCAGCTGCGCGTCAGGTTCCCACACGACGAAGTTATCGAGGTGGCCAAAGGCGTGAACGGCGCTGATTGCCAGCACGTTATCAACGCACCATCAGGCGCTAGGTGCGGCTTGATACTATGGGAGTCTAAGCGGACTAAGAACTGGTCTGACAAGTGGCTTCCCAAGCTGCGTGAAGATGGGCGCGCGGCGCAAGCTGACATTCTGGTCATCGTATCGGCGGCGCTGCCGGAGGAGCTTACAACTACGTTCGGCTGCATTGACGGTGTGTGGATATGCAAGCCTGACGCGGCGATGACGCTTGTAATGGCGTTGCGCATGACCCTGCTGGCGGTTCACAACACTAAGCAAGTCCAAGCGGGGATGAAGTCTAAGAGCGAGGAAGTCTATGCCTACGTTACCGGGCCGCAGTTCCGTCATCGCGTCGAAGCGTTGGTCGAAGCGTTCACTACTATGCAAGAAGACTTGACGGCAGAGCAGAAGGTAACGCAGCGGCAATGGGCTAAGCGCGCTGTACAAATTGAGCGAGTAATGAATAGCACTAGCGGCATGTTCGGCGATTTACAGGGAATTGCTGGTAAAGCGTTGCCGGAACCTGCCGGGTTGGCGCTGGGCGCGGGAGGTGGAGAGTGAGCGCAGCAGTTCAGGAGCCTAAGTTCTTAGTCCGCATCTCGCTCAGTGTGCTGCACGAACTGGCGCCTACCACCGTTGGAAAGTTCGTAGTGGAAGTAATGGGTGATGACCGCGTTGAGTTAACGCACCCTGTAGAGTTGGTACGTTCGTCAGTTAGTGGTGTGTATAACCTGGTTGAAGATAAGGAAGCTGAGTGATGACTGAGCAACCGTGGTTCGACTTGCCGCCTAAAACAGAGGTAGAACTTATCGCGGCAGAGTCGCTGCTGGAGCGCGGCTATAAACCCGTGGAACTGGCCATACGCCGCCGCGTGGACGACTTTACTCTGATCGGCGTGCTGATTGCAAGGCAACGTCCTACCTGGTTGTTGCGGTTCAGGTTGTGGAGAAAGGAACAGGGCTTGTGATGCTTGGCAGCACGTTAGTAGTGCACTGCAAGCGCGCGTCGTACGACGTCTACATTGGTCGTCCATCGAAGTGGGGAAATCCGTACCGGGTAGGAGTTGACGGTACGCGGGAAGAAGTAATTGCTAAGTACCGTGCTTGGCTGTTGAAGCAGCCTAAGTTGATGGCTGTATTGCCTGAACTACGCGGTGAGGTACTGGGTTGCTGGTGCGCGCCTGAAGCGTGCCATGGCGACGTATTGGCGGAGATGGCTAACGAGGTGAAGTGATGGAACAAATACCGTTTTGGGTAAAGCGATATGTTCAAGACTCGACTGATGAACATTGGATAGTAGCAAACGATGGGTGGGAATGCACACACGAGTTCATGCGAAATGTTAATCCTGGTATAGAGCGTGTTTACGTCTCACAAGATGGGGTCATGACTTATTATGATTATATTAGGCGTGCGCCATGACCAGGCGCAGTGACCGCCGTGAGTCTGCACTGGAAGCCTGGTGCGTGAAGTGGGCCAGGGCGCGCGGCGTTCAGGTCAGCAAGAACATCGAACTGGCCGGTATTCCGGACCGCACTTTCTGGGTTCCGGGCGGGCGCCCGCTGGTGCCTGAGTTCAAACGGCCTGACGGCAAGGGCGAGCCGTCGCCGGCACAAGTGTGGCATATGAAGAAGCTGCGTGATATGGGGTATGATTCGCCGCTGGTAGATTCGAAGGACGAGTTCATCAGGTTAATGGCAGAGAAGGGAGTAAGGTGAAACACCTTTGTAAGTGGATTAAACGCTTAGTACAAGGCAAGCCATCTCCTATATGCTCTAAATGTAAATCTGAAATGTATTGGAGAGAGCAAAGGTTCAGCGTAGCCTGTGAGGACTGGGGGTATTGGGTTTGTGTGTCATGTGAGCGTGCTGAGTATGAGCAAAAACACGGACAAAGTGTTTCTGAGAAGGAAGTTTCAAGCAATGCTTCCTAGTCACCTAGTCCCGAAGTCTCTGGCCGTCAAGCTGCTAATGGAGAAAGGAGTACAGTGAATTATTTGTATCGTACAAGTAACGGCGTTGAAGAGATTCCAATAGAACATCCTGAAAACGTCATCTATCATCTTTCAGAGCAAGAATGTGACGCTGTCAGTGTTCGGGGGCCGTGTGTTGCTTCGCTGCCAGCTTTTCTTTATGTGCTAGACAAAGCATACCCAGAATGGAGTTAAACCTAAATGCCTCCTAGCCACTTAGTCCCAAAGTCCCTGTCCATCAAGATGATGGAGCATCGTGCCTCTGCTAAAGATTGGAAACCGTGGCCGTACCAGGGACGCGCCTTGAAGTTCATGTTAGAGCGCGCGCCGGATGGCCTTCTGTTGGACCCAGGATTGGGTAAAACGAGTACCACGCTGGCGGCGTTCAAGATACTACTGAAAAAGAAATTCATGAAGCGCGCCTTAGTCGTGGCGCCTATCAAGCCGATGTACGACGTTTGGCCGTTTGAAGTGTCTGACTGGAAGGACTTTCAGCAACTAGGCATTGCTATTCTGCATGGTGACAATAAGGATAAGGTATTACGTCAGCTCCGTCCTGAGCACCAGATATGCCTAATCAACCCAGAAGGGCTGGCGTGGTTGTTCGCCCGCCCTGAACGGATGAAGCTGCTTGCGGCTGATACGCTGGTCATAGACGAAAGCAGCAAATTCAAAGCGGCTAATACGGTGCGGTTCCGCGCGCTGCGCAAGCAGCTGGCTAGATTCAAACGCCGGTACATATTGACCGGCAGCCCGAGGCCGAAGAATTATCTTGACTTGTGGGCGCAGATTTTCATACTTGACTTAGGTAAGTCACTGGGGCAATACATTAGCCACTACCGCAACAGGTTCTTCTTCCCTACCGGCTACCAGATGCGTGAATGGGAGATACTACCCGGCGCGGCTGAAGAGATCAACAGGCTAGTAGCGCCGATGGTGCTCAGGTTGGACGCTGAAGAGTACTTGAAGCTGCCCAAGGAGCTGGAGCGAATTCACCGTGTCGAGTTACCGCCCGCCGCTCGTAAGGAGTACGACAATATAGAATCCAACCTGATGAGCACGCTGTTTACTGCGCCGATGGTGAACTCTGCGGCGGCGCGTAGCAAGTGCTGCCAAATTGCTGACGGTTGTGTATATACAGACCGCATCATGGATGAGGGCAGTAAGTGGCCAGTAAGCAAAGAGCGCCCGGTCAAGGTGCTGCACACGGCCAAAGTAGACGCCTTGATGGACTTGTACGAAGAACTGCAAGGCGAACCGCTGTTAGTGGGAATCGGCTACCACCATGACGTAACCGCCATCCGTAAGGCTATGGGGCGCGATGTGCCTTGTATCAACAGCGCCACGACCCGCGCACAGGCGTCAGAATACATCGACAAGTGGAACAAAGGAAAACTGGACTTGATGCTCATTCACCCGGCTAGTGGCGGACACGGGCTTAACTTGCAGAAGTTCAGCGCGCGGCATGTGGCGTTTTTCTGGATACCGGAAGACTATGATCACTACGACCAGCTGTTCCGCCGCGTACGGCGGCAGGGCAACAAAGCCGACTTCGTCATGCGCCATTGCTTCGTCGCCCAGGCCACGGTGGACGTAGCCAAGATGGCCAACCTGAAGCGCAAAGGCGTGGGGCAACGTGATTTTTTGAATGCTATGCGTGATTACGCCAAGCAACGAGGATACAAAATATGAATCTAGCCGCCATAGATTCGCCCGCACTGCGCGTAGAACGATTCACATCACCAGATGAAAGTCCACGGGCAGAGTTCAAAGCAATGTATGCGACTCTATTACGTGTAGGTGATGAAATACTAGACATGAGTGCGTATTGTGACTGGATACGTTTAGCGACTATACTACGAAACACGCCGGCAAGATTTCGTATTGGAGAGTTTCTAGATATGAGCAATAAAAAATGGAGCAATCTTCCGGCTTCCTATAAGGAGCAAAAATGAGCACCACAATAGTAGGCAACAGACCATCACACTTGCACCGTCCTAAAGGCCGGGCCGTCAGCAAGTGGGACGCTGGTAATAAATACCACCTGAAAGCCGGCACTAGTACCCGGATGCAAGACGGCCTTACGGCGTTTGAAGTAGAAGTACTGCGGCTAAAACTGCAGCCCGCGCAGTACCAGACCAGTGTACAGCTTCGTGAATGGGCGCGCAAGTGGTGCAGCTCTAGGTACGTCCCGGAGAGTCTTCTAGAGGTTTGGGGTTTTAAGGCTCGGGCAGAAGCGGGGTTTAAGATAGGCTAGGCGCGTGGTTTATAATAAGGTTAGCATCTGAAGGGAGTGCTAGAAGATGAAGCATGAAAAGAAAGCAGATCGCTTAGTGCGTGCCTTACTGGCAATGGGCTGCGCAGAACTGCGGACAAAAAGCGGTAAGTATCGTATGTTTGAACATTCGGCAGAGGTCACCGCACTGCCGTCGTATTACTTCATTGGTAAAATGGGCGCGCTACGCGCTGGGAAGTGCGCGTCAAAGAGTGTCAGTTTGGAGTCAGCCATTCCCGGCCTGTTAGCAAAGTGGGCGCCTATTGACACGGAGACGGAAACGGCGAAACAACCCAAGGTGCGGTGTGCTTGCATCATTCCCGGCGGCATCCAGTGCGTCCTGGAAATGTACCACACCGGCGATCACAGGTACGAACCAGTGGCGCCGTTCAGCACACATCTTACGCAGGAGGCTGCCAATGTATGACTTCAAGATCGGCGACAAGGTACAGGTGGACCCCGCCCTGGTGCTGAGCAAGACGTCGCATAGGGCCAGGGGCGTCGGCACAGTAGAGCGCACTGCGAACGGTGGAACCAGCACCTTCGTAAAGTGGCCCAATGAAACCATCGCATCTTGCGAGCAGACGCGTGACTTGGTGCCAGTTGCTGGAGGTGGATCATGGAAATGACGGTGCTCTGCGTCAATGACTTTCCGATAGGCGTTGACGCACTGGACGCCACCACTCTGCACTTCCGCCAAGCGGAAGACCGTCGTGCTGATGAGGCCGGGTTGAAGCGCGGCCGGTTGACCACTTGGCCGGTAATCAGTGAGTTCCTGTTCGCAGGCGCAGCCACGTTCACGCTGGTTAGTCTGGTGACCGGGCGGCGCTTCACATACAAGGTGCAGGTGAAGAAGACGGACGTGAAGGCTGGGTTGGCTGACTGCGCGTACTTCGTCTCGCTGTTGCGTGGGCCGGACAACACCGCCGACTACGCTTATCTGGGCGTGCTCCGCCGCCCCGGCAGGTTCTTCACCACGGCTAAGAGCCGGGTAAAGGAGCACGCCGCTAGTTACACGGCGCTGCTGTGGTTCCTTGATGCGATGAAGACCGACCGCCAGGACGTGCTTGGCATTGGCAAGCAGCTTGAATTCTGGCATACAGGCCGATGCTGCTACTGCGCGCGGCTGCTCACCGTGCCGGAGTCAGTAGAACGCGGCATCGGGCCGGAGTGCGCCAAGAGGAGGCCGTCATGAGAATGTGGATGGGCCCACCCGAAGCGATGTGCCGCAGGCATTTATTAGGTGAACACGTCGAGATCCACATGATGGTTGGGTCATTGCGACGCGGCAGGTCTATTGCCGGTCACCTAGAACGTGGGCAGCTAGAACCACGAGCGGCGCGGCAACGGCACAGTGATCTAGCGGCTGAAATGCGTCGTCGAGGCTATCATCACGACAGTCCGTTGCCGGGGCACGGGCAACTGACCGCTGCGCAGCATGCAGCTAAGGTTGACGCTGCCTGGTCACTAATAGAATTGAGACGGCGCTGCGCGGAGTGTGCTGAAAGGAGGACAGCGTGAGCGAAGCGAAAAGACCTGATCGTGTATTGAATGCATTGCAATTTGCTCTGCTAGTTCTTTCTAAGGAAGAAGAATTAAGCTGCCACACCAGCACTGAGCGTACGACCACCATTCAAGTTCTTCGCGAATTGATTGGGCTGCGTAACGCCGGGCGGCTTGTTATTAAGAATGAAGCTCAGAGTTACACTGATGACGACGGTAACACGAAAGTGGTGAAGCTATGAAACGTGCAATTGAACTTGATGACGACTGTGTACAGCTGGTATCTATTGCTATTAGTAACCAGATTAGAACGCTGGAGGCTAATGGATCTTTCACAACGCCTTCAAACACAACGCCTTCAAAGCGCCTACCAAAAAAGCAATTGCTCGGTGTAATTAAAAAGTTGTGGGAAGCGTTGGCGGAGTTTGAATCATGACCGACATCAAGCACCTCCTCTATCTTGCCGGTAAGGAGCTGGCAAACCTCTGGCTCGACCACAACGATATTCCGCGCCCAATCATTCTTACATATGACGAGTACCGCTTGGCAAGTCCGTTGGTGTGGTACTTGAAGCCCGGCGACCAGCTAATGTGGGACAAGAAAGGTTTGTATTTCTGTGGACACTGCTTTGTGAATGTTGAGCAGACCAAGTTGGGCGGCACTGACTGGCCCGCGCACCTAGTGGATGATACCGCTGTTGGTGTCACGGCGCACGAGGCTGGGCACTACGTCTGGCATTGGTTGCAGTTGAAGCCTGGGCCGTGGCGTGAGTGCCTGGGCCGTAAGAAAATTGGAAAGTTTGAAAGAGATCCGGGGTAAGCATGGGCTGAGACCATGCGGTTGTTCATTCTTAACCCGGCGCTGGTGAAGGAGGGATTGCCAAAGCGGTGGGCCTTCATCACTGGGCGGGACATGCGCCTGAGGCCACTGCCGCGCCTGATGAAGCGCGGTTGGCGCGCGGTGCTGGGAAGCCAGCGTCACGTGGAGGAGGTAGAGCGATGGCTGCAAAGCGCATGACGGCTCAGTTCAAAGTAAATGACTTGGTAAAACTTCACCCAACTGTCGCCGCTAATCAGCGGCATCGAACCGCTTACAACACAGCCAGGATTGAAAGATTTTACGACGCCGGTACGTCAGGTCGAGTGAAGCTGCAAAAGGCTTTAGCAGGATCTTACTCCTGGAATATCACTGACCTGATTCGCGCTCACAAAGTTTCTAAGTACTAACTGTGCAGTACGTAAAGAAAGCAGAGGGATGATTACAAAGTTCAAAGTAGGAGACACGGTACGCCTGAGCCGTTCCGTCGCCACGCCTGCGCATGCGGGCGGCAATGACCCAATACTTCCTGTCATCTACCGCACTGCCAAGATAGAAATGCTTTACAAAGACATTCCTGGCGGCGTGCGGCTGGACAGGCCGCTTGCCGGCTTCGTAAGCTGGAACGTCGCCGACCTGGTTCTAAGCACTGACCACGCAGCAACTGGAGCGCGATCACAACCGTCACCGCATCATCAACCTGAAATGGAGAATACCAAACGTATGGCAAAGCAAATCAAGAATAAGTACCTGATCACGGTGCCTGTAGTTGAACTGGTGCCTGAGGGCGAAAAGCCATTCAAGCTGAAGGACCTGAAGACGAGGGTCAGCGTTACGCTAGACCACCCGACCTTAACAGCCGGGAAGGTCAAGGTGGAAGCGGTCTAGACCTATAAACGGCACAACCTGGTAGCCTGGGGCACAATGTTTACAATGCGGGTAGGGGGTTTGCCCTACCCGTACCCCGGCTGTTTAGACAGCCTTTTAGAGGTACGTAAGTACCTTATTTTCAACAGTTTACTGCGAACAAAATAACTGTGCTAAAATGGTTGTATTTTGGCGGGTGAAGCCTATAATAATGATAGTGGTAGAAAGGACCGCAGCTGAAATGAAGAAAACCAAACCCACAACGAAACGTAAACCGCCGAAGGCCGCAAAACAGAAGACGCCTACAAAACCTGCAATGCAGGAAAAGTCAGTGAAGCCTCGCAATAAAGCTACGACGCCCGCAGCGCCTGACGCCGAAGCGCCACGCATTGAATGTCGGCTGTTGGTGGGTGACCTGTCAGTGCTGGTGGATGCGTCCAGTCTTTCACACACACTGGGCTGCGCTGATTGCGCTGGTAAAGGCTTAGTTGACCAATGGCCTGACGCTGTTTGGACGGGTCTCCTGGTACACCTTGGACTGCCCGCTGACCCGTTGGACCGTGAGACGGCGGCAGCACCAGTGAAGCGGTTGGTGCAACGTCTCTGGTACCAGGCCGTGAAAGGTAGCGTGCCGGATGAACCGATGTTCAGCAAGCGTGACGCCGCTAAGACCGTCGAGTATAAGGAAACCTTCACCACGGTAAAGGAGACAGCCACGGCGAAGAGCGACCGCGCTCGCACCAATTTTGCAAAGACACGAGTATCAAGTGATGCAGCACTGGATGCTAAAATCACCATTTTGGTTAAGAAGAACCCCTACCGTGCAGGCACACGGGCTGCAGCATCTTATGAAGCCATCAAGCAGAGTAAGACTGTGGGTGAATTCAAAACTGCATGCATGGTTAAGGACTCAAAAACAGGGCTAGCCCCCAAATTCACCTATCTAGCCTGGTCCGCCACAGCGCACAATAGCGTGCCAGCGCTCATCAAGATAGACTAACAAAGCAGTACAGCGGTTAGAAAGGACCGCCACTCACATGACAAAGTCAAAGAAGTCAGCACCCGTATCAACCGGCAAACAGATATGCGACGCCATTCACACGCAAGTTGATCATCTTGGCGTACGCTGGGCTGATGAAGCGAAATACGAAGACATCAAGGAATACGAAGCCGCTCTTAATAAAGAGCTCGCTAAATTCAGAACTAAAGTTTTGAAGATAACCAAGCGCCCATTTGGATGCACGTTCCAAGCAAGTGACGGT
>Ga0116130_1001036_pt1 | contig 16529 bp, 9 predicted proteins | sample June2015DPH_17_5_FD_89733 | JGI IMG/M metagenome (GOLD analysis project Ga0116130, IMG submission 89733) | Peatland microbial communities from SPRUCE experiment site at the Marcell Experimental Forest, Minnesota, USA - June2015DPH_17_40 | ecosystem: Environmental > Terrestrial > Soil > Wetlands >...
CCGAATGCAAAAGCGGCTATTATGAAGAACACGTTTGCTGCAATATTCATAACCGGCCAAATAAGCGCTTCATAGAACATAGACCATAAAATAAATGTATTCCCAAAATTTATGCTGGGGTTAGCCATTAACTTTCTATGTTTTTTTATTGACTGGATAATACCGCGCGTCCATCTATATCTTTGCTTTAATAACTGCTGAAGCTTGACCGGAGCTTCCGTAAATGAAATTGAATTCGGTTCATAATAAATCTTCCAGCCGTTGGCAAGAATTTTTAACGTAAGATCTGCATCTTCCGCAAAAGTATCGCTTGAATAATATCCTGCTTCTTCAATAGCTTTTTTCCTAAACAACCCGATAGGACCCGGGATAATGTTCACAAGACGAACAAAACTCTGGGCGCTTCTTGCCATATTCAAACCTTCAATATATTCCAGCGCCTGAAGATCTGTAAATAATTTTCCTCTGTTTAAAACTTTAACGTTACCTGCAACTGCACCTATTTCCATATTGGCAAAATGCCGGACTGCAAGCTTAACACAATCCGGGGAGAGTTGTGAATCGCCGTCCATACACAGCACAATTTCTGCTTTGGAATATTTTATACCGGTATTAAGAGCTTTTGCTTTACCGCCGTTCGGTTTATTTATAAGAGATATTTTTACCTCGGATACCATTCCTTTTTTGTATCCTACAAGGGTTTCTGCTACCTGCTTTGTTTTATCCGTAGAACCGTCATTAATTATTATAATTTCATAATTCGGGTAATTCAACTCCAGTAAAGATTTTACGGAATCAGTAATAACTTTGTCTTCATTATATACCGGTACAAGGATAGAAACAAATGGAAAGTAACCGCCGGCAGGAGATGAGTAAGTATATTCATTTATGTATAGATACGCCAATAAAAGAATTGAAAAGTATCTGATAAGCAAAATGAACAGGAAAATAACCAGCGCAACAATTGTTGCATATTCAAGCAGGGATTTTATATTCAAAACCGTTTTAGGAAGAGTATAAACGATAACTAAAATTAAAAAAAGAGAAATTACACCACTAATAATCATTCTTTTAAAATACTTTTTCTCCTTATCCTCAGACGGTTCAAAGTGTTCGTGGTCTTCAAAAACTATCGTCGACCTTTTTATTTCCTGTTTTGCTTCCATAATACATTAATTCACTAATTTTAGAAGGATTGAACAATTATAATGCCATATAAAACATTAATCTAAGTACAAGATTAGGGTATTATAACAATCTTTTTTGTCACAGATTAAGACTTTCCGCCGGCATGTATCAAATCAAAACATGTACAACTTTTTAGAATAAAACGACCTAAACAGACTTTTTCGTTTGTCTTTGAAAATAAAAAATCCGGCTTACTTCATACAAAAGACGCCAAGCATACATTATAATATAACAATTTAATAACACCGGACAAATAAGGAAATAGTTAGTGCATTAGTATTTTAAAAGCAAGACCTGCCCGTTTGCAAATGAATTTATTTCTAAAATTTCGGATTTGCTCAATTAGGTTAATTACAAAAAGGAGAGTTTCACTAACTTATTTATTTGAGGTAAATTCAAATTTTTTTTATAATGTCCAGTAGGCGGCAAAGTATCCTGAGAATGAACTATACCCGGTGACGTTTAGGAAGCTGCTGCCGCCTGCTATTATGCCGGTTAAGGTCAACCTGTCGAACACTTTCCACGTTGCTGATGCATAACCCTGACGCAATATATAGGAACTGTTGGAAACGAACCCTAAAAGTCCGCCTATTGTTACCGTTATGGTAGTATCTTTTATAATATCCCAATCAGCGAAAATATTATCGGTAGAATAGCTTGTAGGTGAAAAATAATTCAGTGTTGTATGATTGAATGCGGCTGTATAATACTCAAAACCAAGCATGAAATCCGGATAAAAATATTTGCCCAGCTTTAACGCTAAATTATATCCTGTGTTGCCATCTGAAAAGCTTAGATATGTACCGTCAACGGAAAATTTAAGCCCGGAATTAAACTGGTAATATCCGCCTGCTTTTGTAAGGTCGGCCCAAAGCCTGTTAATGATAGTGTAAGCAGAAGGAATTACCTGTGAAGCATCCGTCCTTAAATAATCGCCGTATGCCAAATAATGGTTAGGGTCTTCCGTACGCAGGAAAATCTCGACTATCGGCTGAGTATAATTAGCGGTATAAGAATAATTATAATAATTATCGCCGAAGTCTAACCCAAATATTATTCTTTCTGCCAACCGCATAGTAAAGTCCCACCTGAACGTATTTGAAATAACCTGAAGGGAATTGGATGATAAATCTGTCCTGAACCCCTCAACACCAACGGTAAGGAATGAAGTAACGCCAAGGTCAAGCCTTAGACCCTCAGTATAACTTCTTGTTCCTATATTATCCGCATAAAAAGATGCACGGGGAGTAATTAAAGCATAAGTGGGAAATGAATTAAAAAAGCTTGTGAACCCTGTAACCGGCAGCCATTTGTACCTCATTTGAACCATCGCCGTCTGAGTGGAATCAAGTTTCAAACTATCTTCCATGTTCTCATAAACGTAGCGGGCTTTTTTATATTCGTGCATTTTTAAATAAGAATCGCCAAGATATAAATTCACATTAAAATCATCGGTATGTGAGCTTTTCAAAGCCTGAAAAGCCTGAAGCGAATTGACCGAATCACCCATTGCAAAATAAGCTTCCGCCTTGCTTAAATCGGTGTTGAAATCATAGCCCTGGCTCAGAATACTATTGTATATATCAATCGCTTTTTGATAGTTATGAGCGCATACATTTACGTCAGCATATTCTTTCTCGACTAAGATATTTGACTCGGACTTAGACATATATTCGTCGTATTTAGCTACTGCATCGCTACACTGACCGTCGCCCCAAAGTCTTCTTCCCTCCTGAAGAATTGCAAAGTTTTGTTCCTGCTGATACCTTAGCTTTTGGGTTTCGAGTGTGGTCTCTAACGTTTTCAGATCAGGGCTGTCAGGACTAAGAGCTCTAACTTTTTCAATATAATCTTGAGCAACAGCAAAATTATTCTGCCTCATGTTCAAAGAACTATATGCAATTAAAGCTCCCAAATTATCCGGATCCTGCCGTAATACATCTTCCAGAAGAACTTTTGCAGTGTCTATATTCTGACCAAGCCATACATTTAATTGACCTGAGAAAAGTTTATACTTAAGACTATTAGGCTGCATCTTAAGCAGAATATCCACTTTTTCAAGCGCTCTGTTATAATCCCTGTTGCTTGCCTCAGCCTGTGCATAAGCAAAAAGGACTTCTTCATCTTCGGGGTATTTATTAAGGTAGATTGTATAAACAACCAGCGCAGAATCATAATTCTCCATCCGAAAGTAATATATACCTAAATTAAGAACCGTGTTTTTATCCGTCGAATCATGGCTGAATTTAGCCATCAGTTCATTGATTTTAGCTTGATAAAGTGCTGTACTTATAGAATCCAATCGGGTAGAAATCGGGCCAACTTCAAGAGAATCATACTTTGCATTTTCAAGAGCAATAACCTGCTGGCGTGCTTCTTCATACCTTTCAACTTCGATTAATGCTTTAAGCAGCTTCAGCCTCGTTTCATTATCGGAATGATTTCTCTTTATAATACCGTAGTACTTATCAATAGGATAAATAAACGATGGCCTTACAGGAGGCAGGCCGTAATTAAAGTTTTTATAAGAAGTATCATTCACGGTAAATATATAGCCTTTGCCCTTAGCCAAATCAAGGCCGTCCATTGCTTCTTTAAAATACGGCTTAAGCGCCAGTGAGCTTTCAAAGGAGCTGATTGCAATTTTAGTTTTACCCAGCCACAAAGAGAAATATCCGAATCTTGACCATAGCCTCTGATCATTAGGATATTCTTGTGTATACCTATTTAATATAGGCCACCCTTTAGCGATATGATTATTCTTTGCTAAAATTTCGGAGTAGCGTATTATCTCATCAGGTGAAGCATGGGCAAGTGTTAAGTATTTATCATACCAAACTTCGGCTACAGGCCATTGCCCTAAGTTTTTATAGTCCTTACCTATTGCAAGATAGTTATCAGGATTATTCGGGTTAATGGCAATCTCTCTTTTATAACCTTCAATTTCATTATAAAGAAGAGAGTACCAGCTATTTGTAGCACGGTTTAAATTATTATTAATTTCTTTGTTATTAGGCTCCAGTTTGCGTGCAGAGCGGTAATCATAAACTGAGAGTTCATACTGCTGTCTTTTTTCATAGCAAATGCCCCTGTAATTATACCCGTCGGCTTGCTGCGGGCGGGCTGATATATACCTGTTTAACACATCAATAGCTTCACCGTAACGCCCTACCTGCATCTCCCTTAAAGCTTCAGCTTTCATTGCATCAACTACAGATTGGGCATGAACTTCATGCTGCTGTATAAATGCAGAAATAAGAACAGCTAAAAGTAAAGCAAGCTTTTTCATTAGTATCGTTTTGTTAATAAAATCCTAATTCGTTCTTTTCTTTATGCTCATCGGAAGTAAGCTGCTGGAATATATCATCCGCTGTTTGAACGCTTTGATCCACTTTTACGGCATACACGGATATATACTGTATTATATTTTTAATATAGATAGGATCGTTACTGGGAAGATTGCTTTTGACCTTGCCTATTAAACTTATAACGCTTTTTTGATCATCTTTAGTTACAAGTATAATAACCTTATTATTAAAAATGCACAATTTATCTTTTTTATCTGTGGAAAGTCTTATTGCATTTTGCAATTGAGTAATTGTAAGCAAGCCTAATTTTTCTGCGGCTTGATCAAGCCGGAAAGAAATAATTGTAAATACCTGGGCTGTACTTTTATATAATGCTATCTGGTTGTTTAAAATCAGGTAGAAATCATTAATTGAATAATAATTCGGGATAAAAATATTTTCTTCGGGCAGGTCTATATCGGTAAGCGATTTATATTTTCTATCCGTATCGGAAGGGTTTGTAACAGTAAAGCTTGATGGATTAGTTTGCGTTTGTATCTTTTTGAGTTCAATCGTAATACCTTTATAAGGCTCAATGCAATAATTAGCTTTAAACTGCCCTTCCGTATGCCCTATATTAGGAGTAATAGTCATTACACCGCCACTTGAACTACCAGCTTCACTTTCTTTTTTCTTCAGGTAAACAATTCCTGTTGAATAAGCAGCAAGAGCATCTATTATTGATTCTGCCAAAGGAGTTGCGGGTTCGCCTAAAATGAATAAACTTGTTATGCCGTTATCTTCTATAGTTTCGGTTGTATGCATAAATACATTCTTAAGAAGATTCACGTTATTAAAACCAATGAATGGAGTCAATTCATCAAATACAATTTTATTCGGTTGATACTGATCAACAACAGTAACAATATCATTCATATATTCGACCAAAAATTCATCCGGGTTTCCAACTTCATAAAAATCGGATGGAGGAGCAACGCGCACAACTATGATAAGATTCTGATTCATATAGTGTTGAAGATCGAAGTCGATTGAAGCTGCCTGAATCATTAAATCCTTAGGCCGCATGCTTGTAAAATACAAACAAACCTCTTTTTGAGCGGCACATTCCATTGCGAATTGTAGTCCAAGCAATGTTCTACCGGATTTTCTTGAACCTATCAACAGATAAGTACCACCCCGGTATAATCCACCCCAGTTATTATCAATAAGTGTAATACCCGACGGTAATAATTGTATCTTTTTTTTCATAATGTCATCACATTTTTTAACAAAGTCTCAAAAATTATGCCGGAGAAATTAACTAAATAACTGTTAATTAACATCAAAGACAGCAAAATTGTGGTTTAAACAGAGACAAAACCCGTCATCTGTATTATAATGCAACAGAAAATAAGTCTTTTCTCCGATTTCTTACCTGGGGATATATAACAATATTTGCTGTCCCTTTTATATTTAAATTCAATACTATACAATATATTTTTAAATACAAAAATATAAACAAAAGTAACGATTCCAATTAATAAATCAAATATTTTCTTCGTTTTAACAAGCATCCCCTGAATGTAACCTGGAAGCGGTTATGTAGTGTTTATTTCAAAAGGCCGGTCTATCCAATGTTGAAGATTTATTTTCTATCCGAATAATACCCATAAACAAACAAGGCGGTCGCATTACTGCTTATTGTCGGTTCGTTGGTTATGTAATTGGAAAGATCATCATAATATTTTATAAGATCGGTATTAAAAAGATCATACTTGCGGTTGGTATTTTTTATATTATACTTCTTAAGAATGCTTTCCGGCGCAGGTCCGGCAGACAACGCTCCCGGCAAATATCCTCCGTTAAAAAATGCAACCTGTGAATGAAAATGCTTTGTAAACACAGAACCAATATTATAGATAAAACTTATTCCCCAGGGGTTTCTTCCAAGCACATAATCCCGCTGATCTACAGCTAAAGAATCAAAATGATTTAAACCTGTAATATCCTTATATAATATTACCTGCAAAGTAACACCCAACAAAGAATTAGTCGTACCCCACGTATAAGCAAGCCCTTCGTTAAAAGCTGAAGAATCCTTATTTGCATTAAAGGCATTAAGATTATTCAAAATGTATGTTGTAAATCTGGGATTAATTTTAGCAAGTCTATAATCTGCAAGTGAGTTTATATTGCCCCAGCTCCACCAATAATCCGAACGGGCGCCGTCTGCATAGAGCATTGCGTCGGAAAGATAGCTTTGTTTTTTGGTGGTTAAATATAATTCAACAGCGCCAAGAGCAAGTTTACCCCAAAAAGCATTATCCCTGTAAGTACCTGTCCCGCTTGTATCAATATCAAGTATCTTATCCCTGATTGAATATAAGTTTTCCGCTGCTGTAAGGCATTGTTTGGCAAAGTCATACATATAAAATTTTTCAGACCATACTCTTGATGCAAGCGCTAAAGCAGCAGTATAAATTCCTATCTGGTCCTTCCCTATCCCGGAAAAGGCAGGGCGGTCATACTGAAGAGTATCATTTTCCGGCATTCTAAACCCGACATCATGGTCTCTTAAATCCTGCACCTGCGTAACAAGTTTATACTTTGAGTAGTTACATCTTAAAAGCCAATCCAATCCGACTTTCGCTTCGGCAAGTACATCCGGTATACCGTCTTTATCATTATCAAAACCAAATTTAGATTTGTCAAAGTCGTAAGAAAAAATCAGCATATACGTTGTATAAGCTGTTGTTGACAGAAACTTAATATAATCGCTTGCATCATGCCATCCGCCGGTAACATCAACTCCGCCGGGATGATCTGCATCTCCTAACAGCCTTGTTGCATCCGAAAGATGACATGTCTTATGCAGGAAAGGTTCGGTAGGACCGCATCTCTGCTCCTTAAAAAACAGTATTAAAGAATCAACAACATCATTATATAAAGTCCGGTTTATTTTAAATGGATACGAAGAAAAATTACCCGTATATATTTTATATTTTCCCTCCAGTGTAAGTTTTGAAAAATCAATTGAATAACAATATTTGAATTTATCATAACTCCGGTCTAATTTTTTAAGACTACCGGAAAAAACAACTTTACTATTTCCTGTATTTTTAATTTCAAATTTTATAAAGACAACAGGCTCTTCAGACATAATAACAGCAGTTTTAATATCATTGGAAAGGTAGCCGACCTGGTTTGTCCTTATATATATGTATTGTGTACCGGCAGAAACCCTATAGTTACTCAGTATATAACAAATGAAGATAAGACGTAATAAATATCTATTTAATAATTTCATTAACAATTCATATTGTAATTATGTTTAGTTGTGGACGGGAACATAATTCAGCCCGTCATTTATTACCTAAGGCTTAGCAAAAATACATATTTCCGGTGACTTCTAAAATGGATAATACTCAAGTTAGGAATTTAGTCGAGAGGCTTATATATTGCCAAATTATGTTATAACAACAATAATTTGAAATAATTTTTATGATACATACTTTGCAACAGCAGCGCGCAGAGTAAGTTTTTCCACGGGTTTGGAAAGATAATCATTGGCTCCCTGACTTAAGAATCTTTGTTTATCACCTTTCAAAGCGTAAGCAGTAATTACTATAACCGGAAGGTTTTTAAGAACCGGATAAAATTGGAAACAAAAATCCACTTTATCTAATCTTTTGTTTTAGGAAAATTTGTTCCGACAATATAGTCCCACATTGGTGAACTAACTCCAAATCCATTTTCAGCATCCTGGAAATGGTGTCTCATATGATGCTTTTTTAACGCCAGCCATAATTTATTATGAATATTAAAATGATGGACAATATAATGTGTCATATCGTAAAATAGATATCCGGTTAAAAACCCCACAAAGAAAGGAGCAACATAGCTCTTACCAAGTATCGCCTGAAATAAAAAATAAAAGAGCGCCGCAAGCGGAACGCTCACGGACGGCGGCATTACAAGTCTCCTTGAATCGTTAGGATAATCATGATGCACTCCATGAAAAATAAAGTGTAACTTTTCACCAAAAGCAGATTTAGGTTTATAATGAAATATAAACCTGTGCAGCATATATTCCGTAAAAGTCCAAACAACTATACCCAAAAGAATAAAATATAATATATTTGCAATGGAAATATTAAAAACTCCAATTGCTCTGTATATGAAAAAGGCGATTATAGGTATATATATGACTAATGGTACTATAGGATGTACTTTTGAAAATGCTTCCATAAAATTATTATCAAACATCCTAATGGTAACATCTTTATTAGAAATAAAATTCTTTGACATAACCCTCTCCTTATAAGCCTTTTATCAAATTTAACAATTTTTCAATAATAACAAACATATGATATGTTAATTAAATCATATATTAAAATAAATTAGGGAGATTTTTGCATAAAAGATTTATGACATTAATTTGATGTATCTAGACTCACATTCTCAGTTTTTATACATCCTCTCAAAAAATTATTTAATAAATCTTTTTAATAAAGTTAAATAACTGCATTTTTAAAAATATAGTAAATCAATTCAATAACATACGATTGGTGTGTAACAATACTGTTATCTAATGCATAGAAATAAAAAGGAAATAGCCCTATTCAGAGGTAGGAGCTATGCCGCTATTAATAGCATCTTTTAAAATACTCCGTATTCTTTCAACTTCTTTAATTATTTCAATCCCGGATAAAACTTTGCCATGCCCGGGTACGATATAATTTATATCTAATTTTCCTATCAGATTCAAAGATTCCAGCCACATCTTCCAATCATCTTTATTTGAAGCTTCAAGGTTTGGAATGTACCCGCTTACAATACAGTCGCCGCAATACAATACTTTATCCCCGGGAACAAATACCGAAATATTTGTTGAAGTATGACCATAAGTATAAATAATAATAGCTTCCAATCCCCCACCGAGCCGGAAAGACCGGTTATTCTCTACCGGGAAGTCGGGGTTAACAATTTTTGTATTCTGGAAAAAAATTTCTTCTTCCCCGGCTTCCCTCCTTTTATTACTAAGAATACTTTTATTGAAATAATTTTTGTCTTCTTTTAATTCGGAATCATTTCTATTTATATCTATATGACCGAATATTTTTACTCCATTGTCCTTAAATAGCGAATTCCCGCCTATATGGTCTAAATGTTTTTCAGTATTTATTACTATAAGTTCATTGCCGGGTTTAATATTTTTAGCATAACCGTATATTGTTTGAGCGGATAAATAATTTGGCCCGGAATCAACTATTAAAGTTTGTGTGCTTCCAACTATAAATCCTGAGTTAACCATCCACGGCGGATAATAACCAAATCCTAAAACAGCATAACAATTATCCGTTAATTTCATTAGAGCATTATATTTTACTAAGCCTTAACACCAAAACGTCATGTCCCGGCACTTCAGCTTTTAATTCTTTTTTAGTTGTGCCTGCATCCTTTTTAGTCCAAAGGTTGCGGAGTAAATAAACAGTTTTATCAAATGCCGCATCTCTTTTTGAAAGGCTGTCGGAAACAACTTCCTTCTTCCAGTCAAAGAAAACGCTTTGTGTGTTTAAACTGCGGTTTAAAATGCACATTGCCCAATCGTCGTTTACCAGAGGTTTAAACCATATTTCCACACTATCTTTTGCGGAGTACTTAAATCCTTCAACGCCAAACGAATCCTGATCGATTGCAAGTACTTCTTTATTAGTTAAAATATCATTTGTTTCTTTGGACATACTTCTAAGATCATTTCCCGAAATTAAAGGAGCGGCAAGCATGCACCACATAGAAAAATGCGCGCGGTCTTCATTTACAGACATACCATTGCCAACCTCCAACATATCGGGATCGTTCCAGTGCCCCGGACCTGCGTAATTACGTAATCCCTCTTGTTCATCCAGGATATACATAGCGCCCCAGGAAAACCATGAACCATGATCTACTTTGCAGTCAAAACAGGCATAAATATCTCCGGTGGTACGCCATGAATGTCCGACATCTTTTGCCCACAGCCAGGGTTTGTTTTGTCCCCATTCACACATGCTAAAAACCATGGGCCTGCCGGCTGAGTATATAGCATCGCGCATTGTAGTATAAGCACCTATCGCATTTAAATCGTTGGTATTGCACCAGTCGTACTTAAGATAGTCGATTCCCCATTGTGCATAAGTTATAGCATCCTGATATTCATGCCCACGGCTTGCCGGCTTACCGCCGCAGGTTTGTGCACCCGCATCAGAATAAATACCAAGCTTTAATCCTTTTGAATGTACATAATCAGCAAGAGCTTTCATGCCTGAAGGAAAGCGATCGGGATCCGGATGGATAAATCCAAGACTATCGCGCTTGCCATGCCAGCAATCATCAATATTTACATATAAATAGCCCGCATCTTTCATTCCCGATGATACCATTGCGTCTGCTATTTCACGTATCATTTTTTCATTCACATCGCAGCCGAATTTGTTCCAGCTATTCCAGCCCATTGGAGGTGTTTTTGCAAGCTGATCGAATTTCTGACCGAAAGTACACACTGTGGTTATAAAGATGATAAAACAACATATATATCTTGCTGCTTTTATCATTTCCCAACATGATGATTTTTTTTCCATTATTACTCTATAAATTGATTAGTTAAATTTACAAACCAACCGTAAAAGTTTTAATCCCCTTCCGGGAAAATTGTTATTCTTAATTTTGAACACCCATAAGGGATCAATGTAACATCTTCAACATTTTTAGACAGCATACCCAGTAATTTTTCCGGCAACGGTAACGGCGGAGTATATTGAAAATTACCTTTTACCGTATCAATTCCCGTCATTTTCCAATCGACTATAAATCCTTTTGCATTTTTAATCGTTATCCAATTTTCTCTTTCCACTTCACCACTATTTATTATTTGCCAGCCATTCACTTTTTTAGCGGGTACTTTCAGTTCGATAGGTGCATTTTCAATTGACCAGGGATTATTGTTCATTGGTTTTCTTATTATTTTAATTTGAGACTCTAAAGGTTCTGAATTTAAACATAGCGCATAATTCCAGTCACTTTTAGCATAAAGATTATATGCAGGGAATTCCGGCGTTGATTTTTTATCTTCTTTATCAATTTGCCAGTCTTCATTTATTTTTAATGCATAAACAAGAGGCCCCCTTTCAACGGAGATCCCATGATCGGCAGATGTAACAACTTTTAGCTTCTGTGGAAATATAAGTGTCAACTTATCCTTGTCGGAAAATTTTCTCCGGATAGTACAATATTTTCCGCTTTCGAATTTTTGATTTAAGTTTTTACCGTTGAATAATATTTTGGGATTGCTGCACCATTCAGGAATGCGAAATGTAAAAGGAAACTCAACGGTACTCTTCGTTGCGAACTGAAACTCTATTTTACCTTCAAAAGGATAGTTAGTAATTTCATCAATTTTTACATCCCGGCGGTCTTTACCTACTTTATAAGTAACTGCTGAAGGTGCAAACATTGCGGCTACCAAACCGTAATCACCGTCATCCATCCACAGGCGGGCGGTAAAATTCGGCATTATTCTATTTAAATTACCCGGGCAACATTCGGTTAAAGGGTTAGGTCTATAAGACATGCCCGGACCGCCTATGTCTGCAGGCGAATGATCGGAATTTTTAGCTGCGATAACCTGATTGGTCGATGAAAAATATTGCAAGGCTTTAAAATCGCTTCGAACGGCTCCCGGAGCTGCATTAAAGATAGCTCTCTCAATTTTATCGGCATATTCCACATTCCCGGTCGCCATTAATAAATAGCCAAGACTCCAAGTATAATCAGCAATATCGCAGGTTTCATGTGCTTGCAATGAAGTAACCGGTGACCGAAGTTTTTCAGATGATACGTTCACACCGTCAATCATCATGTTATATTTATCCAATCGTTGATATGCATAGACTGATGGTTCTAAATATTCTTGCTTCCCGGTAAACATGTAAAATATTGCACCGAGTTTTGCGAGCTCGTTATAAGTAACACCATGCGTTGAGCCTGGTTCATCCTTCATATAAAATGAAGGGGTACCTTCATTATCATCATTACTTTTTATAAAATTATGATAAACCTTTTCCGCCCAATTTAACATTGCCGTATCCCCGGAATACTCATATACAGAAAGCATCGTTTCTGTATTCACAACTTCGCGTCCTGAGGAATGAGGGAAATGATCGGAGAAATAATGATTCTTCAGTGCATTCAGTATTTCATTATTTCCCGTAGCTGAATAATCTGCCAACAAAGAGCGGAAAAACACAGCATAGGTCCATCTGTCCCCTTCATGTGACGGTTTCATAAATTCAGGGCCTAAAAATCCGGTTGAATCAGGATGATCTATAACAAATTGAATTTGTTTTTGGGCTTTATTTATAAGAAATGTATCCTGCAATAAGTACCCGCAGCGTATCATTCCATCTACCCAATAACCGTTCTGCTCATATACCCACCACTTTTGAATGCTGGTATTAGTACCGGGTTTATCGGTTCCCCACCATATTTTATTAAATGGATACCCCGCTACTTCCAAATGCCCTGTAAGACCGTCACGCTGTGTTTCGAGGTAATTCTTCAGCCATCCCTCCGGTTGAATACAAGTGATTGGTAATTCAAAAAATTTCGCGTATGGTTTGATTGTTTTCCTATCGATGCCGTACTTAATATTATCATTTGTAACCTGCCCTGATAAAATTGATGTAAATAGGCAAATAACAATAATTATAAAAGCTGTAACTGATTTCGATTTTATTAACTTAGTTCTCATAAATCTCTATCCTTTTTCTTTATTGTACAGGAGTCTGTTATAGAAGGTTTCAACAAAGAAGTTGAGACCTAATAATTTAATTGTGAAACCGGATGATCCGTCACATCAAACTTTAATGTTGCCCCGTTCACTATATCGCGGTGATTGAAACACGGGTCCTTATATTTTTTACTGTTTATGTAAAATGATTTTACGTAAATATTTTTTTCGGATGCATTGGGAGTTTCAATAATTATGTCTTTACCGCCGGGACGCTGCATAATAATTTTTTTGCAGAAAGGCGCATTTATATAATAAGTCTCCTGACCGGCAAACGGGAAGAATCCCATGGCGGAAAATATATACCAAGTAGACATCGCACCGCTATCATCGTTGCCGGGAACGCCTGTCTCATCAAAAAGATTATTCATAATATTATTGACCCAGTAACAATTCAGATCCGGACGACCTGCTATGTCAAACAACCGTACTGCGAGAAATGAGGGTTCATTATCAAGTTCAATCAGATTATTCCGGAATGCGAAATCGAGCTTCTTTGCAAATTGATCATTGCCGCCGTTTAACTTGATTAATTTTTTCGCCTGATGAGGCACGAAAAGCGAATAAGTCCATGAATTTCCCTCATAAAAATAATTTTTCCACGAACCCCAGAAATATGCAGGGTCAATGGGAACCCAGTTCCCATTTTCATCTTTAGGGCATATAAAACCTTTGAAACCTTTGCTTTCCAATTCAGGATTCCAAAGATTTACCCATAATTTTGACCGTTTCAGATACTTTTTATAGTCGTCATTCAATCCGAGTTTTTTTGCAACTGAAGCGATGCAAAAATCATTGTAGGCATATTCAAGCGTCCTCGAACATGACATAACCGATGCAGGTATCCATCCCGTTTTTTTGTAAGCTCCGTTTAATGTATTGTATGGTTCTTTATTTGACCATCCCTGCCATCCATTCCGTTCGGTATCGGCGTCATACTTCAATATCTTGTATGCTTCATTAACATCAATACCCGGTACTTCCTTCAAAATAGCATCTGCTATCACATTGTCAACATTATTACCGCCTTGTTCGGCAAACATATCTATTCCCGCAATAAAAGCGTCTTTTACATAATTGTTGTGTTTGAATCTGTTAATAAAAGATGCGACATTATCTCTAATCATATCGGGATTAATAAGTACCATTAACGGGTAAAGGGTACGCCATGAATCCCAGACGGTATACAGATCATCCCAAATGGATTCATTGTCCTGCCATCCTTCAAAATCGCCTGTCTTATTTCGCGGCATAAGCATGCTGTGATACATTGCGGTATAAAATATTTTGTTTTGTTTTTCACTGGCGCCTTCAAGCAGGATACTGCTCAGAGCAGTATCCCAAATCGATTCGCCAGTTTTTTTAACCGCAATAAAATTCCAATCAGGGATTTCCCCAAGCAGATAACTTTCCGCTTTTTCAACGCTCTTAAATGAAATCGCAATTTTCATTTGTATTGTATTTCCGTTGCGGCTATCAAATTTCAGAAATGCTCCGATTCTGTCATTTCCATCGGCAAGTTCAGCTGAAGTTGAATTGAAAAGCAAATTTTCATTTTTCCACACACCTATTGAACCGGCTCTCTGTGAAAAAAGAGCGCAGAAGTATAACTGATAAACTCCCTCTCCGAAACCGCCTTCGAATCTTATCATTCCGCACACTTTATCTTTTGAGGCGGTATCAATTGTCACCTTATTCGAATAAACAGTTCCGCCCATAGAAGTTATGATATCACGGGCAAGACTATGGGTTACATCTAATAATACATAAGCACTGTCGGTTTTGGGAAATGTAAACCGGTATATCGCCGCATGACGGGCGGGAGTGACTTCTGTTGTGATTCCGTACCTGTCCAAACGGACACTATAGTAGGAAGCCGTTGCAACTTCACCGGAAATCGGGGAGTCATGATCTCCTTCTCGGGTATGGAGCCCAACCTGAGGGCTGACGAGAAAATGTCCATACTTCCCCCATCCTGTTCCGCTTACATGTATCTGAGCGAATCCTCTGACGGGTTTTCCCGGAGTGTAGCCGCTTTGTCCTCCTTCAGGCGTCTCCGGCGAAGGATTGATTGTTCCGAACGGGACTTGAGGGCCTATTACACAATTGCTGCCTCTGTCATCAATTACTCCTATTTGATTATCAACAAATTGAACTAAATGACGGATTTCTTTTATCCGGTTTTGACCATTACCGTATTGGCTGCACATAATGACACAAACGAATAAAAGGATAGATATTTTTCTCATGGCGATATTTCTCTATTATATTAATATTTATTAGTTATTACCGAATATAATTTTAGCTGATTCTCCTTCGGGAATAACCTGTTCTTTTATTTTTTTCCCTTCTTGAAGCACTTGAATTATATATTTCTCACCAATTCTGCTTATATCTAAATCGAACACACGATTAAACGCATGAATTTTTTTAAGTGTTATTTTATTCCAATCTTTTGGCATCGATGGTTTACACAAAAACGAATTTAATCCTATAGGAGTTATTCCAAAGACTCCTTCCGTAAAAATACGCCCATACAAGGCGCTCTCTGCGGCTAAATGTGCTTCTCCCCCCTCCGGCCATGCTTCAATTGCATATGGAACATGTGAACCCAATAATCGATTGGATGTATAAATTTTAAGATATTTAAAAGCTGTATCGGGTTCACCACACTTAAAAGTTCCCATTAGTGAATATTCTGTACCGTGATCCCAAAATGTGGAATCTCCGCTCTGAGTTAAAATTCCCTCCGGCATCCACAACTTAGTGTATAATGCTTTTATTACTCCGTCCTTCCGTTCATCTATATCGACGACCAAGGGCATACATACCCAGTTTCTAAACCCCGTGCTGCCATCGTAATATCTATATGCATTTATTCCATCAACTGTTCTTCCAAAATATTTCTCAATTGATAACCTTAATTCTTCTGCACGGTTTCTATATGTTCCTATTAATTGACCATTCTTTTTAAGTGACTGTCCTAAATCGGCGGCTGCATTTAATGCTCCGTATGTTATACAGGAAGTTGAAAGATTTGCCGTGCTGGTACTACCCAAGCGGCCTTCTAATTCATCCGACGTGGAAGATATAACACCGTCTTTTGTAGTTTTTCTGTAACAATACTCAAGATACCATTCAACAGAAGGCCAATAATGCTCAGCAATTTTCTTATCCCCCAGTTCCATAAGAAATCTCGAGCTACCGTATGCCAGCATAGCAGCATC
>Ga0116130_1001037_pt1 | contig 16529 bp, 14 predicted proteins | sample June2015DPH_17_5_FD_89733 | JGI IMG/M metagenome (GOLD analysis project Ga0116130, IMG submission 89733) | Peatland microbial communities from SPRUCE experiment site at the Marcell Experimental Forest, Minnesota, USA - June2015DPH_17_40 | ecosystem: Environmental > Terrestrial > Soil > Wetlands...
GATAGTTTCGAGCAGGTCGCGCAACTTGGGAATATCCCACTGATGATTTCCAAGGTCATAGATAAGCTGTCCGATGGTCTCTTCGGGTTTTACCTTAAAAACTTCATAGAAGGAACGGCTTGCACTAACCACTCGTAAATCCTGATTCAATGCGATTAAGGGTTCACGCACAGTGTTGATGATACTGTCGGAATATTCGAGGGCATCATCTGATGATTTTTTAATCACTTCCAGTTCTTTTTCTATCTCCTTGCGTACAGTGATATCGCGGATGTTGCACTGGATAACCTTTCGATTTCCAACAAGGTAGACAGTGCTGACAAATTCCACCGGGATGGTTCTCCCATCTTTAGTCTGGAACGGGAGATTTTCGTAGCGGATGTATTCCTTTTGTTGAAGTTCCTGGAAAGCAGCCTTGCTTGTTTTAATGTCTGTAAATGCACCAATCTCCCATAGTTGTTTATCCACGAGTTCGTCACGAGAATATCCGAGAAGATTTGTTAGAAAGGGATTTGCTTCGGTGATAGCCCCTATGTCTGCATCAAGGAGGAGGATTCCGTCCTGCGCACTTTCGAAGAGCCGACGGTATCTGAGTTCCGGCTTCTGAATTATATCTGCAGCTTGTTTAAGCTCGGAACTGTCGAACTTGGCACTGCTGTCAGATGGTTTAATTGCAATATTTTTCAAGACTTGTCCTGTTCGTATATTATATAATTGAAAAAGGCGCGTTCGCCACTAAGAGACGATTGAGTACTGTGAGTATCTTGTCATTGCCTTTCAGTTTATCCTTCTTCATATATTCTCACTGTTGACCTATCGACCCAACAAGATGAAATGGAGCTGGATAATAGGGAAATCGGTTCCAATAACCTACCATCCCATCGTAACATACAATTATATTAAGCGCAGATTCAATCGGGCAAAAGGATGAAAGAGGGATTAATCCTTTATAGTGAAATCATGCCAACAGAGCGAATGTTTCTTAGCCGCCTGTTAGCCGCTGTTGCGGTCATTTCATCAATAGCTGACTTAAGAAAGCAATCAAGCCAAAAAAAAGCATTAGATTCATCATATCCGGTATCCTTAATAACAATTGGAGACCATATCAAAAAGAAACGGCTTGATCTGAGCCTCTTTCAAAAATCATCGGCGTCGAAGAAACCACGATCTGCAACCGGGAAAATAATCGATCAAAGCCAAAGGTCTCTTTGCTTCCCAAAAATTATTGAATTTTTAGGATATGTACCATTTGAGTTATCAAAAGAAACGATAAGGGATAAAATAAAAGTTTATCGAAAAGAGCACGGTTTAAGTCAACGTAAATTAGCCAAGCTTTTAGGTGTTGATCAAATAACAATTAGAGATTGGGGGAGAAATAAACATAAACCTAGTAAGAAATTGTTAGAAAGGATAAAACCGTTTTTAATCCAGGATTCTATTATTAATATTATCGAATCTATTATGCTTTAGTTGATAGTGAAGAAAAAAAATCGTAAATATTATTAAGCTTAAAAAACAAAAAAGTAATGAGGCCATATTTGAACAGATGTTTGGAGCAAGTGAAAGGAATTAATAGATTGATAGACAAGAATTAATTTCTTAAATAAAAGCCAGAATTAAAACTGTTAATTTGGTTCAAGTAATAGATATACCGTTTGAGTTTTTATAGAACGTATACGTCATATATTCTCGAATCATGCTATAAAATAATCTTCATTAACATTAAAGAGTTCCAACTATGAAAAACATATTATTTTTATTCACAATATTATTTTCCCTTTTGTTATGTACGAATTTTTATTCTCAATCTGGAAGCGAAATAGAACAAGATTTCTTAAATATGCGCAAATATTTGGTAGCTATTGGAACGGTAGTTAATGATTCAAGTGTTGTAGGAAATAATAAAATAGTAATAAAAAAATTTGTTGCAATTGGGTCAGGATTATTGACCTACACAAAGTATGATACACTCATTTTAAATAATGTTGTAACTGCTGGCCACGTAATAAAGTTTTTCAAAGCAAATAATCTCAAAAGTATTTTTATTAGACCATCATGGGCAGATACAATAAAAATAACAGATTATTTTGGCGTTGAAATACCGCTATTAAATTCGGATAGAACTCCAAATACGTTTTTATACCCAGAAGAAAACATTGATCTCGGGTGCATTCTAGTGCTCCCTTTTTATTTCGGTGATGTATATTTAAAAAAAATAACAAAGGAACGTGACAGAGCCTTCCCTTACAATGAAATGACAACACCCTATATAGGTACTCAGGTATGGGTTTGCGGTTATCCAGCGCACGTCGAAGATGAAACCGAAAATCGATTTATGTATAGTATTTCAACATTCAAACCAGGTTATATTACTTGGAAACCTTCTGATAATATGACAAATAAAGACTTGTGTCATATTACACTTGTTGAGTCCAATGCAACTTATGGAAATAGTGGCGGACCGGTTTTCTCATTACAAAAAAACATTGAGTTAGTCGGAATTTTGGTAGGGGGATACAATGAAATTGATAGTGTATACTTAAATAATAAATCAATTATTGATCCACTTACCAAACAAGCTCTAATCGCAAAAAATAGATCTGGAGTTTCTATTATAGAAAAAGCTGAATATGTAAAGAAGTTGGTGCTATTTGTAGAATCTGAAATTTCTAAATTTATATTAACGCCATATTAAACAGAAGAACGTAAACGATATAACCAGTAAGAGCAATTGAAAGAAATCAAGCGGTTGATAGATAAGAATTAAATTCTTTGATAACAGCCTGATAAAAACTATTAATCCTAATTGAGTAATTGTTATATGACTAAATAATTTGGAGGTAATATGCCTGTAACCTTGAAATTTAAAAAAGTAAAAGAAATGGAAAACACTCTTAAAAATTCAGAGGATACTTCTTATAGAATTGGTGTAATAAGACTTTTAAAAAAATGGAAATCCGAAATAGATTTAAAGAAAACTGAAAAAACCAAAAAATTGATTGATCAACTTCTTGATGAGTATGATAGTGACTTACTCTGAGTGGATACCTTTTTCAAATTCTCACTTGTTCGCACTGTCGTTAGCAAAATTCCCCGTGTAAGTTTGAGGAGTTTCATTAATATAAGGAATAAATATATATGAATAGGAAACGATTTATAGAATCTCACAGTGCTACCTGTCAAAATTGGACCTGGAGTTGGTCGTTTATAAATAAAAAACAAAAAACTATAATTTTTGGGGCTTGGGATCGTCAAACGAAAGGGAACATTGCATTAATCTTAAGTAAGAAGTGGGAAGTTAGTTCTAAAGGGAAAAAACTGGCCGGTTATTCACAATCCAGAGAACACATTCGTTTGATTGAAGAAGAAGGTTATAAGTTAAAAACATTTCCAATTATTTATTCTGATGCAAAAATTGATGAAGATGGTATTGGTCCCGCTAAAATTGATCACTTTGTCCCAAAATTAACTGAGAAAGTTCTTATAAAAGTATCTGATAATTGGTATGCATCTGATAAAAATATTGTTTTTAGTTTCGCAGAAGAAGTAGATATTCCTGAAAAATACATTGAGGGAGCTTCTAAAGTAATTTCAGTTAATACGTATGAAAGAAATCCTAAAGCAAGAAAGAAATGTATCGAGCATTATGGTTATGAATGTGCAGTGTGTTCCTTTAATTTTGAAAAAATTTATGGTGCAATTGGTAATAAATTTATTCACGTCCATCATATAATACCAATAGGAAATTAAAAAAAAGAATACCAGTTAGACCCTATTAAAGATTTGGTTCCCATTTGCCCTAACTGTCACGCTATCATTCATCGGACACAACCAGTAATGACAGTGGAAGAATTACGTAAACATTTGGGATTGATAAAAAAACAAAAATACATAAGAAGCGGCGTTAGATACTAAAGTCAAGTAGTTTATAAATTAGAATGAAATTGGTTTATAAAAAAGCGGAGAGTTTATCACTCTCCGCATAAGGTACTAATTCAGCATCTCGACGGCTGATCTGAACGCTTTTTTCTTCAGGATATCTCCAGTACCACATAGATTTCAAACGCATCAAATCGGATTTTGATTCAAGCCGGTAGTGATCGACATACTTGGTCACAGCATTGTAGGCTCCCCAGAGCGTACCACGCGCCAATTCCGCGCCAACACCCGTTTCGTATAATTCGAGTATTTTCTCGTGCGTGGCTTTGATATACGACGAATGCATGGTGAAAAGCGGCATCGGAACCACTTTTGAATATTCCGGTAAAATATTTTCAACAGGTTAGCTTTCTAACTATCAAGAAATACTTTCAATTAATTCCGAAATTAGAAATCTGCTTTTAATTTTTTCTTCTTGATTATTATGATCGTCTGAACCCTTATAAATCTCCCTCACTTTATTTTATATAGTGATACTGAAAATGATGATTTAATCTAATGGTTTAATAGTAAAATAAACCTCCAAGGTTGAGGCCAAACCTTGCAGATTGAGGAGGGATGAGACCTCAGTCATTGGCTGATCAGCCTTAGTCCGAAAACATTGTAGTATTTTGTTCGGTGCACATTCTGATAAATATGACTTGGTGCAAGTAAACTAAACCTCCGGGGATGAGGCCAAAACTCGGAGGTTGATAGTAAAATCACAGCTGCAGAGCAACGACATATTAGTAGTAAAGTCAAATAAAAGAGATCAAGAAGCCCCAGGGGTGATACAGGAATAATTTTACATTATAGCCTTCCAACATTACACGGTTCTGAGAAACGTCGGTGAATGCGGCATGGGGAATAAAATGGGAAAATAAATCCTTACTTCCGCCTAGCGGCGGACAGGTATGTCACCCCGCTGGGGGGGTTCAGGAGGGGTTTATTATTGGAATCGTTTTTTCTACAATAATTTCACCCCTAAAGGGGTTAGGAGAAAATTGAATTCCAAATAGGATTTATAGAAGTTTTTGACAAATAAATAAAAATGAACCGTTATTATGCCATCCCTTTTGGGATTAAGAAAATAATTTTTGGTGGTTTTTATTTGTTATAAAGATTTCGTCCCTACCGGGACTAAGGAAATAAGGTATGTACGTTTTAAGGAATATCGGTGAATGCGGCTACCCGGTTGAAGCCAAACCTCCGAGGTTGAAGCCAAACCCCGGAGGTTAATGATTAATGCTTCCACAACTCTCTATCCAGGCTTCTATATTGTATTGCTTCGCTTATATGCTGAGGTAAAATATTTTCTGCACCGTCAAGGTCAGCAATGGTGCGGCTGACTTTTAAAATTCTGTCGTAAGCTCTTGCGGAAAAACCAAGTTTAGTCATTGCCATTTTTAATAAGTCGGAACAGGCGCTATCAAGTTTACAATATTGCCTTACTTCCTTAGAGCCCATATCACCGTTGCTAAACACATCTTTAAGATTTGCAAATCTTTCATATTGTATTTTCCTTGCCTGTATAACTCTTTCTCTTATTTCCGATGAAGTTTCTCCTTTTGTTTCGGAAGATATTTCTTTGTACTTAACTGCAGGCACTTCAATATGTATGTCAATTCTATCCAGCAAGGGTCCTGAAATTCTTGCCATATATTTTTGTATTTGGGGCGGGGCGCATGTGCACTCTTTTGAAGGGTCTGTGTAATACCCGCAGGGGCATGGATTCATAGCTGCAGCAAGCATAAAGTTAGCCGGAAATTCAAGCGAAAGCTTGGAACGGCTTACTGTAACTTTTGAATCTTCAAGCGGCTGGCGTAAAACTTCAAGTACGTTCTTTTTAAATTCGGGAAGTTCATCTAAAAAGAGCACTCCATGATGAGCAAAAGACACTTCTCCGGGCCTTGGAAATGAACCGCCTCCCACAAGCGCTGCATCAGATACTGTGTGATGCGGACTTCTGTAAGGTCTTTCGGTTACTAAAGGTTTATCTTTGGGAATAATCCCCGCAATGGAATGAATCTTAGTTGTTTCCAAAGCTTCGTCCAAAGTCATAGGCGGAAGTATTGAGGGAATTCTTTTCGCCAGCATAGTTTTACCGGAGCCGGGAGGACCTATCATAATATTATGTGCACCTGCGGCAGCTACTTCAAGAGCACGCTTTACATTTTCCTGCCCCCTGACGTCTGAAAAGTCGAGATGATATAAATTTATTTGAGAAAATAATTCATCCTTATCTGTTTTCGTTCTTTCTTTTTCAACACTACCGCTTAAAAAATTTACTACTTCCTTAAGACTTTCCATCCCGTAAACTTCAACTTCATCGACGATTGAGGCTTCGCCGGCAGAATCTATAGGCAATATTATTCTCTTAATACCTTTTCTTTTTGCTTCAACAGCAATAGGGAGCGCTCCTTTTATCGCTCTGAGCTTTCCATCTAATGAAAGCTCACCCAGAAAGATTGTATCCTTATAACTATCCAGCGTAATTAATTCCATTGCCTGCATTATGCCTATTGCAATAGGCAGGTCAAGTGAACTACCCTCTTTTTTAATATCGGCAGGAGCAAGATTAATGGTTATTTTTTTTATCGGGAAGTCATAACCGCTGTTTTTTATTGCGGTAATAACACGTTCTTTACTCTCTTTAATAACATTGTCCGGTAAACCGACAATTGTAAACCCGGGAATTTGTTTTTCAACATTAGTTTCCACTTCAACAGTGTAAGCGTCTATCCCAATTGTTGCACTTGATAAAATTTTTGACAGCATTTTCCCTCTTTATTGATTGTAAAATAATTAATTATGTATTTAATAATTAAATAATATTGTGTGAATTTATAATTGAATTGAAAATGTCCCTTGTTCTCTGATTTTCAGAGTTAAAAATATACTTTAATTTATTAAAAGTAAATTATGAAGTATAGCGGTGAAATGGATTTGGCAATAAACTTGTGATCTGCCATTATGGCTAACCCCTCCCGCCTCCCCTTTAACCAAAAGGGGAGGAGAAGGAGGAGTTCGTTTTTGTAATACAAAACTCTCTGCCGGCTGATTAATTTATAAAGAAATGGTCTATTTGTAGCTTCTAAGAAATTCGATTCTATCTTGAAGCTGATTGACAGGTGTAAGAAGCTTATCCATACCATAAATAGCATCTTCCCTGTTACTGAAAGCCAGCTCATAGTCCTTACTCATTACAATAGCTTCTTCCGGACAGACATCTTCGCAGAATCCGCAGAAAATACAACGCAGCATATTTATCTCGAACTTTTCAGGATATCTTTCCTTTTCAGAGGTAGTTTCCCCGGCTTGTACTTCAATTGCAAGAGCAGGGCATACACGGGAACAAAGCCCGCAGGCTACACATCTTTCTTCACCGTTTTCCTCCATAACCAGTACAGGTCTGCCCCTGTAAGAAGCCGGCGGAATAAATTTTTCTTCAGGATACTTCATTGTAAATTTAGGCTTAAACATGTTCTTCATTGTAAGTGATAAGCCTTTTACAATTTCAGGTATATATATTTTCTCTAAAAATGTTAAATCTTTTTTTCTTTTCTTTACAGCCATCTAATCTCCAAAATATTTAACCTTTTTTATCATTCCATTAATATCATATTTTAACGATATTTTAATTTTTGGGCAGAGCCGCCCATTCGCTGCAGTCTTTTGGCATAGCCATGCTAAGGGAAAATCTTCATATTTTAAACACCATAATTAAGACAGCAACCCAAACAATATTTATAAGTGACAATGGAAACATTACTTTCCATCCCAGGCTCATTAACTGATCGTATCTGAACCTCGGCAGGCTCCATCTGACCCAGATGAAAAAGAAAAGCAGAGCAGCAACCTTGATGCAAAAAGTTAATACTGAAATAACAGCATACAGTCCCCCTGATAAACCAAAGTTTTCCAGATAAGGGAATCTCCAGCCGCCGAGATATAATGTAACAATCATAGCGCTTGCAATAATCATGTTTGCATATTCGGCTAAAAAGAAACCGGCAAACTTCATACTGCTGTACTCGGTATGATAACCACCGACAAGTTCAGGCTCCGCTTCCGGCAAATCAAACGGAAGACGATTTGTTTCAGCAAATGCGGAAACAACAAAAGTAATAAACCCGACCGGCTGTAATATTGCATTCCACATCCATCCTGCTTGAGACAGTACAATATCCTCCGGTCGAAGTGAGCCTGCAAGCAATATCACTCCGCCGACAGAAAATCCCATTGATATTTCATAAGAAATCATTTGTGCAGAAGATCTGATTCCGCCGAGCAAAGAGTATTTGCTTCCGGATGACCAGCCCGCGAATGTAATTGCATAAACACCTAATGATGTTAATGAAAGGACGTAAAGAATTCCTATGTTAACATCGGCAACAACAAGCGGGATATTGTAACCAAAAATATTGACTTCAGGGCCGAAAGGAATTACAGCATACGTTGTGAAGGCAACAAATAATGCTACAATCGGGGCTAAGGTATGAAGAGGTTTATTAGCAGCCTCCGGGACTATATCTTCTTTAAGCAGAAGTTTAAAAACATCGGCAAACGGCTGCAAAACCCCTTGCCAACCGACACGATTTGGCCCCAGCCTGTTTTGCGCCCATGCACTTATCCTTCTTTCAAAGTAAACAAGGTAAGATACAGTCAGTAACATTACCGTCAAAACAATGACTATCTTAATCAAACAAAAAACTATAATTCCCAATATGCTCATTTAATTAAAGCTCCATTTATGCTTTTATCCGGCAACAATAGTATTAACCGGTTTCAATTTGGATTGAGCGCCAAGCTCGCCTATTACATCATAATCCAAACCGTTAAATACGCTAATAGTTCCGGATATTTGATTAAAAACTTCTTCGGCAATATTAAACTTCAATTTAAATCCCATTAAACCCGAAAGAGCCGAAATAATTTTCCAAGATGATTTTGCATCGTACTTATGACCCAGCGCCCACCTGTCGAACTTAGTACCAAATTTATCAAGCCTGCTTAAAGTCATTCCATCGAGTGAGCGATCTGTTTCGATAGTAGAAACAGCAGGTTTTAATCTTTGGACTCTTCCCTGGAAATTAACAATAGTCCCGTTTTTCTCTGCATAAGCAGCAGCCGGAAAAACTATATCCGCAAAAACAGTTGTTTTATTAAAATTAGAGGCATTAACAATAAATAGATCCAATTTTGAAAAGACTTCTCCAAGTTCGGGATATGATGCAACAATATCATCTTCAATAAGATAAAGCGCTTTTATTTTACCCTCTTTAATACCGTTTATAATCCCGTCTAAATTAAGCCCTCCCTCACCAGGCTTAATACCAGCTACTTCGGCACCAAGACTATTTGGCGTTATATCATCTCTCCTCAAGATATTATCTTCAAAATATGGGTCTGTATATCTTTTAAAATCAATATTTCTTGAACCTAACGCCGAAGCAAACCTCGCCAGTAAATAATTATCTTCAAGTGCAGCATAAGGAGAGCCGATGAAAGCAATTTCATTTTTGGAATATTTTTTCAGCTCTTCAGCAGATTTATTTAAGGCTTCCTTCCATCCTGCTTTTTCCAAAGAGCCTTCTTTTCTTATATGTGGTCCATCTACCCTATCTTCCGAATTTACAGATTTGAACGTATTCAATCTTCCATGATCGCACATCCAGTAATTATTTACTTCATCATTCTGCCGGGGAGTAATTCTAAGTATTTGATTATCTCTTACCCATAATTCTATATTGCATCCGCGTGAACATCCCTGACAAATAGTTTTATTCGCAGACATATCCCAGACTCTTGCTTTAAACCGGAAATCTCTATTGGTTAAAGCGCCAACAGGACATATATCCGTAACATTTAATGAATATGGATTGTTTAATTCTTCGCCGGGAAAAGTAACTATAGTAACTCTGTCACCCCTTTTGACAAAAGTAAGTTCCGGATCTTTTGCTATCTCATCGCAGAACCTTATACACCGTGAGCATGATATACAGCGGTCGCCGTCAAACATAACATAAGGGCCAAGACGCACACGTTTATCCTTATGAGTTTTCTCTTCAACAAAGCGGCTTTCGCCAACGCTGTGTGAATAAGCATAATCCTGAAGTTTACATTCACCTGCTTCATCACATATCGGGCAATCAAGCGGATGGTTAATAAGCAGAAATTCCATAACCGCATTTCGGGCGCTGAGAGCTTTTTCGGATGCAGTATGAACAACCATTCCCTCAGAAGCAAGAGTAGAACATGCTATAGCCAGCTTGGGCATCTTTTCAATTTCAACCAAACAAACACGGCAATTACCCGCTATAGATAAACTTGGATGCCAGCAAAAGTGAGGAATTGTTATCCCACGGTTGTTAGCAGCCTGAATAATAGTCTGCCCCTGCTGAAACTCAATCTCTAAACCATCTAAAACGAATTTAGGCATTTAATCTACCCGCAAATGAGTTTAATTCTTTTACCCAATCCTGCTTATCCGCCGGCAGGTATAATATTAATCTTGATCTTACCATAACAATTTTACTAATTTAAAGTAAAAACAAGTATAGTAAGATCAAGATTTTTAAAGAACTTTTATGTGACCGGTTGAACCACCAAATTAATTTTTATTTTATTATGGAATCGACCGTATGATATTCAAAATCAAATGCTTTCGCAACGCCCTTATAGGTAATCTTACCATCAATCATATTTAATCCAAGTTTTATTTCAGTGTTTGATTTAATGGCTTTTTCATAACCTTTATTAGCAATTTCCACTATATAAGGCAAAGTAGCATTTGTTAAAGCTAAAGTAGAAGTATGGGGAACAGCGCCCGGCATATTTGCAACACAGTAATGAACTACACCATCAATAACGAAGGTAGGATGTTCGTGTGTTGTAGGTTTGCAAGTTTCAATACATCCGCCTTGATCAACAGATACATCAACTATTACAGAACCTTCTTTCATCAAAGGAATCATATCTCTTCTAACAAGCTTTGGCGCTTTGGTTCCCGGGATTAAAACTGCACCGATAACAAGATCAGCTTTAGGAAGGCCAGCCCTGATATAATACTCATTTGACATCATTGTTGTGACATTAGCCGGCATTACATCATCAAGATAACGCAACCTGTATAAATTGTTATCATAAATTGTAACTTTAGCGCCGAAACCTGCAGCAATTTTTGCAGCATTAGTTCCGACAATACCGCCGCCAAGTATCATAACTTCAGCAGGACCCGTTCCCGGAACTCCGCCTAATAAAATTCCCCGTCCGCCCATTGCTTTTTCAAGATATTTAGCACCTTCCTGGGGAGCCATTCTTCCCGCAACCTCACTCATTGGAATCAAAAGCGGAAGTGAGTTATCGGCTTTCTGAACTGTTTCATACGCAATACATACACATTTTACTTTCATCATCGCTTCGGTTAATTCCTTACTTGCAGCAAAATGAAAATAAGTAAATAATACCTGCCCCTGCTTAATCAACCCGTATTCAGGTTCTATTGGTTCTTTAACTTTCATTATCATATCGGCAGCAGAATAGACTTCTTTTGCCGTTTTTACAATCTCAGCCCCAATAGCTTTATAATCTTCATTGGAAAAACCGCTTCCAACACCAGCGTTTGTTTCAATAACAACTTTATGACCGTTCTGAATAAGAGTAGATGCGCCTACGGGTAGTAAAGCAACTCTATTCTCATTGGCTTTTATTTCTTTTGGAACACCAACTAACATATAGCACCTCTTTTTTCAGCTATGCAGCTGATTTTAGTAATGTATTTTTTGATTTTATGATTAATTTAATGAAAGACTTCTCATCAAGAAGTTCATTTGCAGCTTCAAGGATGTTTTCTCTTGTTACCGCATCTATATCTTTTATAGCATCATCAATTGATTTTATTTTATTAAAATATAATTCCGATTGAGCCATGCGCATCATCCTGTTTGAAGTGCCTTCCAGGCTTAAAAGCAGGCTTCCTTTAATCGATTCTCTTGCTTTGTTTAATTCCCGCTCGGAAACCTTAATCTCGCGTAATTTTCTAAATTCTTTTAAAACGATAGCAAGTGCCTTATCCATCATTTTGTCATTTGTAGAAAAGTAAACACCAAAAGTTGAAATATCATAAAAGGAATTTAAGAAGGAGTTTATTTGGTAGGCAATTCCGTTTTTTTCTCTAACCGATTGGAACAACCGTGAGCTACTACCTTCGCCCAGTATTTGAGAAAGGACGTTTGCGATAGTTCTCTTTTCGTTTTTATATCCATAAGTAGCCCGTCCAATTATAGCGTGAACCTGCTGAATCTCTTTATCAATTACTTCAAGTTTCGCAATTGAATTGTTAGGCAAATAATTTTTTCTTTTAATATTCGATGCGCCTAAATCCGTTTTTATATATTTATCTGCAAACCTTAGAAGCTTTTCATGATTAACAGCACCCGATGCCGCTATAACCAAGCGGTTGAACCCGTACATTTCTTTCACGAAATTAAATAAATCAGGTTGGGAAAATTTTCTTAAGTTTTCTTCCGTTCCGATAATCGGCATACTTATGCTGTTTCCTGAAAAAATATTTTCTTCAAACCTATCAAATATTAATTCTTCGGGATTATCTTCAATATCGTATAGCTCATCTATAACAACGCTTGATTCTTTCTTCATTTCGCCGGGTTTAAATGCAGGCTGCTGAATCATATCTGAAAGGACATCAAAAGTTTTTTCAATATGGTTTTCAAGCCCCCGACCATAATAACACGTATGCTCTTTGGAAGTAAACGCATTTAAGTAGCCGCCGAATGATTCTATATCAACAGCAATTTTTTTTGCGGAACGCTTTTTTGTCCCTTTAAACAACATGTGTTCAATAAAATGTGTAATCCCATTATTTTGAAAATTTTCATCTCGTGAACCTACATTAAACCAGAACCCAAGTGAAAAGGATTTTACATAAGGGATTGTCTCTGAAATTACTTTTATTCCGTTTGGAAGGACTGTCTTATTATATTGGCTCAAGTCTGTTTTTTTCTTAGATTCAACTAAAAATATGAGGTCAAATATAGAGAAATGGGTATATGTAGTCAAGGAAAGTTAACAGGCAGATGGTCTCCATCAATTGACATTTTCATTAAAAGCTCTTTCAGCTTTACAGTTTAAGACGAATTTGCAGGGAGAATTTCAATATTAGAAAATATCTTTCCTTTGCCTTAAAACTTCAAAAAGAAGTATGCCTGTCGCAACAGAAACATTTAATGATTGGATTTTCCCTTTCATGGGGATGTTTATGAGGAAGTCGCAATTATCGGCTGTAAGTTTTCTAATACCTTTTTCTTCATTACCCACTACCAGGGCTAAGGGTATTTTATAATCTACCCCGGCATAATCTTTAGAATTATCCAAAGAAGAACCGGCAATCCAAAATCCATTATCTCTTAGTTCTTTCATTGTTTGAGATAAATTATTTACGACACACATTTTAACATATCCGGCGGCTCCTGCTGAAGTTTTGGCAACGGTATCATTTACAGGGGCGCTGTTATGTTTAGTTATAATTACACCGTCAACACCACTACAATCGGCAGTACGAAGAATTGCACCTAGATTATGTGTATCCTGGATGGAATCAAGAATTAGTATTAAAGGATAAGTTGATCGCTTTGCGGTTGAAATTATTTCGTTTAAAGTATAATATTTTTGCTCCAGCTTAATTGCAACAACTCCCTGCGTATTGGGATGGATAGTAATAGCTTTTAATTTTTCCAGCGGAATTTCATTGCACTTTATTCCCTTTTTCTTAGAAGCAATTCTTATTGCATCTAAAATAGAACCTTTTTGTCCATATAAAATATAAACCTGATCAATTTGTTCCCCTGAATTTATTGCTTCAAGAACGGGTTTACGTCCAATTATAAGATTCATATGATATTTTTATAAAAAATGAGGCTGACTAAAAAGTAACTTTAGAATACTACAGTAGAATTACTATTTTAATTTTAGTCAATATTGAGCCATAATAAGGGTCGGCTTGGCAAGTCGACCTACATTTTAGTCAGCCTCGTAAATAGTTATTTTTTGTGTTGTTCTAATTTAAAAGGCGGTGGAACAAATTTAGGAAATTTATCTTTATTCTTATCAAGATATACAAAACCTGCAGTACCAATTATAATTAAAATTATTGATATTAATTGCGCTTCCGATAAGCCGAAAAGCAAATGCGGGTTTAGTCTTAAAAATTCTACAGAAAACCGTTCAACCCCGGCAAATATTAAATACAGCATAAATAATTTGCCGTCTGTCCAGTCTTTTTTTCTTAGATACCAGAGAATAAAAAAGATAACTGTGCAAATAAGAAATTCATAAACAGGAGTTGGATGAAGGCGGATAACCTCATCAAATTTTGTTATTATACCGTATTGATCTGATCTTACAAACCGGGAAGATAGATCATGGAAGTTATCTCTAACAGCTAATGCCGGATTGTCAATATAATATTGTTTTAATACATCGGCAGGTTTTACAGTACCGTTTGCAAAATTAGTCCCCCAGAACAGAGATGTTGGTATGCCATAATCACCATCACCGGCAAGCTGGCAGCCTATCCTGCCTATACCGTATGCCAGGATAAGAGAGGGAGAAGCCGCATCGCTGATAAATAAAAATGAAATTTTCTTCTTCTTTAAATATACTGCAATTACTACAGCAGCTAAGATCAACCCGCCGTAAAAAGTAAGACCGCCGGGCGAAAATGCACTCAGAAAAGGATTTGCAATAAACGAATCCCAGTTTTCGATTAAATCTAAAACTTTGCTTCCGATTATCCCGAAAATTATAGCAAGCAAAGTAATTTCTGTTGCCAGGGACGGGTTTAATTTTCTTCTTTCAAATTCCTTTGTTAATATGTAGCTGGAGATGATAAAAGCAATACCTACCATCAATCCGAAGCTATATACTGTAAATGGTCCTATCTTGAAAAGTTCCGGATACATTAAAGCATTCCTTGCTTATTTGTGTACAATAATTTTAATTATATATAATAATCAGTTCATTTACGGACAAGATTGATTATTTCCGAATAATTATCAAGCCCAATTAATTTTTGCTCTCCTGTTCCCATATTTTTCAAATTCAATTTTCCCGATTGAAATTCATCACCACCGATGAATAATACATACCTGGCATTGAATTTATTGGCTTCCCGCATTTGTGCTTTAACACTGCGATCAAGATAATCATAATCCACCACAAGATCACCTTTTCTAAAATACAAAGCAAGATCAAAAACTTTAGAAGACAAATTTTTATCGAGCTTAATTATATAAAGGTCAATATTTTCTTCAGGCAAATTCAGAGATTGTTCGTTTTCGCATGCAAAAAGAATTCTTTCCATACCTGCAGCAAAACCTACACCGGGCGTAGGTTCTCCGCCGAGTTGTTCAACAAGCAAATCATACCTTCCGCCGCCGCAAAGGGCGCTTTGTGAACCGACCTTGCCGCTAACTATTTCAAACGTAGTTTTTGTGTAATAGTCTAATCCCCTGACAAGTTTTGGATCTATTTCAAAAGGGATATTAGATTGCTTAAGAAGATTTTTTACAACTTCAAAGTCGGTCCTACTCTCTTCATCTATATAATCAATTAAAAATGGAGCGCTCTTAAGTATTTCCTGATCCGATTCTACTTTGCTGTCAAAAATTCTTAATACATTCTGATCGAGACGTTTTCTGCTGTCCCCGGAAAGTTTGTCTTTAGAATCATTTAAGAATTCCCGCAAAAGATTTTTATAATTCTCTCTTGATCCAGGGACACCGAGTGAATTCAATTTTACAGTTAGGTCTTTAAGTCCCAACCCGGATAAGATTTTATAAACAATTATTATGATTTCGGCATCAAGCAGGGGTGAGGTACTTCCCAAAGCTTCGCCGCCAAACTGATGAAATTGGCGCTGCCTGCCTGCCTGGGGCCTTTCCTGACGGAACATTGGAGAAATATAAAAAAATTTATTCAACGACTGATATTTACCCAGCGAGTGTTCAATAAAAGCTCTAACAACCGATGCGGTCATTTCAGGTTTTAAGGTAAGGCTTGTTTTACCTTTATCGATGAAGGTATACATCTCTTTGCCAACAATATCGGTCTCTTCACCGATACTGCGCGCAAATAAAGCAGTTTCTTCAAAGACAGGAGTACGAATTTCTTTATAATTAAAACTTGTAAAAATTTCTTCAACAACTTTTTCCAAATACTTCCATCTTTGTATTTCAGTTGGAAGTATATCTTTTGTCCCTGTAATTGCTTTAAGCATAAATGTTATATTTTCTTTTCAGAAGTGTTTTGCGATAAGTAAAATACATTTCCCCGAATAAATATAATCATGTTCCTACTTCCACATTTAAGTGAATATTTATCATCATATATGTCTTTATAAATTCCGGCAGGCAGATATTTAAGACTCTATCTCTATAGAAGAAGCGGTTAAACTTCAAAGTAATTTTCTTCTTCTTTTTTGAATATTTCTAAAATTTCTTCCGAGGTTGTTGCTTTAATCAATTTTTGCCTGAATTCATCTTTATTCATCATGCGGGAAATACGGCTTAAAAGCTTTATATGTTTACTTA
>Ga0116130_1001039_pt1 | contig 16474 bp, 15 predicted proteins | sample June2015DPH_17_5_FD_89733 | JGI IMG/M metagenome (GOLD analysis project Ga0116130, IMG submission 89733) | Peatland microbial communities from SPRUCE experiment site at the Marcell Experimental Forest, Minnesota, USA - June2015DPH_17_40 | ecosystem: Environmental > Terrestrial > Soil > Wetlands...
ATCGATATCGCCATGCTGTTCGCCTGGGGCAAGCCCGATTGGAGGCCGGTGCTGGTGGCGTACCTGGGGCTGATCCTGCAAGGCGGCTGCCTGCTGGCGATCGGCGAATTCATCTCCACGCTTACGAAAAACCAGATCATCGCCGGCGGCGTAACGTTTTTCGTATGCCTGCTGCTGTGGGTGCTGAGCTGGTCCACGGCTTTCGATAGCGGCGCCACATCGCAGGTGGTCAATTACCTGTCGATCGTCACCCACTTCGAGAATTTCGCCAAGGGCGTGTTGGACGCCAAGGACATCGTCTTCTATCTCTCCATGATTTTCTTTTCGTTGTTCATAACATCGCGATCCATGGAATCGCTGCGGTGGAGGAGCTGACATGGCGGCTAAATGGCTGAAAGCCCGGCAAACCAAGTACGGCGCCTACATCGCGGTTTACACTCTGGTCGTCCTCGCTATTCTGGCGGCGGTGAATTTTCTGGCCAATCGCTACGACAAGTCTTACGACGCCACCAAGAACAAGCAGTACAGCCTGTCCGGCCAGACCATCAAGATCGTCAAGGACCTGAAGAGCGACGTCCGCATGATTTATTTCGGCGAGAGCGGCAGCTTCCCGAACGCGCGCGATCTGCTGGACCGTTACTCAGCGCTGTCCACCAGGCTGCGCGTGGATTACATCGATCCGAATAAGAAACCGACAGTGGCCAAAGCCGCCGGTTACCGCCAGGATTCGCCGGTGGTGGTGGAGAACGGTCCGCGCCACGAAGGCGCCAAGAGTTTGACCGAAGAGGAAGTCACCGGCGCGTTGATCCGCGCGCTCAAAAGCGGCGAGCGCAACGTCTGCTTCATGACCGGGGCGGGCGAACACTCGATCGACGATCAGGACCGCGAGGGCTTTTCGATTCTCAAGGCGCTGCTGGAGCGCGACAACTACAAGTCACGCGCGGTTTCGCTGCGGCCCGCCGCGGCGCCCGACGCTGGCACGCCCGAAGCTGGCAAGCCCGATGCCGGCAAGAAAGTCGAGATCGGGCAGGCCGCGCCGTCGGGACCGGTCGAGGTTCCTAAGGATTGCACGGTGCTGGTCTCCGGCGGCCCCACAGCCGATTATCCGGCGCCGGTGGTGGCGGCTATCAAGAGCTATGTGGAAGACGGCGGACGCGCCATCTTCATGTTCGACAACGTGCTCCGCATCGGCCGCTCCGAACCCGCCGCTCCCAACGACGAACTGGCCGCGCTGCTGGCAACCTGGGGCGTCACCGTCAACAAAGACCTGGTGCTCGATTTAGGCGGCCTGGGGCAGATCTTCGGCTTCGGCCCGGAGATCCCGGTGGTGCTGCAATATGAATCGCATCCGATTACGCAGCCGCTGACGCGCATTCCCACCGCGTTTCCGCTGACCCGGTCGCTCGAGATCAAGAGCGAAGGGAAGAGCTCGGTGAGCAAGCTGGTGGCGACCGGCGAAGATAGCCTGGCTACCGCCGAGATCGGACCCGGCGGTGCAGTGGATCCCAAGAAAGGCAGGAAGGGACCACTGACCCTGGTGGCCGCGGGTTCTTATTCGGGAACCAAGCAGGGACGGTTCGTGGTGAGCGGCACCTCGATTTGGGCGGTCAACAGCCTGGCCGGCTCGCGCCAGCTCGGCAACCGCGACCTGTTCGTGAATGCGATCAACTGGCTGTCTTCCGACGAGGACCTGATTTCGATTCGTCCCAAGACGCCCGAGGATCAGCCATTGAACCTCGGCGGGCAGCGGCTCGCCCTGCTGTTCTGGCTGAGCATCTTCATCTTTCCGCTGACGGTGGTGGCGTTCGGCCTGGCCACCTGGTGGAAGCGGAGGTAACCGATGAAGCCGAAGGGACTGCTGGTAGCCGTTGTTCTTTTGGCTGCGCTGGGCGGCGCCATCTGGTACTCGAACAAGAAGCAGGCGCAAAAGGAAAAAGCGCCCGCCGACGCGAGTCCCAAGATCGTGTCCATTCCGGAAGACCGGTTTCGCGAAATCCGCCTCCAGAAGGCCGGCGCCGAGCCGATCGTTCTCAGCCACGACAGCGGCAAATGGGCGCTGACCGCGCCGCAGCCGCTTCCGGCCGATCCCGACGCTTCCGCTTCGCTGGTCGGCGCGCTCGCTTCGGTGAGCGCCGACAAGACCATCGACGACAACCCCACCGACCTTGCCGGTTACGGACTGGCCAGCCCGGCCTTGCAAGCGCAGGTGATTGAGAAGGACGGCAAGCAGGTGCAACTGGCGATTGGCGATGACACGCCGACCAACTCCGGCGCTTACGCCAAAGTGTCCGGCGACCGCCGCGTGTACACGGTGGCAAGCTACGTCAAGACCAGTCTCGACAAGACCGTCAACGACCTCCGCGACAAACGGTTGCTGGTCTTCGAATCCAACCGGCTGACGCGCGTGAAACTGGCCGGCAAGGGTCCGGCGATCGTCTTCGGCAAGAACGGGGCGAACGAGTGGGAGATTGTGGAACCACGCCCGCTGCGCGCCGACAGCGGACAAGTGGAAACCCTGCTCGGCAAACTGCGCGACGCCAAGATGGATCTCGGCACGGCGCCGGACGAAGCGGCCAAGAAGTTCCCGGCCGCCGCCGTTGTGGCGCTGGCCGTGGTTACCGATAGCTCCGGCTCCCAAGCCATAGAGGTTCGCAAGGACAAGGACAACAACTACTATGCCCGGAGCTCCGCGGTGGCTGGTGTGTACAAGGTCGCTTCCGATACCGGCGAGGGGCTGAACAAGGGCCTGGACGATTTCCGCAATAAGAAGCTGTTCGATTTCGGCTTCGCCAATCCCCGTATGCTGGAGATCAAGAACGGCGCCGGCGCCCCCGTGACTTACACCAACACCGGCGACAAGTGGAGCGCGGGACCCAAGAACATCGATAACGCGAGCGTACAGAACCTGATCGACAAGCTGCGCGATTTGACGGCCTCCCAGTTTGTGGAGCAGGGCGGCGGCCAGCCGGTGTTCGAAGCGAGCGTCGAGTCGAAAGGCAGCGCCAAGGCCGAGCGAGTGATTGTGAGCAAGCAGGGCGAGAAATATTCCGCGCAACGCGAAGGCGAGCCGAGCATCTATGAATTGGATGCCAAAGCCGTGGAGGATCTCGAAAGAGCGGCCGCCGATGTGAAGGAAGCCGCGCCCGAGCCGAAGAAAAAGAAATAAGAGCCAGGATTTCGAGCCACGGATGAACACAGATAAACACGGATAAGAAACAAAGAGTTTCGCTTTCTTTACTTATCCGTGTTCATCTGTGTTTGTCCGTGGCTAACTTCTTTTTGCCATCATGAACGGTCTTCTCACCGATCTTTACGAACTCACCATGGCGGCCGGGTATTTCCAGGCCGGCAAGGCGGCGGAGGTCGCCACCTTCGAGTTCGCCATCCGCCGGCTGCCGCCCAATCGGAATTATGTTCTCGCCGCCGGATTGCCAGAGGCGGTGGATTACCTGCTGAATCTCAGCTTCACCGCCGAAGAGATCGACTACCTGCGCGGCCTCGCGCAGTTCGCCCGCGCGCCGCGCGAGTTCTTCGATTACCTCCGCGATTTTCGTTTCACGGGCGACCTCTTTGCGGTGCCGGAAGGCACGCCGCTGTTTGCCGGTGAGCCTCTGCTGACCGTTCGCGCGCCGATCATCGAAGCGCAATTGCCGGAGACGTACCTGCTTTCCGCGGTGAGTTTCCAGACGTTGGTCGCCAGCAAGGCGGCGCGCGTAGTGGCCGCGGCGGAGGGGAGATCGGTCATCGAATTCGGCACGCGGCGCGCGCACACCCCCGAGGCGGGCGTGCTCGGCGCGCGGGCGGCGTACCTGGGCGGCTGCGCGGCCACCAGCAACGCCCTCGCCGGCTTCCGCTTTTCCATCCCCGTGGCCGGCACGGCCGGGCACTCCTGGGTGATGTCATTCGCCTGCGAAGACGGGGCCTTCCGCAAGCTGCAAAGCGCGCTGGGAGAGAACGCGGTGCAACTGCTGGACACCTACGACGTGGCCCAGGCCGCGCGGCGGGTAGCGGCTTTAGGGCGTCCGCTCTGGGGCGTTCGCATCGATAGCGGCGATTTTCTCGAGTGTTCGCGGCAGGTGCGCGCCATCCTGGACGAGGCCGGCTTGCAGGAGGCGCGGATCATGGTGAGTGGCGATCTGGACGAATACCGTATCCGCGAGCTGCTCGCCGCCGGCGCGCCCATCGATGCCTTTGGGGTGGGCACGCAGATTTCCGTTTCCGCCGATGCGCCCTCGCTGAGCGGCGTCTACAAAATGGTGGAGATGGAAATCGGCGGCATCAAGCGCTACACCGCCAAGTACAGCGACGACAAGAGCACCATTCCGGGCGCCAAGCAGATTTTCCGCGACGTGGCGCGCGACGTGGTGGCGCGCTCCGGAGAGTGCGGGCGTGGCGAGGCGCTGCTGCGGCCGGTAATCCTCGGCGGCCGGTTGGTGGAACCGCTGCCCGCGCTCGAACAGGCTCGCGAGCGCGCCCGCGAATCGGTGGCCCGGCTTTCGCCCGCGCTGCGCCAACTGGAAACCGCAGACCCGTGGCCGGTGATCTACAGCCGCGAGCTGCGCGCGCTGATGGAGCAGACGCGCGCGAACCTGATGGGGACGGCGCCGGCGTCATGAGAAACGTTTTTTTCGACATCGATACGCAATTGGATTTCGTCACTCCGGCGGGCGCCCTCTACGCGCCCGGCGCGGAGCGCATCATCGCGGCCGTAGCGCAGCTCAACCGGCACGCCGGCGCCAGTGGGATCGTCCTGATCTCGACCACCGACGCCCACGCGGAGAATGACGCCGAATTCGGGCAATGGCCACCGCATTGCGTTGCCGGCACGCTGGGCCAACACAAGCCGCAAGCCACGCTGATCGAGAAATCCGTCGTGGTGCCCAACCGCGACGGCTTGCCGGACACCGCGGACGCGGCGCAGATCATCGTGGAGAAACAGACGGTGGACGTGTTCGAGACCCTCACCATCGCGCCGCTGCTCGAGCGGCTGGGCGCGGACCGCTTTGTGGTTTACGGGGTGGTGACGGAAGTCTGCGTCTGGCGCGCGGCGCGCGGTTTGCTGCGTCGCGGAAAGCCGGTGACGATTGTGACCGATGCCGTGCAGGCGCTGCGACCGGAAGCGGGAGAACGCGCGCTGGCAGAGCTGCGCACCACCGGCGCGACGCTGGCAACGGTGAGCGAAGTGCAGCGCATTGGCGCGTAAAACACTCCGGCAGTAGGACAGGCGATCGGTTTTTGTCGCCTGTCTTCCGCTGGCAGCGACAGGCCACAAAAGGCGATGGCCTGTCCTACCTTGCTGTTGCGTTTCGCCGCTGGACGAAACTAAGAACCGTCAGCGCCAGCGCGGCGGCCAGCATCGAACCATCGCGCAGAAGCGTCTTCCAGGAAATGATGTCGTTCGCTCCGAAGCAGCCGCAATTGATCTCCATCCCTTTGGCGTATGCCCGCACCATCAGGCCGAAGAAAACCGCCAGCAACAGCGTGGTGGCCGCGGCGGCGCTGCGCAGCCAGAAACCGGCGATCAGCAGCAGGCCCACCGCCAGCTCGAACCAGGGCAGCGTCCGCGCCACCAGTTCCACCGCCCTCAGCGGCAGCAACTGGTAGGAATCGATCGACATCGCGAACAGCTCCCAAGGCGTGCGCAGCTTGGTCCAGGCGGCATAGACGAATATCGCGCCCAGGGCGATGCGCAGCACCAGCGTGACCGCTGGAAGGGTCTTACTTGAGGAGATCATCGATCAAGCTTTTCAGAATCGCGTAATTCAGCGTTCCCGAAACCGGATAGGTCTTACTGCCGCGCGACACCACCAGCGTGGGAGTCGAAGTCACCGGGACTGCATGGCCGAGATTCACCTCGCGCAGAATCTCGCCCAATACGGAAGGGCCGTCCGCGGCGGCCTTCACCTTCTTCTGCTGCGAAAGAGTCAGCACGCTGGCCACTGTATCCCACACCTTACCGTTCACCGACCAGGCGAACTGGTCGCGGAATAGCGCATCGGCCACGGGCTGATACAAGCTGAGACGCGCCGCGGCAACGGCGTAGTTGGCGGCCTCGCGCGAGTGCGCGTGGATGGGCAGAGGGAACTCGCGATACACCAGGAAGACCTTGCCGGTGGCCACGAAGTCCCGCTGCAACTGCGGCAGGCTCCTGTCGTGGAACACCTTGCACGCGGGGCATTCGAAATCGCTGAAGATCTGAACGGTCACCGGCGCCGACGGGTTGCCCGCCGTCTTGTTCGGGTCGATGTCGCTCACCGCGGCCATCGCCGGCCACAGCAGTAACAGCGCCAAGGCGCCAAGTCTCATATTCATATAGTACTGGGCATCCGCGCCGAAAGCCGGCCTACTGGCCGAGGTAATGATTCAGCACGCTCGACAGCAATTCGTAGTTGGGCACGCCGCCCGGCAGCATGAAGCGCCTGCCGCCGGCGGTAATAAATATAGACGGCGTGCGATCGACATTGTCCCGCGTGGCCTCGTCGATATCGTGGCGCACCTCGGCCTCGACGCCGGGATCTTTGGCGAGCGCCTGCACTTTTTTCTGTTCGGCCGCCGTCAGCACGGTAGCCACGGTCTCCCACACCTGGCCGTTGATCGCCCAGGTAGCCTGGCTCTTCCACAACGCATCGGCAACCGCCGAGTACTTGCCGATGCGCGCCGCCGCGGTGGCGTAAAGGGCGGCCGCGCGCGCATAAGGGTGGCCCGAGCCAGCCAGCGGAAACTCGCGGTTCACCAGGCACACACGGCCGCTCACCACGTAGTCGCGCACCAGCAGCGGGACGAGATCGTCATGCATCTCCTTGCAGTGCGGGCAGTCGAAGCTGCTGAACACTTCGAGCACGATCGGCGAATTCGTTCCACCCAGGGTCTTGCCCGAGTCGAAGGAGGCGGCAATCGCCAGGCAGGGGAGCAAAGCGGCGGCCAAGACAGTGCGTTTCATGTATATCTCAATTGTACGCGACGCGGGCGGCGGTGGGGCATGCTTTAGCTTGCCGGTTGTGCCAGGTGGAGCTGCGAGAGGGGCGCGGCGCGGGCGTGCTACATTAGCGCTGTGACAGGCATATGGGGCACATAGAACGGAGAGGGTACCGCTGGTGTACTGGATCCGCCACTTAGTGGGCAATGGCCTCCGTCTTCTACTCCACCCGACCGTATTGGGACGCTTCGCTCTGCTCGGTACGTTTCTGCGCATCGAATTCAAACGCAAGATTCTGGTGGAACTCTGCGGCAGGCGCCTGACCTCGGAACACGTCTTCGGGCAGATCATCCATTTTTCCGATTACAGCATCTTCGCGCTGGTGTTTGGCGAGGTGTATCTGAGTGGCGTTTACTACTTCCCGACGCGCATGGCGGCGCCGTTGATCATCGACGGAGGCGCCAACATCGGCGTCTCCCTGGCTTACTTTAAGACCATCTATCCGGGCTGCCGGGTGCTGGCGTTTGAACCGAATGAGCGGAATTTCGAACTGCTGCAGAGAACCGTGCGAGCGAACGGCTGGACTAATACCGAGATCTATCCTTTCGGGCTGCATCGCACCGCCGGCGAACAGTGGTTCTTCGATTACAACGGACTCCCGGGCTCTCTCTCGGGCGGCTTTTGGGAGCCGGCGGAAGCGGGGCCGGCGAAGAGCAAGACGATGGTGCGGACGGTTCGGCTCTCCGACTACATCAACGAAGACGTCGACCTGCTGAAACTGGATGTCGAGGGATCGGAGATGGCAATTCTGGAGGATCTGATGGCAGCGGACAAGTTGGAGCGGGTCCGGCAGATCATCGGGGAATACCATCACCACGTGAAACCGGATGAGGATAGGCTGGGCGAATTCCTATCTCTGCTGGAGCGCGCAGGCTTCGGATACCATCTCTGCGCCGCGCTGCCGCTGCCGTTTCCCCAGCGGCAGGCGCAGAACTTTATGTTTAGCGCTTACCGGAAGGCGGCGGGATAGGTCCCGACGCGATTCAGGCTGTTTCCGGCCTGTTTCCCGGTGGGAACGATCGTTCCCACGGCGGCGGGCTAAGTCACTGAAAACAATAAAATCCAGTTCTCAAAAGTGGGACCAGTCGTGCCCATTTTGCTTCTGGCCGGCGGGCCGCCCAAACTGCCTGCCTCCCAATCCGAGTGTGGCATAAGGGGAATGCGGAGACGGCGTCCGGAGTGCTGGAACAAAGTGTAAGGCACGTGGGGACAGTGGTTTGGGAGAATTTAGAGGGGTGGTGAACGGCACCGAGCGGTTGGTCACTGGTGTCCAATCCCCTTGTCCAGCGCTTGCGTGTAACTACAAAAAGAGCTACATTCGAAGATGAAGTACGAATGGGACGAAGGGAAGAATCGGAAGAACATCGCCAAGCATGGCATCAGCTTCGAGGATGCCGAGCAGGTGTTTTCCGGGCCTTGCGTCACGTTCGAAGACAGCCGCCTCGATTACGGGGAGGAACGGCTGGTCACTTTGGGCCTGCTGGCCGGGAGGCTGGTCGTAATAGCGCATTCACCGCGCGACGAGGGAACGCGCATCATCTCCATGAGGAAGGGGAACCGGCGTGAACAAGAAATCTATCAAAAGCGACTTGGCACGGATTGACCGGATGCGGGATGCCGATATCGACTACTCGGACATTCCGCCGCTCGACAAGACGTTTCTCAAGAAGGCAATCACGGCTTGGCCCCCGGTGAAGAGGCAATTGACGATTCGACTGGATGCGGACGTGCTCGATTGGCTCAAGGGTCAGGGCAAGGGCTACCAGACGCGCATCAACCACATTCTGCGGGTTGTGATGGAGAGCCAGCCGCCCCGGCAGGCGCAGCGGTAGAACTTCCCCGAAAAACTACGCAGTTCAGGCTGTCCCGGTTTCCGGTTGTCCCGGTTTCCGGTTTCCCCCACCACATTCTGCGCGTTGTGATGGAGAGCCAGCCGCCGCGGGCGGCGCATCGGTAGACCTTCCCGAAAAACTACGCAGTTCAGGCTGTGCTGGCTTTCCCGCCAGCGGTAGAACTTCCCCGAAAAACTACGCAGTTCAGGCTGTCCCGGTTTCCCCGTCCCGGTTTCCCCACCGGTTTCCCCATATATCCTGTTTGTTCTTAAATGTAACTGTTTATCATCCCATCAGTTATACCACCTGTGACTGGTACTGTTTTCAGACCGATTCCAGGTAACTCACTCCCGCCACCTCTTCGACTTCATTCACCAATGTACGTGCCGCTCAACGGGCCAGAGAATGCTGCGGAAGAGGAGGTTCCATAGATGGGCCCGGAGACGGTCAACGTCCCGCTTAATGTGCCGATCAGGTTCGTGAGGGCACCCGGAGTGAGGTTGATAACCAGCGACGTCCCGGTCACCGAGATATCGGTGCCCGCGTCAGGGAATAGTTGCAATCCTTGGGCGACCGTATCGCACGAGTAGGTCAATCCCTGGTTCGACGCCGTGCACCCTGTCCAGGTCACGGGACCATTCGTCATTGAATAGGTTACGTTGCCATTCTCAGGTAGCATACTCAACGCCATCTGCATTGAGGCGTATCCAGCCGGCTGAAAGGTCACCGCACTTGTAAGCTTCGAAAAGGTCACTGTGCCGGCCGGAGGAGCCGTCACTGTCAATATGGCCTGCGCAGAGCCGCCGCCATAGGATGCGGTGATGGTTGCCGTTTGGTTTGAACTGACCGATCCCGCGGCGATCGTGAACGTGGTGGACGTTGCTCCGGCCGGGACTGTGACGGTCGCGGGGACGCTCGCGGCGCTCGAATTGGACGAGAGCGCGACGACAACTCCTCCGGTGGGCGCTGAAGTCGAAAGCGTCACGGTTCCCTGAACGGTTCCGCCGCTGGCGACCGATGTTGGCGAGAGCGTCAGACTCTGAAGCGTCGGTGCAATGTTGCCATTCTGAAGCGAAATCACGACGTACGGAGGTGTCTGCACTCCTCCCACGGTCGCCACGAGCGGAACATCCCCCGTGCCGAGACCCGCGGGCACAGTCAGATTGATCTGGTACAGACCAGCGCCGGACAATCCCGCGAAGGTTGGAGTCACGTTTACGTTGTTGATGAGTAGATTCACCGAATAGGTGGCCGGCGCCGCGCCGGAAAACACCTGCCCGGCCTCTACCGGCGGGCTGGTGGGCCCAAGCCCCACGGCGAAAAGCTCAACGGTGTCTCCGGCCTTCGCGGCGACCGTTGGGTAACCAAGCGAGTTTCCCGTTGGCCCGATGATGTCGTAGGCGCCTCCGCCGTAAGCCCCGGTGCCATTCGACCGGAGAATGATGCCAGTCACGTGCTTGCTGTCGAGCAGAAGGAACGAGGGAGCAAATTGAGCCAGCGTCACGGTAGACGTGGAAGTTCCGCTCGCGGTGGTTACAACTACGGGGACGGAACCGGTTGCCGTATCGTCTGGCGCCTGCAGGTTGATCTGGGTGGGGCTGACATACCAAAGGTACGCCGGCTTTCCGTTAATCGTGACGCTGGTTCCTCCGAGCGATGTTGGGAAGTTTCCTGTCCAGGTTGCAGTACTGCTGGCCAGATTGGTTCCGAAGATCGACACCCATTCGCCGGGCTGGATGGTCGTCACTGTGCTGTAGACGGGCACGATGCCGCCCGAAGAGATTAACGGCGCGGGGACGGGCACGGCAGGAATAGTCAAGCGGAAGACTGTGCCCCCGCCGTTGGCCGATTCGGTTGTCCCATAGAGGTTCCCGTCGGAGGCTTGAATCACCCCGGCTTTGGGGCTCGAGCCATCGGCGCCAGTGAAGCTGTACAGCGTCGTTAGGGTGCCCCCTGTGGTGATCCTGAAGACTGTCCCGTAGTCGTTGGCCCCGCCGTATTGGGTTGTCCCATAGAGGTTCCCGTCGGAGGCCTGAATCAGCCCGGCTGGGGTCGTGCCATCAGCGCAATTAGTCTGCGAGCAGAAGCTATACAGCGTCGTTAGCGTGCCCCCTGTGGTGATCCTGACGACTGCGCCGTCGGCAGACCCGGTCCCGCTGTAGTAGGTTGTCCCATAGAGGTTCCCGTCGGAGGCTTGAATCAACCCGTGCTGGATAAACGAAGCGCCGCCAGTGAAGCTGTACAGCGTCGTGAGGGTGCCTCCTAGGGTGATCCTGAACACTGCGCCCAAGGTTGCCCCATAGAGGTTCCCGTCGGAGGCTTGAATCAGCCCGCCTTGGGGTTCGAAGCCCTCGGCGCCGTTACTAGTGAAGCTGTGCAGCGTCGTTAGGGTGCCCCCTGTGGTGATCCTGAAGACTGTGCCGTAGCCGGTCCCGCCTTGGGAGGTTGTTCCATAGAGGTTTCCGTCGGAGGCTTGAATCACTCCGCCGACGGGGTTCGTACCATCGGTGCAATAAGTCTGGGAGCAAAAGCTGTACAACGTCGTTAGCGTGCCCCCTGTGGTGATCCTGAAGACCGTGCCCTCGCCGTCGGTCCCGCCTTCGAAGGTTGTTCCATAGAGGTTCCCGTCGGAGGCTTGAATCAGCCCGGCCCGCCCGCTTTGGGGGCCCCAGCCGTCGGCGCCGCCAGTGAAGCTGTACAGTATCGTTAGGGTGCCCCCTGGGGTGATCCTGAAGACTGAGCCGTAGAAGCTGGTCCCGCCATAATTGGTTGTCCCGTAGAAGTTCCCGTCAGTGCCCTGTACGAGCGCCGAAGAACCAATGGTTCCGACGAAAGTCGCCAGAGTGGTGAGCGTCTGCGCCTGGCACGACGCCGGGAGGGTGGCAATTCCAATCCAACAGAGGGAGATTACTGCTGCTGCCGAACGTTGTTTCATTATGATTTTCCTTTGCTATATTCCAGCGGAAAAATGATCCGCAAATTAACGCCGAGAACTGGAAATACGTCGCAATCGGCGCGGCAGACGCTCCCGGGAGCCGGAACTCTTTCCCGTCGTCCCTCGTACTCCCAACCATCTCCGCCATGGAACCATGCATCGCCCGTATTCGCGTCAAACGTGCGCATCGTAAAGTTGTTCGGGCCGGCAGACCGCACTCCGGCGAACGGCGGGTCCTGCTTCGGAACAGGCAGCGGCTTCGAATGCCCGCGATACTGCATTGCGTTCCGCGCCGCCAGAAAACACTGCGAATCGCGGTGAGCACACCTTTGGTATAGAGATTCGGTCACTCTGTCTTCCCCCCCGGCCTGCCGAATATTCGTGAGCTTGCCCGCCGTGAACGTGATCTTCACATCCGGGTAGGCCGACGATATACTAAAGCGGACCCCTCTGTCAAGACCATTTTTCGCGCGCCATTTTTCGCGCGCAATAAGCTTAGGTCCGTCGGCGTCAGGGTTTGAATTTGGGGCGGCCCCATCATCGAGGCCGCCCCTGCCATTCCGGCGCTCGAAGCGGCGCTCAGGGTCGCGGTAGGGGGACCCATGGGGACAGTAACCAATTACCCCGTTTCGTAACGGTTGCCAGTGCTTCCCGCGCGCACCGCGCCGGCCACTTCACCCCATCGCCCGGATCTGCGCAAGCGCCTTCTCCATGCCCTGTCGCGCGGCTTCTGAGAGCGGGGCGCCTAGGTCGAAGGATTCTCCGCCGATGCCGATCAGCACCGCCTCGGGGGACTTGCCGTAAACCTCCTTCGCAAGGCGCAGCAGCCAGCCGGGCGAGCACCAGTGGGTCGATGCGCTCTCGCCATCGACCGGCATCATCTGAACCTCGCCGGGCGGCAGGTCGGTGCGGGCGTCGATGAAGATGACGCGCTCTTCGGATGCCAGGCGCTCGGCTAACTCGGGCACTAACTGCTGGACGGCTATGCCGCCCAGGATGGTGGCCAGTTGCGGACCTACGGCGTCGTCTCCGCGCAGGGAATTGCCGTAGCCGAGAATCAATGGCGGGCGGCGTGGCGCGCGCAGTCCTGCGTGCTGCGTCGAGATTCGTCTCGACGTTTTCCTGCTGCGAGGTGGGTGCCGTCGCGCGGAGGTAGGACGGACGATCGGTTTTTGTCGTCTGTCAACTTGCTGCACTTTGGCGCGCGATGACAGACCACGAAAGGCGATGGTCTGTCCTACCGCGAGGAAACGTCGAGACGACTCTCGACGCTGCAGGCTTGACAGCCCGCGCCACGGCGGTGTGCGCCAGGACGGTACGGGCAAGAGGTTACAGCTCTTACGTGCGTGCCTCATCGAGCAGCGACCCATCGGGCGCGCGCAACTCGACGGCGACTGGGGTTGCGCCGCCGGCGTGCGTGGAGCAGCTCAGACACGGGTCATAGGCCCGCACCACAGCCGAGACGCGGTTCAGCATGCCTTCCTGCAGCTTTCCGCCATCGACAAAGTGCTTGGCCGTTTCTTCCACGCTGCCGGCGATTGCCAGCGCGTTGTGTCCGGTGGCGACAATCAGGTTGGCCCAGACGATGCCGCCGTCTTCGTTCACTTTGTAATGATGGATGAGGGTTCCGCGCGGAGCTTCGATGACGCCGATTCCCTCGAGCGCGTTCACGCCGGCCCGCGCCCGCACGTGAGTGTCGAGGATGCGCGGATCTTGCAGCAGCACTTCCATTCGCTCCAGCGCATACAGCGCTTCAATCAGGCGCGCATAGTGGTAGAGGAACGAACTGCGCGGCGTCCGCCCGAAACGCTCGCGGAATTCGGCCAGCTCCTTATCGGCCTCCGGCGTGCCGCAGCGGTCGGCGACGCTCAATCGCGCCAGTGGGCCCACGCGGTAGATACCCGCCGGAAAACCGCGCGGCCGGAAGTACGGCGACTTCATGTACGAGTCTTTCGCGGATGCTTCCGCGATATACGTCGCGTAGTCTTCGGCCGGAATCTGATCCTCGACCACGGCGCCCTCGGCGTCGCGGAAGCGCAACCCGCCATCGTAGAGTGCGACCGCACCGGAGCGATCCACCAGCCCCGCGCTCATCATCGGCGCGGTGCCGAAGTTCTTGATTTCTTCGTCGAAGCGATCCAGCACGCTCTTGAAAAGCGCGAGCGCCCGACGCGCAATTTCCTTGGCTTGCGGCAGCCCGGTGAGCATCTCGCTCCGCCCGGCGGCGCTGAGCGGTTCTTTCATTCCACCGGGCACGATCCACGACGGATGCACACGCTCCTTGCACAGAATCTCAATCGCGTGCTGGCCGAACTTCCGCAGCTCGATGCCATCGCGCGCCAGCTCGGGATGCTTTTCAATGACGCCGATCACGTTGCGCTTGGCGATGTCGGAATCGAAACCGAGCAGCAGGTCCGGCGATGACAGGTGAAAGAAGCTCAGCGCGTGGGACTGCACGAATTGCGCATAATGGACCAGTTCGCGGAGCAGCGCGGCCGCCTTGGGAATCCGCACGGCGAGGATGGCGTCGCACGCCTTGGAAGACGCCAGCAAATGGCTGATGGGGCAGATGCCGCAGACGCGCGAGGTGATCCCCGGCATTTCGTAAAACGGGCGGCCTTCGGTGAACTTTTCGAACCCGCGGATCTGCGTCACGTGGAACTGGGTGCGCGCCACCTTGCCATCGTCTCCCAGATGGATGGTAATCTTTGCGTGCCCTTCAATGCGGGTTACCGGATCGATGGTGATACGTTTCATGCGGGAGTCTCCTACCCGAACTTCAACTTGGCGCTCGAGTCGGGCTTTCGCCCGGCGAGCAGGTCGCCCAAAACGCCGAGGATGGCCTTGGCCGGGGGCGGGCATCCGGGCAAATACAGATCCACTTTCACGAATTCGCGCACCGGCCGCGCCTGGGGTAGCAGCGCCGGCACGCCATCGGTCGGCACGCCCTTGGCTGCCGACACGCCTTCGATGTAGATCGATTGCAGCATCTTCTGCACCGGCAGGCCATTCCGCATAGCGGAGACGTTGCTGGTGACCGCGCAATCGCCCAGCGCCACCAGGGTCCGCGTGCGGCTGCGGATTTTCTGCAGCTTCTTCAAGTCTTCCTGGCTGCTCACCGCGCCTTCCACCAGGGTGACGTCCACGCCCTCGGGAAACTCCTGCGCGTCCACCAGCGGGCCATATACCAGGTCCGCCTTGCCCGCCACGTCGATGATGGCGGCGTCGATATCGAGCAGCGACATGTGGCAGCCCGAACAGCCGTCCAGCCACACTGTCGCCAGCTTCAGCCGGTTCATGGGCGGGCTCCTTTCGCGAGCGCCAGGGCGCTGATGTTTTCGTGGCGCTTGGTCATCTCTTCCACGGCGAACCCTTTCTCGATCAACGCACCGGTCGGGCATGACTGAACGCACTTACCGCAGTTGGTGCAACTCGATGCCGATCCCCAAGGCTGGTTCATCTCGCTGGTGATCCGGCACTTAATCCCGCGGTTGGTCACCTCCCAAACGTGCGCTCCTTCGACTTCCGCGCAGACGCGCACGCACCGGGTGCACAGCACGCAGCGGTTGTGATCCAGCACGAAACGGGTGTGCGAGAGATCCACCGGCAGCCGCGGATAATTGTATGGATACCGCACGCTGCTGACGCCCAGCGATTTGGCGAGCGATTGCAGCTCGCAGTGGCCATTCGACACGCACACGGAGCAGACGTGGTTGCGTTCGACGAGGAGCAGTTCGATCACCATCCGGCGGTATCGCGTAAGCTGCGCCGAGACCGTGGTCACCGACATGCCATCCTGCGCCGGCGTGGTGCAGGCCGGCAGCAGGCGACCAATGCCCGCCACCTCCACCACGCACAAGCGGCAGGCTCCCACCGCGGTGAGCCCGTCCATGTGACAGAGCGTCGGGATCTCTTTCCCGGCTCCTTCCGCCGCTTCGAGGATGGTCATTCCCTCGGTGGCGCCCACCAGCTCGCCGTCAATCCGGATCGAGATTTTCTTTTGCGCCATGGTTATCTCCCACCCACCGCTTTCACGTCACAGCGCAGGCACCGGCACGCTTCCTCGTGAGCCTCCTCGGGCGTCAGCCCGATCACCACCTCCTCGACGCCTTTCACCCGTTCGTGTGCCGGAAGTTGGCTCGGATGGTGACGGCGGCTCTCGCTCGGCTGCACAGGCGCCTCCTGCGCGTACTCAAATTCCGGAAACAGCTTCGCCCAGCGGCGCACGCCCATCAACCGCTCGTCGATGTTGCGCGCCGCTTTCTTTCCGTAACCCATCGCGTTGGAGAGATTCGAAGCGCCGCTGACCACGTCGCCGCCGGCGAAAAACCGCGGCCGGCTGGTCTCCATCGAGTAGCGGTCTATCTCGATGGTTTTTTGCTCGCTGATTTTCAGGCCGGAGGCTTGCAGCAGGTCCATATCCACGGCTTCCCCGACGGCCAGGATTACGCTGTCGCATTCGTAGCGCTGAATCTCGCCGGTGGGAACCGGCTTGCGGCGGCCGGAGGAATCGTACTCGCCCAGCTTGGTTTTCACCACCTCGAGCGCCTTCACGTGCCCGTCCGGCGTCCCGATGATGCGGTGCGGCGCCGCCAGGAACAGGATTTTGGCGCCTTCATCCTCGGCTGCCAGCGTCTCCTCTTCAATAGCGGGCATGTCTTTCCGCTCGCGGCGATACACGATCAGCGCCTCGGCTCCCATGCGCAGAACCGTGCGCGCCGAATCGATGGC
>Ga0116130_1001049_pt1 | contig 16388 bp, 16 predicted proteins | sample June2015DPH_17_5_FD_89733 | JGI IMG/M metagenome (GOLD analysis project Ga0116130, IMG submission 89733) | Peatland microbial communities from SPRUCE experiment site at the Marcell Experimental Forest, Minnesota, USA - June2015DPH_17_40 | ecosystem: Environmental > Terrestrial > Soil > Wetlands...
GGAGATCATCTTGGGCCGCTTGCCGCCGATCCAGCCGAGCTTTTCCATTTCCGCGAAGGCCTTCCACATGCCGATGAGCCCCACGCCGCCGCCGGTGGGATAAAAAATGGCGTCGGGTAGTTCCCATCCCATCTGTTCGGCCACTTCGTAGCCCATGGTTTTCTTGCCTTCGATGCGATAGGGCTCCTTGAGCGTGCTGACGTCGAACCAGCCTTCCTGAGGGCCGCGTTCAGCGGCCACGCGGGCGCAATCGCTAATCAGTCCGTCCACCAGGGTGACGTTGGCGCCGTAGGCTTTGCATTCCAGGTAATTCGCCTGCGGCACATCGCGCGGCATGAAGATGTAGGATTCGATGCCGGCCGCCGCCGCGTAGGCCGCCAGGGCGCTGGCCGCATTGCCCGCCGAAGGAATCGCCACTTTGCGGATGCCCAGTTCCACGCACATCGAGATGGCGCAGGCCAAGCCGCGGGCTTTGAAGGACGCGGTGGGATTCAATCCTTCGTCTTTGACCCAGAGCGCTTCGGCGCCCAATCGCGCGCCCAGCCGCCTGGTGCGCACGAGCGGCGTCCAGCCCTCGCCTAAACTCACGATCGAGGTGTCCGCGGGCGGCAGTACCGGAGCGTATCGCCACATGCTGGAAGGCCCGTTGGCTACTTCCCGCCGCGGCCAGCGGTGCCGTATGATATCGAGATCGTAGCGCACCAGCAGGGGACCGCCGCAGGAACAGAGGTTCGCCGGCGCGCCCGCATCCAGCCTGGAGCCGCAGAGACTGCATTCCAAATGGGTTGCTCTCGCCATGAATCATCAAGTCTAACATTCAGCGAAAGCGGGGCCGTCCTCGCGAAACTCGTGCGCGTCCGCCCGTGATCACTTGATCACTGGCCCTCTTAGTACGGAATCGCCGCTGCGGGCGTTCCCTTTCGGGCGCCTCCTCTGATATAAAAGAATAGTTTCGAACTCCGATGCTCCACTCTTGCGGACATACACGCGTCCACCGCCATTACCGGGATCAAGACTCACCGGGAGCGGCCGATGCCAGCCGCCAAGCGAAGAACGCGCCAGCCACGCCTACGCACGACGAGATCGCGGCCTTGGCTTATTCCTATTGGGAGTTCCGCGGCAGTCGGGGTGGCTCGCAGTTGGAGGATTGGTTCCGCGCAGAACGTGAGCTGCGCCGGATGGCGTGAGCGATTTGCGCGCGAGCACACCCGCGGCGCAGTCCGCTGCCTGGCAACCCCGTGCGCGAACCTCTCTGTCGACTTAACGCAGGGCCGCTGAGCCGAGTTGGCGGCGCATCCGCCGGAGCTTCCACGAATACAGGCACTCGAGGGCGCCGAGGAGCATCAGCGAGAACAAAATGTTTTGCAGTGGCGTCATGGGAACATTCTCCGCAGGCTGCTTTTTATATAGCAGATACTGGTCCTAAAATCCTAGATCTATCAGTACTTATGTCGGTACTATATGACCAGTAACCGGCGAACACCCGAGGCAGGATACTATTAACTTTTTCTTGCCTATATCGGACATGCAGCTATCCGGAACCGATGTCATACAATTGAAACTGGGATGTCGGCACGTATACGACGCAGACTCGCCATTTTGGAGCCGATAGCGGTATTCGGCCTGATCCTAGCCTATATCTGGAGTTTACGCTACCAGCACCCGGCGGCGTGGGCGCCGATTCTGGTGCTGCCGCTGGCCTCCCACTGGTGGCGCGGAGAAGGAGCGGCAGCGCTTGGTTTCCGCATGCAGAACCTGGCTGAGTGCCTGCGGCGCTTCGCTCCGGCGTTGGGCTTCCTCGCGCTGACGCTGCTGGCGTCGGGGCTGTTGTTGGACACTGTCCGCCGCATTGCGCTCGATCGCGTCGCCGTGACTTGGGCAATCTACCTGCCGTGGGGCGTTTTCCAGCAGTACCTGCTGAACGGCTATTGCCTGACGCGCCTGCAACTCGTGCTGCCGGCGCGGGGCGCAGCGCTGGCCGCCGCGGCGCTATTCTCCGCCGTACACACGCCGAACTGGTTCCTGATGCTGGTGACGCTGGTGGCGGGTTACGCCGCCGCGCGCCTATACACCCGCTACCGTAACCTCTACTTTCTCGGTCTGGCGCACGGCACGCTGGGCGTGTTGTTGTTTCTGGTGGTGCCTGACTCCATCAGCCATCATCTGGTGATCGGGCCTGGCTGGTACGGGCATTAGGCGCGCATTGCGCCGCTTCGTGAACGGCGGGCCGGGCATGCCCGGCCCCTACATTCGGCGCGGGGGTTGCGAACCTTGCATTCGAGGAATCCTCCGTCCCACCCCGGCACAAGCTGTCCCACAAGCGAACAGTCCGCACCGCGGCCTAACGAGGAAGCGCCTTTGAACGTCATATGTTAGCCGACGCGCGGAGTGGCAGAAGCCGTGCCTTTTCCACTTGGGAACGGTAATGGACATACAACGCAAGAACGTGGGCAGGAACAAGGCCATCCGTTGGACGATCATCGGAATCGTGACCGTGGGAGTGGTGCTCGGCCTCTTCTTCTGGGTCAAGGGCCTGAAACCCGCCGCGCCGCCGGCGGAGATGTCGGCTTTGTGGCCGGACACGGTGAAGCGCGGCCCCATGGTGCGGGAGGTGCGTGGGTTGGGCACGCTGGTCCCGGAAGACACGATGCTGATCACGGCCAATACGGACGCCCGCATCGAGCGCATTCTGATCAAACCCGGCACGCCGGTCAGGGCCGACTCGCTGGTGATGGTGATGACCAGCCCGGAGTTGCAGACGGCGCTGCTCGACGCGCAATACCTGCTCAAGGCCTCGCAAGCCGATTTCGAAAACCTCAAAGTTACGCTGGAAAAGGCTCTGCTCGACATGCAGTCGGCTGCGGCCCAGACCAAGGGCGATATGGAAAACGCCAAGCTGCAGGCCGACCGCGACCAGACGCTGGCCAAGGACGGCCTGGTTTCGGAAATCGACGCTAAGATTTCCGCTACCAAAGCCCAGCAGCTTGCCGAACAATACCAGCTTCAGTTGAAGCGCCTGGAGATCAACTCCAAGGCAGACGAAGCGCAGCTCGCCGCGGCCAAGGTGAAAGTGGACCAGTTGGAGGGCGAGTACAGTCTGAAAAAGAGCCAGGTGAACCAGTTGAACGTGCGCGCGGGTTTTGACGGAATGCTGGAAGCGCTGCCGGCGCCGCTCACGCAGGTCGAGGAAGGCCAGAAGGTGCTGGCCGGCACGCCGCTGGGCAAAGTGGCACAGCCCTCGCATCTGAAGGCGGAATTGAAAATCGCCGAAACGCAGGTCAAGGACATTGCCATCGGCCAGCCAGCGGTGATCGACACGCGCCTGGCCGGAGGCGGTTCCAACGGCCTGATCGAGGGCCGGGTGTCGCGCATCGATCCTTCCATTTTGAATGGCACGGTGACGGTGGATGTAGCGCTCAAAGGCCAATTGCCGCAGGGCGCGCGGCCGGATTTGAGCGTGGACGGCACCATTCAGCTCGAGAAGCTGGACGACGTGGTGTTCGTGGGCCGGCCGGTGTTCGGCCAGGAAAACAGCTCCGTGCAGTTATTCAAGATCGAGCCGGACGGCAAGTACGCCAACAAGGTGAAGGTCGCCTTCGGCCGCAGCTCGGTCAACACCATAGAAATCAAGAGCGGATTGAGCGTCGGCGATCGGGTGATACTCTCCGACATGTCGAATTTCGATCAATACGACAGGATTAAGCTGAACTAGTTCTTCGCCAAAATCGTCTTTGAGGTGAGAGCAAACATGGAAAACGGTTCGGAAGCGCTGATTCGCCTGGACCAGGTGAGCAAGGTGTTCATCACCGACGAAGTGGAGACGCACGCCCTCGCCGGCATCCACTTTGAACTGAAGAAAGGAGAGTACCTGTCGATTGCCGGCCCGTCCGGCTGCGGCAAGTCCACGCTGCTGGCGATTCTGGGACTGCTCGACACTCCCAGCGACGGCGTATATTACCTGAACGGCAAGCCGGTAACCGGGCTCAAGTTAAGCGAACGGGCGCGCATCCGCAACCGAGAGATCGGCTTCATCTTTCAGGCGTTCAACCTGATCGGCGATCTGACGGTTTACGAGAACGTGGAGCTGCCGCTCACCTACCGTGGCATGCCCGGCTCGGAGCGCAAGCGCCGCGTGCAAGAGGCGCTGGAGCGCGTCGGCATGTCGCACCGCATGAAGCACTACCCTTCGCAGCTTTCCGGCGGCCAACAGCAGCGCGTGGCGGTGGCCCGCGCCCTCGGCGGCGACCCGCTGATTCTGCTGGCCGACGAGCCAACCGGCAACCTGGATTCGGCCAATGGCGAAGCGGTCATGAGCCTGCTCAAGGAGTTGCACACAGCCGGCGCCACCGTCTGCATGGTGACGCACGATCCGCGCTATGCCGAATTCGCCGACCGCACCATCCGGCTGTTCGACGGCCGCATTGTGGAAGAACAGGTGGAACCGGCGGCCAAGCACTAGACGCGCGCCCTGCACCGGCCTGCGCGGTCTGTTAACCTCACCTCATGCACCCGCTGGTGGGGGATTTGCGGCGCGGGGTGCGCCAATGGTGGAAGTCGCGCGGTCTGGCCGCGCTGGCATTGGTGGCTCTGGCGCTGGGAATTGGCGCCACAACCGCCATCTTCAGCGTGGTGAATGCGGTACTGCTCCAGCCGCTGCCGTTTCGCGATGCCGACCGGTTGCTGGCGATCTTTGAGAAGAACATTCCCCAACGGAAGAGCGATTTGTACGCGGCGGGCATCAATATTGACGAATGGCGCCGGCGCAGCCTCACGGTGTCGGGCGTCGCCGCCATCTTTGACGGAAAGATGATTCTGACCGGCGGCCCCGGCGGCCGCATGGAAGGCGAAGAGTTGAAGTCCGAGCGCGTATCGGCCAACCTGTTCCCGCTACTGGGCGTGCATCCGGTGTTGGGCCGCGGCTTCCTGGCCTCCGAAGACGTTCCGGGACAAAGCAACGTGGCCGTGCTGAGCTACGAGTTATGGCAACGCCGGTTCGGCGCCGATCCCTCGATCCCCGGCAAGTCGATCCGCCTGAGGGGGTCGAGTTATACGGTGGTGGGCGTGCTGCCGGCCGGTTTTTCCCTGATCGAACCAGGCGTGGACGTGTGGACTCCGCTCAACTTCGACATCAACGATCCGCGCGTTGCCTCCGGCCGCAGCCTCACCGCAATCGCACGCCTGCGGCGGGGCGTAACCTTCGAGCAGGCGGTGAGCGAGTTCGACAGCATGGGCGCCAGCCTCGAGGCCGCCTATCCGGCGATCGACAGCGGATATCGCGCCGTGGTCCGGCCGCTGGCCGAGCAGATCGTGGGTAAGACTCGCCAGGCCTTGCTGGTGCTGCTGGCGGCGGTGGGGCTGCTGCTGGGGATCGCGTGCGCCAACGTAGCCAATCTGCTGCTGGCGCGCGGCGCCACGCGCCGCAAAGAAATCGCCGTTCGCGCTGCGTTAGGGGCCAGCCGGTTACGCATCACCATGCAGTTGCTTGCCGAAAGTGTGCTGCTGGCGCTAGCCGGCGGAGCGCTGGGGGCAGTCCTGGCCGCCGCCGGCGTCACGCTGGTAAAGCGGCTGGGTCCGGCCAACCTGCCGCACCTGGCGCAGATTCACGCCGATTGGCGGCTGCTGCTGTTTGCGGTGGTCATCTCCGTCCTCACTGGCGTCCTGTTCGGCATGGCGCCGGCTCTGCAGATTTCCTCCGGCAACTTGAATGCGGCGCTGGTGGAAACCGGACGCGGCGGAACGGTGGGCCGCTCCGGCCGCATGCTGCGCAGCGGTTTAGTGGTGCTCGAAATCGCGCTGGCGCTGGTGGTGCTGATCGGCGCCACCCTGCTGACGCGAAGCTTCAACCGGCTGCGCTCGGTCAACCCCGGCTTCGATTCATCCAACCTGCTCACCTCGCGGCTGCCGTTCTCCGCTGGCAGAAACGCCGCGCCGCCGCGCCGCGTGGCCTTCCTGCGCGCCGTCATGCCGCAACTGGCCGCGCTTCCCGGCGTGCGTAGCGTGGGCGCTTCGAGCGGGCTCCCGCTGGTGGGCCTCGACGCGGGCGTCATGTTCGCCGTCGCCGATCGTCCCGCGCCGCCCCCGGACCAGCGGCCCATGGCGCTGACCCGCTCGGTCACCCCGGATTACTTTCGTGCGATGGGCATCCCGCTAGTGGCCGGGCGGGAGTTCACGGATGCCGACACCAGCCGATCGCCCGCAGTGGCCGTCATCGACCAGGCGCTGGCGCGACGATTCTGGCCGGGCGCGAGTCCGCTGGGTGGCCGCTTGGCCCTGGATTGGTCGCCTCCCGTGGTCGCCGAAGTAGTGGGCGTGGTGGGCAGCGTGAAACCGGAGACGGTGCAGGGCGAAGATTGGGCCACGATCTATAGCCCGTATGACCAGCGGCCCACCCCGGCCACCAATCTCGTAATCAGGACCGCCGGCGAGCCGCTGGCGCTGGCGGCGAGCGTGCAGGGCGAGGTGCGACGCCTGGACCCCGATCAGCCGCTGGTCCAGATGCAGACGGGCGACGAGATCGTCGCCAAGGCGATGGCCGGCGCGCGCTTCAACACGCTGCTGCTGGGACTGTTCGGCGTGATTTCGTTCGTGCTGGCGGCGGTGGGCATCTACGGCGTGGTTTCGTACGACGTCGGCGAACGCGTGCAGGAACTGGGAATTCGAATGGCGCTGGGCGCGCAGAAAAGCGACGTGCTCAGCCTGATCCTGGGTCACGCCGTGCGCCTGGCGGCCCTAGGCATCGCCCTGGGGCTGGCCGGAGCTTTGGTTCTGACGCGCCTGATGGAATCCATGCTGTTTGGCGTTCACCCGCGCGATTTCGGCACTTACGCGGCGGCCGCCGTGGGCCTGGCGGCGGTGGCGCTGGCCGCCAGCTACCTGCCGGCGCGCCGCGCCATGAGCCTCGATCCAATCACGGCGCTACGTCATGAATAGGACATCATGATTACTCTTCGCAACGTGGAAAAGTTTTACGAAGCCGGATACGGGCGCACGTACGTCCTGCGCCGCATCAATATGGAGATCAAAGAGGGCGAGTTCGTCACCATCATGGGACCCTCCGGCGCCGGCAAGTCGACGCTGCTCAGCATCCTCGGTATGCTCGACGCGGCGTGGACCGGCGAGTTCGAATTCGTCGGCCACCAGGTTCACCGCATGAAGCCGAAAGACCGCGTGGAGCTCAACAAGAAGTACATCGGCTTCGTCTTTCAGAGCTATCACCTGATCGACAATCTGACGGTGTACGAGAATCTGGATATTCCGCTCTCGTACCGCAACGTGAAAAGCTCCGAGCGGGCGGCCATCGTCTGCGACTCGTTGGACCGCTTTCACATCGTGGGCAAGCGCGACCTGTACCCGAGCCAGCTCTCCGGCGGCCAGCAGCAACTGGTGGCCGTGGCGCGCGCCGTGATCGCCAGCCCCAAGCTGATCCTGGCCGACGAGCCCACCGGCAACCTCCACTCCAGCCAGGGCAAGGAGATCATGGAGCTGTTCAAGAAGCTGAACGAGGAAGGGACCACGATCGTGCAGGTGACGCACTCGCACGACAACGCCGCTTATGGACACCGCGTGGTGAATCTGGCGGATGGCTGGATTGTGTAAGCCGCGAAAAAACCTTGGCCACAGATAAACACAGATGAACACGGATGAGAACAAGGGCCTGATTTCTGGGGGTTTCTTATCTGTGTTTATCTGTGTTCATCCGTGGCTCGGAATTGTGCCGCGCACGCCATGACCGCCGTGCAGCGCTTCGCCGCCATCTCGCGCCACTTCCGCCGCCGGCGGATGGCGCGGTTCGCGGCTGAACTGGGCCTCACTTCCGAGACACGCGTGCTCGATATCGGCGGCACGCCGGATAACTGGCAACTGCTGGCCGCGCCGCCGCGCCTGGTGTTGCTGAACACGCCGCGCGCGGCCGAGGAACTGACGGGCGCCCCAGCCTGGGTGGCGGGCGATGGGCGGGCGCTGCCGTTCCGCGATGCCGCGTTCGACGTGGTTTTCAGCAACTCGGTGATCGAACACGTCGGCGATTTGGCCAGCCAGCGGCAATTCGCGCGCGAGGTCGCCCGCGTCGGCCGCGCCTATTGGGTGGAAACGCCCAACCGCTGGTTTCCGGTGGAGCAGCATCTGCTTACGCCGTTCGTTCATTGGCTGCCGCGGCCGTGGCAGCGGACGCTGGTTCCGCGTTTCAACTGGTGGCGCGTGCTGGTTCCGCTTCCGGCCGACCGGCGGGATTTCTACATCGATCACTACCTGCGCGATGTCCACCTGCTCGGGCCGGGGGAGTTGCGCGCGCTCTTTCCCGACGCGCTCATTTTGCGCGAGCGCCTGCTGGGAGTCGCCAAATCGCTGGTGGCCTTGCGCCGCAGTCCATGACTCGTACGGGCAAGCTAAAGCATGCCCTACCACAGCGGTTTTCGGGTTGTCCCGTGCTATGGTGATAGCAGTGTCATCGCCGTTGGATCTCCACCTGGAACATTACGAAGGGCCGCTCGATTTGCTGCTGGATTTGATTCGCAAGCAGCAGATCGATATCAAGGATATTCCTATCGCCACCATCACTTCGCAGTACCTGGAGTACATGGAAAAAGCCCGCGAGATGGATATCGACTTGGGGGCGGAGTTCGTCTACATGGCGGCCACGCTGATCCACATCAAATCGAAAATGTTGTTGCCGCGCGATCCGGCGCTGGGCGAGGATGCCGAGCAGGCGGACGACCCGCGGCAGGAGCTGGTGGACCGGCTGCTGGAGCACGAGCGTTTCAAGAACGCCGCCGAGATGCTGCAGCAGAAACGGATGATCGAAGAGAACGTCTGGTCGAACCCTCAGATCAAAGCCTTTTCGAGCGAGGACGACGATCCCGGCCTGGCGGTCACGCTGTTCGACCTGGTGAAAGCGTTCGGCGAAGTGCTGGACCGCGCCAAACTGCGCCCGGTGTACGAGGTGGAATCGGCCGACGTGACCGTGCCGGATATGATTCGCAACCTGCGCGACCGGTTTCTGGCGGTGGCGCCGGATCAGCCGATCTTCATCCTGCGCGTGCTCGAGGAGCAGCATTCGCGGCGCGCCATGATCGCGCTGTTTCTGGCCGTGCTCGAAATGGTACGGATGCAGGCGGTGGAAGTGACGCAAAAAGATTTGTTCGGCGAAATCGCGCTGCGGCGGCACCGGAATTTCGATGCGGTGTTCGCGGACGAGCAGCCCATCGCCACAATTGAAAAAGACTACCTTTGACGGGAATGGAAGAACTGGAAACAGACACAGCAGCGGCCTCGCCGGAAACGGAGCAGCCGCCGACCGAAGAAACTCGGGACCCGCAGCAGCCGGTTTCGATGGACGATCTGCTGGCCGGGCCGGCGGCGGACGATGCGCCGGTTTCGCTCGCCGACGCGCAGTTGCGCGCGGTGGTGGAGGCGATCGTTTACGTCGCCGAGGAACCTTTGACGGCGGCGCAGATTGGCGCTGCCCTGCTGCAACCCGTGGATCGGGTCCAGGAAGCGCTGGCCTGGCTGATCGAGGACTTCGACAAGCCCGAGCACGGCGTGGCGATTCGCGAAGTGGCCGGCGGATACAAAATGGCCACCAAGGCCGAGCACCATGACGCGGTGCGCACGTTCGTCCATAGTCTCAAGCCGCCGCTCAAGCTGTCGCTGCCGGCACTGGAAACGCTGGCAGTGATCGCCTACAAGCAGCCCGCCACGGCGCCGGAAATCATGGAGATTCGCGGCGTGCAAGGGGCGGGCGTACTGAAGACGCTGCTCGACCGCAAGCTGATCGCGGCGGCCGGGCGCAAGAACGTCATCGGCAAGCCGATCCTCTACAAGACCACCAAGGAATTCCTGATTCAGTTCGGTTTGAAGGACCTGAGCGAACTGCCTTCGCTCAAGGAATTCGAAGAGATTCGCCGCATGTCGTTCGGCGACAGCGAACCGGCGCCAGAGGCCGGAGCGACCGAACCCGCCGAGCCCGTGGCATCTGAACCCGTAGGGGCTGGACATGCCCAGCCCGAGCCCGCGGCGGCCGAGCCCGAATCCGCGCCAGCCGAGCCCACCGAGCCTGAACCCGCGGCGGCTGCGGAACTCGAAATTCCGGCTGCTGGCGATGAACCGCCTACCGGAGACAACTGATGGCGGAAGAGCGGCTGCAGAAGATTCTCGCCCACGCCGGCGTGGCATCCCGGCGCCACGCGGAGGAATTGATTACGGAGGGCCGCGTCTGGGTCAACGGCGCCGCGGTCACCGAGCTTGGCTCCAAAGCCGACCTGGCACGCGACCACATCAAGGTGGATGGCAAGCTGCTGCGCGCGCCCAAGCGGCTGGTCTACCTGGCGCTGTACAAGCCGGACAACACCGTCACCACGATGAGCGATCCGCAGCGGCGCGCCACGGTGATGGATCTGCTGCACGGGGTGAAGGAACGCGTCTACCCGGTAGGCCGCCTGGATTACCACAGCGAAGGGCTGTTGCTGCTCACCAACGATGGCGAGATGGCCAACGCCATCATGTCCGCCACCACGCATCTTCCTAAAACATACGTGGTGAAGGTTAACGGCACGCTGACCGCCGACCAGGAGGAGCAGTTTCGCCGCGGCGTCCCGCTTTCGGGCAAGCGCACGCTGCCGGCCGGATTGAAGGTGATCCACGCCGCGCAGAATCCCTGGTACGAGGTGCGTCTTTTCGAGGGCAGGAACCATCAAATCCGGCTGATGTTCAAGCACTTCGATTTCCTGGTGGAAAAACTGCGGCGGGTGCGTGTCGGCCCCATCGAACTGGGACCGCTGAAGCCCGGCCACTTCCGCCACCTGACGGAAGACGAGGTGGGCAGGCTGCGCAGCGCGCTGCGCTCGAAGCCGGCGGCGGCCAAGCACGAGGGCGCATGAACCGCGTCGCGGCAATCCTCGGCGAAGCCCGAACCATCGCGGTAGTGGGCCTTTCGGCCAGGCGCTTCCGTCCCAGCCATGGCGTGGCGGAGTACCTGCAGCGGGCGGGCTACCGCATTATTCCGGTCAACCCGAAGATCGCCGAGGTGCTGGGCGAAAGGTCGTATGCGTCGCTGGATGAGGTTCCCGAGCCGGTCGATATCGTCGACATCTTCCGCCGCCCGGAGCACGTGCCGGAGATCGTGGAAGCCGCCATTCGCAAGGGCGCCAAGACGATCTGGATGCAGGAAGGCGTGGTGCATGAAGAGGCCGCGCGCCGCGCCGAATCCGCCGGCCTGGCGGTCATCATGGACCGCTGCATCCTGAAAGAGCACAGGCGGCTGGGGCTCAAGTAGACAAAAGTAAGAAGACAGAAGTCAGAAGCTCGTGGCGCGGGCCGTCGGGCCTGCTGAGTCGAGAGTCGTCTCGACTCTTCTTGGCTGCGGCGGGTACAGATGAAGCGAAGAAAAGCCGAGACGACTCTCGGCTCAGCAGCCTTGACAGGCCGCGCCACGGCTTCTCACATCCACCCCATTCGCTGGCGCAGCGCGGTGATCTGCGCAGTGTGATGGCGCGCGTGCCAGACGTGCATGGGCAGAACCAGATCCAAGGCGAACTCGCCGCGTTCCGGATGCAGCATCCGGCGCGACCACTCCGCTTCCGACAGCGATTCAAACAGCGCGACCCATCGCGCGCAAAGCGCGTCGCAGAGCAGCAGCGACGGTTCGACCGGCCCGTTGCGTGCATCGGCCAGTTCCGCCCAAAGAGCCTCGTCAAAAGGCTTGACCACGGGCTCGAACTCGGTCAGCGCCAGCCTAGTGCGGACATACCAGTTCATCTGTGCGTCCGCCAGATGGTGCACAACTTGCCGGACGGTCCAGCCTCCCGGCCGGTATGGCGTATCGAGCCGATCGGCGGATAAGCCGGCGACCGCGGCGCGCAGCCGGGCCGGAGCGTCGGCCAGTTGTCGCAGAAGTTGGCGCCGCTCTTCGTCGTCGACGGGTGGCCCCGCTTCAAATGGCCCGATTGGATATCGCAGGTCGGTCAAGTTCGCCGGCTCCCATCGTGATAGGCTGCTCAACCCAGCTCAGACGTGTGAATCGAGCATTTTCTGGACTTCGGACTTGCCGATGGCGCCGACCCGCTGCTCCACTACCTGGCCGCCCTTGAACAACAGCAAGGTGGGAATGCCGCGGATGTTGTAGCGCATGGCTGTCTTGTCGTTGGAGTCCACATCCAGCTTGCCGATCTTGGCTTTGCCGGCGTACTCGCTGGCTACCACGTCTATGGTGGGGCCCATCTGCTTGCAAGGGCCGCACCACTCGGCCCAAAAGTCCACCAAAACCGGAACTTCCGCCCGGAGGACGTCTTGGTCAAACGAAGAGTCGGTAAAGGTTAAGGTGTTCTGACCTGCCATCTCATCTCCTGCAATATTAGAATCGGCGCCGGGAAAAAGGATTCACGCGCGTCCCAATAGTCGCCCGTATAATGCCGCATACTCTTGCGCGGAAGCCTTCCAGGAGAAGTCCTTTTGCATCCCGCGGAGCATCATGGCGTGCCACTCATCCCGGTTAGAGAAAGCTTGAATGGCGGCACGAACGGCGCCCAACAGAGCTGCCCCGGAATACTCCTGGAACTTGAATCCGGTGCCTTCATCGATGGTATCATCCAAGCCGCCGGTCGCGCGAACCACGGGCACAGTGCCATAGCGCAGGCTATAGATCTGGCTCAAGCCGCAGGGTTCGTAGCGGCTGGGCATGAGAAACAAATCGGCGCCAGCCTCGATCAGGTGAGACAGCCGGTTGTCAAAGCCGATTCGCACCGCGACGCGCCCGGGGAATCGTTCGGCCATGGCGCGGAAGGACTCTTCGTACTCGGGTTCGCCCGAGCCGAGCGCCACCAGGTAGACATCTTCGGCGATGATTTCGCCGGCCACTTCGGCCAGAATATCGACGCCTTTTTGCTGCGTGAAGCGGGATACCATGCCCAGCAGCGGCCGATCGATGGCTTCCGCCGGAAGCCCGAGTTCCGCCAGAAGTTGCTCCTTGGCGAGGCGCTTGCCGCTTAAGTCCTGCGCCGAATAGGGCGCCGGAATCAGCGGGTCGTTCTCCGGGCTCCACTCGCGGTAATCCGCGCCGTTGAGGATACCGGTCAGCATCGCGGCGCGCGTGCGCAGAGCGCCATCCAAACCGCAGCCGTATTCCGGCGTCTGGATCTCGCGCGCGTAAGTCGGGCTGACGGTGGAAAGCGCGTCGGCGAATGAAATGCCGCCTTTGATGTAACTGACCTGACCGAAGAATTCGAGGCCGCCGGGGTTGAAAATGGTTTCATCCAGGGCCGCCTCTTGGAGCGCGCTCGCGGGAAACAGACCCTGGTAGCCCAGGTTGTGAATGGTGAACAGCTTTTTCACGCCCATGAACGTGGGATCGCCGGCCAATGTGGTGCGCAGGTATGCGGGCACCAGGCCCGCCTGCCAGTCGTGGCAATGCAATATGCCGGGCCGGAACAGGTGGCGCGCCACGCCCAGCGCCGCGCGCGCGAATACCGCGAATCGAACGTCGTTATCCGGGTAATCGACGCCCGCTTCACCGTAAAGCCCTGGCCGGTCAAACAGCCGCGGGCACTCCACCAGGTACAGCGGATACTCCGCCGGCGCCTGGTAGATGGCGATATCGAAGCCGGCCTTCCCCAGGTAGACCGGAAGATGGTCGTACACGCGCCGCGCGTCCTTGAGAGGGATCGACCCGTAGCGGGGGATCACCACCGCGGTCTCACACCCGAACTCGCGCAAGGCGGCGGGCAATGCCCCCACCACGTCCGCCAACCCGCCGGTTTTGGCGAGCGGCGCAGCCTCCGGCGAAATCATCAGGACGCGGGTCACACCGGAATTGTACCAGGGGCTCGGGGCGGATTGGATTTCCGCCGGTGCTTTTGTCACCATGAAAACATGGCTACCGCTACTTTGATCGAGTTCCGCAATGAACCGTACGCCGATTTCTCCCAGCCCGCCAACCGGCGCGCCATGGAGGAAGCCCTGCGGCAGGTTCGCTCCGAGTTCGGACGCGAATACCGGCTCCGCATCGGGAGCGAATACATCTCGACTGGCGACCGGCTCGAATCGGTGAATCCGTCGAACCCAGGCGAAATCGTGGGTGTGCACCATCGGGCGGACGCCGTGCTGGCCGCCCGCGCCGTCGAGGCCGCCTGGCAGTATTTCCCGGAATGGAGCCGCGTGCCGGCCGTGGCGCGCATCGGCATGACGTTCGAGGCCGCGCGCATCCTGCGGCGGCGCAAGCTCGAATTCGACGCGTGGCTGGTCTACGAAGCCGGCAAGACCTGGCCGGAGGCCGAAGCCGATGTATCCGAGGCGATCGACTTCTGCGAATACTACGCGCGCGAAATGGAGCGCCTTGCCGGGCCGCAGCCGGTGGTGCAGTTGCCCGGCGAGCACGGTGAGATGATTTACATTCCGCTCGGCGTGGGTGTGGTGATTCCACCGTGGAACTTTCCGCTGGCCATCCTGGCGGGGATGACGGTAGCCTCGCTGGTGGCTGGCAACACGGTGGTGCTGAAGCCATCCAGCGAAACCCCGACGATTGGCGCCAAGTTCGCCGAGGTGCTGCTGGAGGCGGGCTTCCCGGAGCGAGCGTTTACCCTGCTGACCGGCAGCGGCGCGGCGGTGGGCGATGTGCTGGTGGGGCACACAAAGACGCGGTTCATTTCTTTCACCGGCTCGCGCGACGTGGGCCTGCGCATTAACGAACTGGCGGCCAGGACGCAGCCGGGGCAGATCTGGATCAAGCGCGTGGTGGCGGAAATGGGCGGCAAGGACGCAATCGTCGTGGATGGCGATGCGGACCTGGACAAGGCCGTGGACGGCGTGCTGGCATCGGCGTTCGGCTATCAGGGACAGAAGTGCTCGGCCTGCTCGCGGGCCATCGTCGACGCCAAGGTGTATGACGCTTTCCTCGAGAAGCTGGCGGTGAAGACGCGGAACATCAAGGTCGGTCCCTCTGACGATCCGGCCAACTACCTGGGGCCGGTGATCAGCCGGAGCGCGCGCAACGCCATCCAGGCCTACATCGAGGTGGGAAGGAAAGAGGGCCGCGTGGTGGTTGGCGGCCAGCCGGTGGCGGGCGACGGCTATTTCATTCCGCCGACCATCATTGCGGACGTCGATTCGCGCGCGCGGATTTTTCAGGAGGAGATTTTCGGGCCGGTGCTGGCCGTGACCAAGGCGAGAGATTTCGAGCACGCGCTCGAACTAGCCAACGATTCCGAGTACGGGCTCACCGGCGCCGTGTTCTCGAACGATCCCGAACACCTGCGCCAGGCCACCGAGCGCTTCCACGTCGGCAACCTGTATTTGAACCGCAAATGCACTGGCGCCATGGTGGGCGCGCATCCCTTCGGCGGGTTCAACATGTCGGGCACCGATTCCAAGGCCGGCGGCCCGGACTACCTGCTGCTGTTCCTGCAGGCAAAATCCATCGCGCAGCGAGGTTGAGCGACGTGGCGCACGCACTCGTGCGTGCCGCGTCGGCACTCGTGCCGACGCCCGGCCTTCGCGAACAGGTGTCGAGAAGAGTCTCGACCCGCACGCACGAGTGTGTGTGCCACGTCAGCCCTAACCGGATTCGCCGTCCGCCTTGGCATCGGCAGCGCCCGCAAGCTGGCTGCGGTGAATCGCGTCCAGCACACCGTTGACGAATTGTACCGATTCCTCGCCGGAAAACTTCCGCGTCAACTCGAGCGCTTCGTCGATGGTGACCGCGGCGGGCGTGGCGCCATGCAGCAGTTCGTAAACCCCCAGCCGCAGGATGTTGCGATCGACGGCCGGCATTCGCTCCATGCGCCAGTGTTCGGCGTGGCGGGTAATCAGCCCGTCTACTTCTTCGATGTGGGCGATGGCGCCTTCGAGCAGACTGACCGCGAAGTCATCCCGCTCCGGATGTTCCTCCGCATACAGGGTGTCGAAATAGGAATTGATGGCCTCGTCCAGGGGCTGGCGGCGCGCATCCCACAGAAAGAGGATCTGCAACGCGCGCTGGCGCGACCTGCGGCGGGCAGGCATTAGTTGGCCTGGCGCAAAGTGCGCAGCAGATTGGCCATTTCGATGGCGCTCATGGCGGCGTCGAAGCCCTTGTTGCCGCCCTTGGCGCCGGCCCGGTCGATGGCCTGCTCCAACGTGTTGGTGGTCAGCACGCCGAAGGACACCGGGACGCCCGTCTCCAGGCTGGCGTGCGCGATGCCCTTGGCGGCTTCGGCGGCAATGTAATCGAAGTGCGGCGTGTCGCCGCGGATCAGCGCGCTCAGGCAGATCACCGCGTCATAGCGATGCGTCCGCGCCATTTCGCCGGCCACCAGCGGGATCTCCCAGGAGCCCGGCACCTTGACGATTTCGATCAGGTCCGCCGCCGCGCCCGTGCGCGTCAACGCGTCCATGGCGCCCGCCAGCAGGCGGTCCGTTATGAA
>Ga0116130_1001052_pt1 | contig 16380 bp, 12 predicted proteins | sample June2015DPH_17_5_FD_89733 | JGI IMG/M metagenome (GOLD analysis project Ga0116130, IMG submission 89733) | Peatland microbial communities from SPRUCE experiment site at the Marcell Experimental Forest, Minnesota, USA - June2015DPH_17_40 | ecosystem: Environmental > Terrestrial > Soil > Wetlands...
ATCAATAAGCTATCAAAGCAAAGCAAATTTTGCAAGAGAAAGCCGAAAAAAATAACGCCGAAAGAATTGTTGGTGGGATTTTTTATGATGGCATTCAGTTCAGAGAAAAAATTTTATAAGTCTGGGGATTATTCATTACAAACGTTCCAATACATATAATGTATGCTGATATTTATTGTCCTATTATCTTATGACTGCCTTTATGAATGTCGGAATGAGAGAGTTAACTATTACCGGGAAATTAATAATTAGGTTGACGCCTATCGAGATTGGGCTAATAAATCAGATTTGTTTTAATTCAGGCAGAGATGAAATAAAGTTTTTTATCTAATTTACAGCTTCAACCCTTTTAATGGATGGCACCTGGCGCATTAAAGACCTTTCTACCCCGGCTCGAAGTGTCATTTGGAACATGGGACAAACTGCGCATGCCCCGGTAAGTTTAACTTTTACTATTGTGTCCTCTGTTATTTCAATTAACTCTATATCCCCGTCATCCGACTGCAAATACGGACGTATTGTATTTAGTGCTTCTAATACTTCTTCCTTCAATGTTGCATCCATTATAAAAACTTAAAAGAAAAATTTATTAAGTAACTTTACTTGTTCGTTTTATGGCATTCATGCTTCGATGTAAACTATTCGTCATCATCAAGAGATATTTTCATGTTTGCGGCTGAATTTCCTCTCAGGTTTCTAATATGGACCTGGGCGGCAAGATTCCTGGAGAGTTGTATAAAAACTGCCGCGTATTCGGAATCAGGTGTATCATATAAAACCGGTATGCCATTGTCTCCGCCTATTCTGATGCGGGGATCTATTGGAATTCCGCCAAGGAAAGGGGCATCAAGTTCAACTGCCATTTTAGAACCGCCGCCGGTTCCGAAAATATCATACTTCTTCCCGGTATCGGGCGCTATGAAGTAACTCATATTTTCAATTACTCCCAAAATAGGAACATTAACTCTTGTAAACATCTTCAAGGCTTTCCTTGCATCAATCAGGGAAACTTCCTGCGGAGTAGTTACAATAACAGCTCCGGTCAACGGTATTGTCTGAACCAAAGTAAGCTGTATATCTCCGGTGCCGGGAGGAAGATCGAAAAACAGGTAATCAAGTTCGCCCCAATCAACATCGGTCATAAATTGTTTAACCGCTCCGCTTGCCATAGGCCCGCGCCAAATTACAGGTGCTTTATCATCTGTCAGCAGCCCTATGGAAATTACCTTTATCCCGTAGTTGGTAAGAGGAATCATTTTCATGGATTTCTGATCCTGATAAATTTTTGACTTTTCATTTAACCCGAGCATAAGGGGTATGCTTGGCCCATAGACATCGGCATCAATTAAACCGACCGAAGCCCCGTCTTTAGCAAGAGCAACTGCAAGGTTAACCGCAACAGTGCTTTTACCAACACCGCCCTTTCCGCTTGCAACGGCAATAGTGTTTTTAACACCGGGTAGTATTGCATTCTTACTGCTGTCCTGATGGGTTGTTACTTTAGCGTCGATATTAATATCAATCTTATTTAAATCTGTAAATTCCTTTTTAAGCGCTTCGGCAAATTTACTTTGTAACTGTTTGCAGTCAGCCGAAGCAGGCAGTGTTATAGATATGTCAACTGAAAGGTTGTTGCTTTTTATTTCAAATTTTTTTATCGAGTTAAGTATTAAAAAATCTTTATTGAAATTGGTATCATCAACTTTTTTTAGTGCGTTTAATATCTCGTTTTTCGTCAAATCAGACATTCATCATCCTGGTTTATATTAAAATTATAAGTTAAACTTAGTAAATTATTCAATCAATTTGAATTCCCCTCAAAAAAGAGTGATGTCGCAGCTTCCGGGTTAGTATCTAAACTATTAGCTCCTGAATATTTGGCAGAAAACGAGGGATGTCCTTGTGTTATGACCGTCTGTTGAAAATGTAAATTTATATCTGAATTGTTTTCTGTTAGATCCTGTGCATGCAATAAATTTAAAAATAATAATAATTAAAGTGCATGTTATTAATGGTATTCTTTTAGTCATAATGTCTCAATTTTACTATATAATAGTATATTACTTATTTAATTTTATAACGAGGCATTCATATGCTGTTCTGCCTGCCTGGTAGATTGATAAATTTCGCTTTAAAACCCGCCATCCTGAGTAATCAAAAAATTTATTGTTATTGTTAAGGAATTCTGCCAGATTCTGTGAACTTTCCAGGAGGTCAATCAATTCCTTATTCTGTCCTAAGATAATAGGTTTTAAATTAGCAGATGTTATAATTGTAATTGGTTCTATCAACAAGTTTGCAAGGTTTTGCAGTTCAACTTGCGGAAGATTCTCCCTGACTTCCAATTGAATCATTCGTGCACGGGCTTCGGGCCCAACAATGCTTTTAGCGGATGTAACCAGATCAAGCAGGTAATTACGGACTGTGTTCAAGTCCGCTGCCGTCTTCAATGAGTTTTCGTCGTGAAGCTCATTTAATGCCTTAGCAATATTGGAAACTTCCTTTAGGTAGGAATTTCTTTGATTATCCGGTACAAGGTACATAATTACAATTTGTACAGGGTTGCCGTCGGGAGCGCCATAATTGATGCCTGACGGACTCCATCCTACAGCGCAGTATAGATCGCCGTCAAAAGAGCCTCTTGCATGGGGGACAGCGAATCCCTTGCCGAGCGTAGTATTATAGTTCCCTTCTCTTTTCAAAACCAGACCCGCAACATCGGTGCCGCTTGGAACAGAAGGAATTGCTTCTATAATATGAGCTAGTAATTGAAGTGAATCCTGTTTATCGTTATCAGGTAATTCGATTAAACGGCCCTCTTGTAATGCATCTAATAAACTTTCCATAATTAATGAACCCCATATTTGTTGAAGAACCATGTTTTAATATAATGAGTTAGTATGCTGTATAAAAGCAGGAAGCCTGCAATCCATAAAAAGTATATTGCGGGAAGAGGTACAAAGCCGAATGTTGAAGCAAACGGAGAATATGGAAGCCATGCGCCTATAGCCATAATTGATAATGTAGTTAAGGTCATCGGCAAGGATGCCATGCTTCCGAAGAAAGGTATTTTGCGCGTTCTGATTATATGCACAATTAATGTCTGTGTTAATAAAGACTCAACGAACCAGCCCGTTTGAAATATATTCTGCCTGTAAGTTTTATCTCCTGCAGAAATCAATGGATTAAGAAATTCGCTTGATTTGAATACGAACCACATTAGTGCGAAAGTTGCGTAATCAAATATTGAACTGATGGGACCGATAAAAAGCATAAATCTTTTTATGTTACTGATATTCCATTTTAAGGGCTTCTCTACTAATTCCTCATCGACATTATCGGTAGGGATGCCGGTTTGTGAAAAATCATACAGCAGGTTATTCAAAAGAATTTGTATCGGCTTCATCGGTAAGAACGGAATTAAAATACTCGCGCCAATAACACTGAACATATTGCCGAAATTTGAACTTGCTCCCATTCGTATGTATTTAATAATATTTGCAAAGACTTTTCTTCCTTCTTTAATTCCATCCTCAAGAACAAGCAGACTTTTTTCAAGGAGAACAATATCAGCAGCTTCTTTTGCTACATCGGCGCCGCTGTCAACGGATATTCCAACATCCGCGGCGCGCAGGGAAGGCGAATCATTTATTCCGTCACCCATGTAGCCGACCACATGTCCCTTCTGCCGCAGGGTGTTAATAACTTTTTCTTTTTGAATAGGCGAAAGTTTCGCAAATACATTAGCTTCTTCAATTACTTTTGCAAACTCTTCATCGGATAAATTTGTAAGCTCATTACCGGTAACAATTCTATCTATTACAAGTCCCACATCGCTGCAGACTTTTTTTGTCACAAGAGCATTATCTCCGGTTAATATTTTTACTTTTACGCCGACATTCTGAAGGCTTGCAATTGCCTGTGCGGCAGAATCTTTAGGAGGATCAAAGAAAGCGATATAGCCGAGCAAAATCATGTCTGATTCATCAGCTACCGTAAACGTGGTTTTTATTTTGGGAAATTCCCTGTATGCGATAGCCAGAACTCTGTAACCAAGATTATTTAAATCTTCAACTTCTTCATAAAGATCATCGTGGATCATTTGAATCAAAGGATAAACCTCATCATCTACCTGGTAGAAATTACACACTGAATAGATTTCTTCAACTGCGCCTTTACATATAAGTACATGATCGCCTTCATATTCAACCGCAACCGACATACGCCTTCGCTGAAAATCAAAAGGTAATTCATCTACAAGCGCGCATTTAGGCCCGACATCCAATTCAATATGGTTAATAACAGCTCTGTCAATCAGGTTCTTTAGCCCCGTTTGATAAAAGCTGTTTAAGTATCCGTATAGAAGAACATCCTGGCTTATCTTACCCGTTATATCTACATGCTTTTCTAGCACAACTTTGTCTTGTGTAAGTGTGCCTGTCTTATCCGTACAAAGGATATCTATTGCGCCAAAATTTTGTATTGAAGTAATTTGTTTTACAATTACTTTCTTCTTAGACATTGCCAGTGCGCCCTTGGCAAGGTTTACAGTCACTATCATCGGGAGCATTTCAGGTGTTAAACCTACGGCGATGGAAATACCGAACAGAAGCGCTTCAATCCAATCCCCTTTAGTTAAACCGATTATCATAAACACGGTAAAAACCATAACCATCATAAATCGAATCATTAACCATGTAAATGATTTTACTCCGATGTCAAAACTGGTTTTAGGCCTGCTCTCAACAAGCCGTTCGGAGATGGAACCGAAATATGAATGAATGCCTGTATTAACCACAATACCGCGTGCAGTTCCGCTTAATACGTTGCTCCCCTGGAAACACGCATTTAACAGCTCAAATACAAATCCGCTTTTTAACTCCTGCTGATCGGATTTCTTTTCAATCGGTAAAGACTCGCCTGTTAAAACAGACTGGCTGACAAAAAAATCTTTTACCGCAAGCAAGCGGGTATCGGCGGGAATAATAGAGCCTGCACGCAGTACAATGACATCGCCGGGAACTACTTCGGAAATAGGAAACTCTACTTCTTTGCCGTCACGTAAAACATTCGCATGAGATTGAACCCTTTTACCCAATGATTCAACTGCGTTGGTTGAACGGCGGTCTAATATAAATGATAAACCCACGCTTAATGCAATCATACAGCCTACTACAAAAGCAGATATTATATCGCCCATTAAGCCGGATATAACGGCAATTAAAAGTAACTGTATAACAAGCGGGCTTTTACACCGGTTAAAAATATCATGTAATATCCCTATCTCTTTAGTATGTGCTAACTCATTTCTGCCGTATTCTTCCAGCCGGTGCTCCGCTTCATCGGTAGTCAGTCCGCTGTCCCGGCTGTTTAATTTTGCTATTGTATCCTGATGGGAAAGTTTACAAATGTCTATTAAAAGTTTTTCATCATCGGTAGCATTGTGCGGAGTCTTGGCTTCCTTGGTGAAAATAGAAGGAGAAATTTTGGAGAAAATAGATTTAGCCATAGTTGTTCCTCTTCCTTAGATTATCGATTAATTTCTAAAATTAATGAAACAATCCTGATGGAAAAGGACTGATAATTTTTGTAAACCGGATGAATAATGAAGATATGTTTCATTGTCACCTCCTGATATTTTAAAACCCCGGGAGATGAACCAGTGAATAATTTAGTCGGCTAAACCCAAGGGAAGTTTATTTTGATTATTACTATTAGCGCCAGGCTCGTCAGAGTCTCGCATTGCATTCCTTATAACTTGTTAAAAAATACTGTTTCGAAAATAAGTAATTCTGCCAAAAAATAAAAATTAAATTAATATTTTAATTCTATGATTAACTTATTTTGGGCTTTATAAATTTTCCGCAGGATTTTATTGCGTGGTTCATCAGCCATTCTTGTGAATCAACCCGTTTACTCTTATCCTTACATTCAATGAATGTATAACTCATATCGGGGTGGAGCTCCCTTGCTTTAACATTATCCTTCAGGTAAAATCTGAGAATTGTTTTCTGTATTTCATTCCTCAATTTTGGGCTTTCAATCGGGAATGTAGTTTCAACTCTTTTATCAAGATTTCTCTGCATCATATCCGCGCTGCTTAAATATACTTCTTCATTGCCGTTGTTATAAAAATAAAATATCCTGCTGTGCTCTAAGAATCTGCCCACTATGCTTGTAACCTTGATATTTTCGCTCAATCCTTGTTTCTGCGGAATAAGACAGCATATTCCCCTTATTATCAAATCTATTTTTACACCTGAGTTGGAAGCTTCATATAATGCGCTGATAATAATAGGATCAACAAGCGAATTAAGTTTTATTATTATCTTCCCTTCGCCGCCGTTCTTTGCATTTTCTGTTTCTCTGGAAATAAGCGAAAGCATCCTTTCTCTCATGTTAATAGGAGCAACGGAAAGTTTTTTAAAATCTATCTGTTTCGAATAACCGGTAAGGTAATTAAAAATATCGGAAACATCGGAACAAATATCTTCATCGCATGTAAATAATCCGAGGTCTGTATAAAGCTTTGCTGTAGAAGCGTTATAGTTGCCTGTAGAAAGATGGACATATTTTTTAACGCCGTCGGATTCACGCCGCACAACAAGCGTCATCTTTGCATGAGTCTTTAAGCCAATCAATCCGTATACAACATGCACGCCGACTTTTTCAAGTTCCCTTGCCCAGTATATGTTGTTCTGTTCATCGAACCTGGCTTTTAATTCTACTAAAACGGCTACCTGTTTGCCGAGTTCGGCGGCTTCAATAAGGTATTTTACAATTGGCGAGTCCGTTCCTACACGGTATAGTGTTTGTTTAATTGCCAGTACATCGGGATCGCGGGATGCCTGTTTTATAAAATCAATTACCGGTGCAAATGAATGATACGGATGATGCAGAAGAATATCCTGCTGTCTTATTATTGAAAAGATATTCTCATCTTCATCAAACACTTTTGAAACTACCGGGTAAAACGGTTTCGATTTTAGATGATGTACGGGAAGGTCGTATAGGGAAATTACATCGCTCAATCCAAGCGGGCCGTCGAATACTTGTACGTCTTCTCTTTTTATTTGAAGATTATCTATCAATGTGTCGATCATAAATTCCGGCATTTGCTTTTCTACTTCAAGGCGGACAACACTTCCGAATCTTCTTTGACGTATATTTTCTTCAATTACCCTGAGAAGATCGTCGGCTTCATCTTCCTGCAGTTCAATATCGGTGTCCCTGGTTATCCTGAAACGGTGGGCTTCAAGTACTTCCATACCGGGGAAAAGCAAGTGCAGGTTCGCTTTTATAAGACTGCCTAACCATAAGAACTTTGCGGAAAATGACCCGTTGGAATTATTCTTTTTGCCGGGATAAATAATCGGGTCTATCTGCAATAAGCGCGTTAAAATGCTTGGTACTTTAACCCGTGCAAAGTGATTTTCACCAGTAGGCTTTTTTACAAGTATTGCAAGACTCAAACTCAAATTCGATATGTATGGAAATGGTCTGCCCGGATCAAATGCAAGCGGAGTGAGAATTGGGTAAATTTCCTTTTTAAAATATCCGGTAAGGATTTCTTTTTCGTTCTCCTGAAGATCTTTATAATCAACTATATCTATATGTTCCTTCCTCAAAGAAGGAACAATTTCATTAAGCCAGAGATCGTTTGCCAGCTGAAGCATAGGTTGAAGCATCTTTTCAATTTTTTGAAGCTGGGCAATAGGTGTTAAACCGTCTATTGTAGGCTCGGAAACATTTGCCGCTACCTGGTCTTTTAACCCGGAAATACGGATCATATAAAATTCATCCAGGTTAGAGTGAAAAATGGAAATAAACTTTACTTTCTCCAGCAGCGGGAGATCAGGGTTCAAAGCTTCTTCCAGAACCCGCCTGTTAAATTCTACCCAGCTTAAATCCCTGTTAAAAAAGTTAGCAGGATCGTTATATTTTTTTAATAATTCTTTTCCGGTCATAATTTTAATATAAAATTGAATCTTGTCAATATAAAACAATTTTTAATCTTTTTAAGTCCAAAAGATGGTTAAATATAAAGAAATGGGATTTTTACAAAAATGTTTCTTAATTTATTACAATCTCATAAATGTAAATTTTTGCTGCCCGGCTCAGGTCCCTGATGGAATTACTCGCCGCTATCTTAGAAAAAAATCTTAGCAGCCCGTAAAATTCCCTGTTTCCACGGAACTCTGTGGGATATTCCGCTTGTGTTTTTAAATTCGTGCTGATGCTTAATGTACCATTTATAATTTCCGACTAAAGCGTCTTTGTTGGAAAACTTTGGTTTGTAGCCGAGAATTTTTTCAGCTTTTTCAATTGATACAAAAGAATCTTTGGATGCGGTTTCATAAACCCATTTGTATAATGGAGAGAGTTTTAACGATTCAAGAAACCGGAGCGTAAAGATTATAGGCTTTTCAGGCAGACCGGTAATCTTTTTACCGAAGCCTGCATAATCAAGAACTGCCTGGTAATCTTCTTTCATCGTTGTAAATTCTTTTGCGCCTATGTTGAATGTATCATTTACCTTTGTGCTGTCTAAAGTTGCGCAGAGATAAATTGCGTCGCAAAGGTCTTCAACGTCAAGAAGCTGATAGCGGTTTTTGCCGCTGCCTATCATTGGGAAGCCCTTGCCGTCTTTTGCCCAGTCGTAAAGAAGATCAAAAACGCCGAGCCTTTCCGGTCCTATGAAAGATTTAGGACGGATTACCGGCACGCACATTCCTTTAGCCCTGTATTTCAGGCATTCTTCCTCGGCGGCAATTTTTGCTTTGCCGTAGGGACCCACACCGTCAAGTTTATCATCTTCATATAACGGGTGATGATCGGGAATACCGTAAACAGCGGTGGATGAAATATGAATAAATCTCTTAACTTTATTTTTTTCTGCGGACTCCAATAAATTCCGCGTTCCGGTAACATCCGTTGAAAAAATATCCTCAGGCTTATATAATGGCAATGCAGCGGCGGTATGGATAACTATATCAATCCCAGCTAATGATTTATTTACTAATTCCTTATCCCTTATATCGCCGGTAATAATAGTAATTTTATCGTTCATATCAGGGTAATCAAACGGGACGATATCGAGTGAGAATATCTCATGTCCGTGCAAATGCACGTACCTGGCTAAATTTATTCCTAAAAAACCTGCTCCGCCCGTTATAAGAAATTTCATTCTACTTCCTGTATACCTTTCTTCTATGCCCAACTCTAACTACTAGAACAAGTAATTCATCAATATTTATTTCATAAATAACTCTATAATCCCCAATCCTTATACGGTAAAATTCACTCCCCTTTAGTTTTTTGTACCTATATGGATGCGGATTTTCGGACAAATTATTAATAGCTTTTGCAACTGCAGTCCTATCTTTCCTATAATATACGTTATAGGAAGTCTTCCTACAAAAAGGCGTGCAGTTTATTGCACGCCTCTCAAAAGTAATTCTAATACAAGATCATTTCAACAATAAAAGTTTCTTCGTCTGAACAAAACCTCCAGCTTGCATCCTATAAAAATATACGCCTGACGATAATCCGCCAATGGCAGAAAATTGTACCGAATAATTACCAGCAGATTTTTCTCCATTAACTAATGTTGATATTACCCTCCCCAAAATATCATACACTTTTATTGTAACTAAACTTGCTTTAGGAATAGAATAATTTATTGTTGTTGTTGGATTAAATGGGTTCGGGTAGTTTTGGTAAAGCGCAAATAAAACCGGAATTTTACTCTTCTCATTTTTAATGCCTTCTATCCCATTCATCTTATCCAACTCTTGAACCGCATATTCTAATTCAACATCTATTCCTTCCGTATACAACTGATCAATTGTTTGGTCATTTAGCGGTGGCCTGATATCAGGAATTACTCCCCCAATCTTATTACTATCGCTGTCAACTTGAATCTTTTTATTAACATCCAGTGAACGCCCGTTAGGATATGATAATTCTAATGAGTCCTGGATGGAAAGGAGATTCATGTCAGCCGCAAGAATTCCAAAAGATCCAAAGCTGCCGTAAAAACTTACAACTTTGCATTGCGGTAATTTCTGAAGTGCCATTGCAATTCCTTCACCGGAGCTCACGTTTCGAGGGCTTACCATAACTACTACCGGCCCTTTGAATACCAAAGCCTGTGGTACAATGTATAAAGAGCCGCTGGGAAATCCTGAAGCCTTATACAAACCTTTCGCAAAATCTAAATAATCAAGAGTATCGTTTGATATTTGAAAAGCAGATGTCGTTGGATCATAAAAACTCTGATATTCGTATAGAGAAGTGTCTGAATAAAAACATCCTGCAACAGCCGCCGCAAAAAAATCTTGGCCGCCGGTATTAATTCTTAAATCTACCACCAGGCCTTTAATGCTATCAGCAAGTAGAGCTGCAAACGCATTCATAAAATCTGTAACAACTGAAGTCGGCGGTATACACGATGTTATTTGCAGATATCCGTATCCGCTCGGCTGTAAAATTTTGTTGGAAATTTGCGGAGATAGAATTGGCAGCATTGATGTAAGATTGTATGTTGCATAATTATCATTAACCGCCGTAAGATTTATCGTAGTAGGAGTTACATCACCCTTGTTTTCGAATTCGACTTTTATAGTAGTCCTGACCGGGGCTCTGCCTATCATACGGCACTGCTGTAGTTGTGTTGTTTCATTTGTTGCGGGAATTTGTTCAGCCCATACAACTGAAACTGAGTCGATAGCTTCGCCAATAGGCTGATCGTTTATTTCCAACATTGTGGCGCCGAACTTAATTCCCGCTGAATCAGCAGGTGAACCCGCTGTTACAAGCCTTACTACAAATCGGCCGTCATCAAGTTTAATAAGGGTGAAACCATAACTTCCTCCAATTTGCTGGTTCCTTAAATTATTCTCCAGCCTGACCCAATTAGTATGTTTCTTTTCAAAGAGTGTTGTATCGATTCCGGCATATGGATAGAGTCCTGTTTGTAACCCTATATGTCCGTCCGGAATTCTGAATGTGTATTCTTTCATTGCCATTAAAAAAGCGCTCGAATCATCATTGCTCTCTGCTGCCGCTACTCTTGGCTGAAATTCACTGTAAAGACTTTTCCAATTAATATTTTTCCAATTAGTAAACGCATAATATGTTGATAAGTTTTGATGAAGCGAATCGAATGCTGCTATAAAGCTGTGTATTGGCTGAGAGATGATATTGCCGGATAGGATAACTAATAAGTAAATTAAAAATACCAATTTTTTCATTGATCTTCTCCTTTTAATTTCATTACTTTCTTATAATATACATTATAAGAAGCCACGCTGCAAAAGCCCGTCAATTTTCATTAATTGACGGGTGTTTAAAACTATTAAAAGTACAAATTACTTCAACAACATCATTTCTTTATTGCTGCTGAAGGTACCGGCAGTAATCCGATAAACATAGATTCCGCTCGCAAGTTTGCTATCGTCGAATTTTACCGAATGATTTCCGGGAGTCATTTCTCCTTTAACTAAAGTGGCGACTTCTTGACCCAGAAGATTGTAGACTTTCAAAGTGGTCAAACCGCTTTTAGCTAAGGAAAAATTAATGGTAGTTACCGGGTTGAAGGGATTGGGATAATTCTGGTATAGAGAAATTTTATCATCTACCCCGGTAATTGTTCCGGTGCGGAAAGACCACTCAGCGTAGAATAAAGAGTCCTTAATCACAATGGAAAAAAATAAAAGTTAAGTAATATTCAGATGCAAAATACGCCAAACATAGTGACCATTTTAGGGAATACACATAATGCTGTTGATGTTATATTCCGTGATTTTTTCTGTCTATGCGAACATTGCAATTTGTCCATCGTTTACAGGTGTCATTTCATTTAAAAAGTTGTCCCATAAGTCCAAGGTTAAACTTAATTTATACATTTCGTTTAGTCTTTTCAATTCAGTTTTTAGGTTTTGTTTATTACTATTATTCGCTAATTGCAAAAGGTCAATTCGCATTAAAACGTCTTTTGTAAAAGTCCTTTTTGCGTCTGCAAAAGTTACAGATTGTAAAAATTGCATTGTCGTGTCTGAATTTAAAAGTATTAGAGCATACACAGCAAATTCAATTTTGTCAAAACCTATTAAATAGCAAGTGTCGTCAAGCATAACGGGTTTATTGTCTTGAGGTAGGATTAGAGTAAAATGAAAAGTCTTGTAAAGTCCTGATATTGCAACTTTGTAGGGTCTAAATGAATAGTCGCCTATTCCAAAAATGGAAAACAAAGGTTTGTTATTATAGATACTTGATTTTCTTGCATCAAAACTTGTTTGATGCGTTGTCAAATATTGATATGTTTTTGGATATTCTGATTTTATGTATTTAGTATCTTGTCCTACTTTTTTTTGAGTAACGATTGTAAATTTTCTGGTCTGATTTATTACTGTGTTTTTGAGGTCAGAACTTTTAAGGAAACCATAAACTAAACCGTCTTCTAATTTCACTTCTTCATTCAGTCTGTTTATATAATGCCCATTTATTTTGTCTAATTCCATTATTGCTGAGCAGTCGTGTTTCAAACCTTGTCGCCACACAAAAGGACTTTCTCCATCAATGTCTTTAGTGTGTATATAAGTGTCAATGTTGGAAACAAATTTGTCGTTTAACCAGCCAAATTTTCGGTAAGACTTTTTGTTGTCATAAAAGTCAAATTCTTTACAGTCAAATTCAGGAACTGAATTTAGTTTGCAATAAAATAGAGAAGCTTTAACGGAAACATTAAATTCTTTTTTGCTGTCTATGCATTGTTTCTCTATAGATGCAATTTCGTATTGATTATTATTTTGGTCAAAAACAATGTTTTTAATGACAGAATTTTTAACTAATAACAATAAATGTCCTTTCATTTTTTGAAAGGTTTCAATCATTGTCATTGTAATATATTCAGCAATATCAAAATTGCCTTTTCCTGTCATAGCATCTAAACCGCTATGATTTTTGAAATTAGTTTTTTTTGGGAGATTAGAAGAACTAAGGCTTCCTAATTTTGAGTTTGTTACCCAAGGTGGATTACCAATTATTAAAATATCTTTGGTTGAATACTGTTTAGCAATTTGTTTGAACACAAAGTCAAAGACATTACAATGTGTAATTATAATTTCCGGCTTATTGTTTCCAGGGTTTTCAATAAAGAAATTGATAATACTAAATTTGGTCTCCCAAACGTAGGGCTTGTAAATTTCAACTCCGAATATATTTTTAATATTCTTAAAATTTTGCAAAGAAGCAATTATAAAATTACCCTTACCGCAAGTTGGTTCAACTACTATTTCAGGCGAAACATTTTTTGAAACTAAATGTAAAGTTACTTTGTTCGCTAAATCTGCGTTTGTTTGAAAGTCGCCATATTCTGCCCTGTCAGGTTCTTTAACAATATTGTAAGTGTCAGAAATAACTTCTTTAAGAATTACTAACTCTTCATTGTTATCAAAAAAATGTTTTATGCCGAAGTCATAAAACATTTTCTGATTTGCAATTTCAAAAGATGAAGTTTTTTTCAGAATGGTATTTAAATAGTCCGAAACCTGATGAGTAATATTTGCTTCAAAGACTTTCATCATTTAGGTTTATTATAACTAATTATTTTGTAAATTCCAGGAATATCTTTAGACAATGCGACAATTCTTTGATATTGTAATCTCCATTGCAATGCATTAGAAATAGTTAAATAGCCTTGTTCTGGTAGTGTTTGTAAAATTTGAGCAGCTAATTTTGCTACAGTTATTTCGTCAGCAGGTATATTCTTGTCATTGAGATAAGCTATGATGTCGGCTTCGTTGGCTTTATCTTTAACCATTTCTCTCAATCGGAAAGTCGTTGTATAGTCAGCAGTTCTTTCTTTTGAAACAAAAGAACAACTCACAAAATTAAGTGTAGCCGTTTTCGTTTTAGGGTCATCTGCTTTGTCGTAAACGAATACGAGAAGGTTATAACCAAGTCCAAAGATTTTCTGCTTTGCATCTTTAAAAGGGCAAGAAGATTGTGGTTGTTTTATTGATGTTACTTTTATGTCAGTTAAAATGTCTGCGGAAGGCAAGTCAACACCGCTTGCAGAAGAACCAATTGTAACCTCATATTTGTCGTTTAAGTGCTTTTGAAATTTTTGTTCAATGAGAGTTCCAACGGCTTTACCGTCAGTAACTCCAAAAAGTTCTTTATGTTTAAATTTAGATTGAGCATCACAAAAATATTGGGCTTCTTCTATAAGTTTTGGTATGGTTAGTTTCTCTTTAATATTCATATTGCAAATTTAAATTTTATTATCGGTGTATTCAAAAGTCTGTTTTTTGTCGGTCTATTGATAGTTAATCGGTCTATCATAGCATTGGGCATAACTTACTTATAAGTCTGACAAAATGAGACCCATACGCCACATTAATGTAGGATAGAACTGACTAATGTCGAACTTTATTCTAACAAAGTTAAATAAAATAACTTTATGAATCATCAAATAATGATTTTATTTACTACACGCATCGGTTTAATAGTAAAGTAACCGAAATAAGGTTTACGGACTCATTATGAATTGCCCTTTAACTAGTTTATCTTTCGTCAAAGGCGAACTCGATGTCGCGTAGCATCCATGAATCTTTTATTATTGTCTCCTGCAAAGAGTCAGCGGGACTGACAAATTCAATAATTCTCATACCCAATATCTTGACAATAAAATCACTCTGAGCTATATTGCAAACGTTTGTGGTAAACATATTATACGTGAGACAAATTACAATAACCGACATAGCTAAAAAGCTGGGTATAGCTGCTTCAACTGTATCCCGTGCATTGAAAGATCATCCGGATATTAGTGAAGAAACTAAAAAACGGGTGAAAAAGATAGCTAAAGATTCAAGGTACACACCCAATCCAATTTCATATAGTCTAAGAAATAATCGAACCACCAATATTGCTGTAATTATTCCTGAAATAGCTCACGATTCATTTGCTAAAGCGATGAGCGGTATTGAAGAAATTGCATATCAAGCCGGTTACACAACTTTGGTTTGCCAGTCAAACGAAAATTATGAAAGAGAAGTTGTGAATTCGAATATGTTATTGAAACAAAGGGTTGCAGGCATTATTGTTTCAATTTCTCAAAATACAAAAAACAGCGGGCATTTCCGGAATTTGATGGATTATGGTATTCCACTTGTGTTTTTTGATCGTGTATGTGATGATATATATGCAAATAAAGTTGTAATAGACGATGAAAACAGCGCTTTTAATGCCGTTAATTATTTAATGTCTAGAGGGTACAAAAATATTGCTTATTTCGGTGGTCCGGAACAATTAGGAATTTGCAGAAGAAGATTAAATGGATATATCGCAGCTCTTAAGAAATCTGTTATTCCTATTAATGATGAACTTATTCGTTTTGGAGGAATGTGCGAAGAGGATGGATACAATTCCATGGATTCACTTATCAAAGAGAATAATATACCTGATGCAATCTTAGCTGTTAATGATCCGGTTGCTATCGGGGCATTCCAAAGAATCAAGGAACAAGGGCTGAATATTCCAAATGATATCGGCCTGATAGGTTTTTCGAATAATCGTATTACAAGCTTAGTAGATCCGCCTTTAACAACTGTCAATCAACCTTTTTATAATATGGGGAAAAAAGCCGCAGAAATTCTGATAGCGATGATTGGGAAAGGAATTGAAAACTGCGATATAGCTACTGTTACTTTAGAAACGGAATTAATTATTCGGGGTTCAACAAAATAATTTTTTCCCATTTATGCAATCGTTTGCAGAGGAGTGGTTACAAAAAATATATATCAAGTGTTAAAAGCGAGATGGCTGCTAATTTCTGGCGCGCTTGGTGGGCTGGCTTTATTTGTGCCGTTATTACTGTTGCCGTCAGCTTGGTTACAGAGAAACGTCCAAAACATGAGCTCGTCGGTTTAGTCAAAAAATTGGCTCCGGGTACCGTTGATAAAAATATCCCTTTTATTAAACGGCCCGAATTTCTTGCATTGATCGCTCTGCTTCTGGTCGTAATTCTAAATTTAATATTCTGGTAAGCTCAACTAACAAAAATTAAGGACTTATATTATGAAAAAAATTGGATTCCTTCTTCTATTAATTGTTTCGATTAACTGTTTCGCGCAAAAATTCGATAACCTTGCCCTGACTCCTCCTATGGGTTGGAATACCTATAACACTTTTGCCGGAAATTATAACGAGCAAATAATCCGTGATATGGCGGATTTGCTTGTTTCAACCGGTATGAAAGATGCAGGCTATATTTATATTATTATTGATGATAACTGGACCGCTGAACGCGATAGTCTCGGCTTTCTTACTGTTGATAAAGGAAGATTCCCTTCAGGTATGCAGGCTGTATCAGAC
>Ga0116130_1001054_pt1 | contig 16368 bp, 15 predicted proteins | sample June2015DPH_17_5_FD_89733 | JGI IMG/M metagenome (GOLD analysis project Ga0116130, IMG submission 89733) | Peatland microbial communities from SPRUCE experiment site at the Marcell Experimental Forest, Minnesota, USA - June2015DPH_17_40 | ecosystem: Environmental > Terrestrial > Soil > Wetlands...
GATAGGATTCCCGCACGTAGCAGCCGAACGGGAAGCTGCGACGGCGGCCGGAGACGATTAGCCATGCCCCTGATGACCGACACCAAGAAAGTGATGTTCGAGATCTATCGTGAAGCCAGTTACAGCGGCCGCTACAAGGTGGTGTATTTCACGGAACTCGGAGAACACGACAAGGAAACCGAGATCCAGGAGGCCATGCGCGGGGAGCACGTTTTCGACGGCTTTCTGCTGCATCGCGAGCGCAACCTGGCCAAGCAAGTCGTGGACGAAATTCTGGAGCGGCTAAATCGCGGCGAGGACGTTGACGAGACCACCATCGAACAGAATCTGCAGCCGTATCTCGCCTGATAATGAGCCAGTGCCGGTCGCATTAATCTCGTCTATCGCTTCTTCTTGACGGCTTTTTTCGCAGCAGGTTTTTTCGCAGCTGCTTTCTTTGCCGGGGCTTTCTTTACAGATGCCTTCTTCTTGGCCGGTTTTGCGGGTTTCTTGGGAGCCTTCGCTGGCGTGACCTTCTTGGTTGCAGCAGGCTTTGTTGATGCAGCCTTCTTCGTTGCAGGCTTGACGACAGGAGTTGATGCCGCCGCTTTCTTGGGCTCAGCAGCCGCTACGGCTTTCTTGGCGCCTGTTGCCGGCTTCGACTCCGCAACTGGCACAGCTATGGCAGGCGCCTGCGCGGGTGCGACGGCTGGCGTCTCCGTCGCTTTCGCTTTGCGTCCCCGCTTTGCCGGAGCCGGTGCTTCACCGCCGGGTGCAACCCCTTTTGCAGCCGCTGCCTTGCCGCGTCCTCGCCTGGGCGCCGGCGGCGGTGGGGGCGGTGGCGGTTCGTACGGCTTCAAAAAGTTCACGATCTCCGTGTGCGACCGCAGCTTGCCGTCGAGCAGCAACAGGAAAGCTTCTTCCATCAGCGTGGCATATTCCGGGAGCTGAGGCGTAATTCGCAATTCCGCCATCTCCGGGAACGGCAACTTCTCTTTCATCTGCCGCCATTTTGTGAAGAAGTTTTTCAGCTTCTGATCGACTCCCTGTTGCTTCGTGGTGAGGCTTAGAAACAGGATATTTTCCGGTGAGGCGTGTGCCAGGACCTTCCAAGATCTCGAGGGCGTGCCCGCCTCCTTGCTGGTCAGCTTCTTGGCCAGATCGCGCGCTCCACTTTCCAGGCGCTTCCACTTATCCACGAAATCCCGGCGAGGAATCATGCGCTGGATTTCGGAGGTGTCCTTGTCGCCCATGCGCCGGGTCAGGAAGTACATCACGATCGGTCCCGCTTCCACCGAGTAGCCAAGCTCGTTCATCATCTGGCGCGTCTTTACCACCTGCCCCAGTTCGCTGGCGTCGACTTTGGCCATGCTCCAATGCGGATGCAGCACCTTCAGCCAGCCTTCTTTATCCAGCGCGCGCATGATGTGCAAGGGATCGTCTTCGTGCGCGAGCTGCTCCAGTTCGTAACCCACGGCCCGCTTGCCGATATTCTCGATGTAGCTGTTCTCTTTGGCGGCGTCGTACCGCGCTTGCGTCCGCTCTTCCAGGGGCCAGTGGAAACGTGCGCTCAAACGGGTCGCCCTGATGAGCCGCACCGGTTCTTCCAGAAACGCGTAATTGTGCAGGACGCGAAGCACCTTGGCTTCAATGTCGGCCACCCCGTTGAAGGGATCGAGCAGCAATCCGCGCGACCCCGGATTCAGCGACAAGGCCATCGCGTTGACCGTAAAGTCGCGACGCCTTAGATCTTCATTGATGGTGGCGGCAGCGATGGTGGGCGGCTTGCCGGACTGGTCATACGTCTCGGCCCGAGTCATGTTCAACTCGGCCCGCACGTTACCCGGCATCAGCAGGTAGAGTATTCGCAGCTCCTCATCGACACCCTGCACCGATATGCCGGCTTTTTCCAGTTCCTTCTGTAGCTTGAGCGGATTACCTTGGATGCTGAGATCGATGTCGCGGATGGGAAACCCGGTGATGAGGTCCCGAATCGTGCCGCCGGTGAGATACAGATTCAGCCCCGCACGTAGGGCGATTTCCTGCACCAGGTTCACACCATTTTGTTGGTCCGGTGTGAGCCGGGTCTCCATGCTATAGATGTAGTCTGCCATCTAAATGTATGTTTCTAAAGGCGAACTCCAACAACAAAGTAGTCCCGCACAGAGGTGCCTGAAACACTAGACCGTTTGGGCCGATGCTTCCTCCCGCCGCGGGATCCGAACTCCTCCGTATCCAAAAACCGGCTGAAAAACCCTCCCTAACTCTGCAACTGACTCTTTCGACGTAACTTAAGGGATTCTTGGCATCGGGGTCGCCGCACAGCGAACAATAACACAAGAGTTGACGATTTGGCTACAAGGTAGCTTCCTGAGGGCACATTTTGCGCAAAAGTGCGACAATCGGCTGAGCGCTTCGATTGGGCCTATGTCCACCACGCATAAGAAAGTCATCGTCCGCAAGATGGACCGCGACACCGTAAATGGTTACGTGAGTGCTGCGTTTATTGCTGACGGAAAGCTGGAGCTACTGAATACCGCCGGCAATGTGGTGTCCATCGAGCTGCGCGAGGTCAAAGGCGTTTACTTCGTTCGCGAATTCGGCGATTCGGAATCGCTCACCCGCAAGACCTTCACTTCCCGGCCTCGCATGGAGGGACTGTGGGTCCGGCTGCGCTTCCGCGACAACGAGACCATTGAGGGCATGATGCCCAACGACCTGCTGCAGGAAGGGAGCGACGGCTTTTCCGTTATTCCGCCCGATACTCGCTCCAATACGCAACGGATTTTTGTGCCCCGCTCTGCGCTGGCGGAGATGACCGTGATAGCTGTCATTGGCGACAAGAAGTCACAGCGCCGCGGCCGCCGTCCAGAAGACGCGCGTCAGGTATCGTTGTTCACGTGAGACTGTCGTCGCGTGCAACTCAGCCGGATTGCCATTTAAGCTGGCCTCTTGAGTCCCGATCTGTTAAGGATCGAATGAATATCACAGCCGAGGTCTGAGCTACGGAGTAACTCCTCCACAGTTCTAGTGAGGAGTATTTCTTGCCTTTGTATCGTTCCTTCACCGGCGGATATATATTCACAGCCTGCCGGAGCAACTCGAACTCTCTGTTGGAACTCACGGCTAAACATTCCTCGGCAGCAACGAGCAGTTTATGGCCGAGTTCGTTCTGCGCTCGTTCTGGATCGAGACCGGCATGTGCCGCAAGGTAGGCCTTAAGGAACATTTCAGTGCTCATACGAGCCGTTTCAATGGCTTTGGAATTGGGCCGATTCTTTTGCGTGAGCAATTCGACAGTAGCGCGCAGACTGCGGTCTGCACTGAGCAGCAGCTCTAAGGCGAATCCCGAACACGCGTCAGTTGCCATTAGATCTTCGAATCCGTACGCATAATCGAGACAATCCGTCCAAAGCAAGACGTACTCCGTCAGCATCTCCTTATTTGCAACTAGGTCTTGCTTGACGGGCTCAGGCATCTTGTGCAGCCAATCCAGGGCATCGAGCCGTGGAGTACCATAGGCTATTGGTATGTAAACCGGCCAGAAGTAAGAGTCAAAAAAGAAGACGCCCGTGAAAACTGAACCGACCTCGTGCGATCCTTCCGCCGAGCGCGCCTGGAACCAATTGAATACCTTACTCGCCGTGGGCGAAGGGAAGCTCACGCTGCAATTCCGGAGGCGGGTCCATTCCGAGATGGCGCGAAAAGGGCGCTGCGAGTAATGAACGCCCTCCTCACCCATTCTCTGGTTGAATCTTTCGAGCCAATCCTCGGGAATATCTCCCATTCGAGGTCCCTTCTGCGAAACTCTATCGTAGACTAAACTGGTATGAAACTTGCCGAAATCGCGTCTGCACTGGGCGCCACGCTCGAAAATGCGAACCCCGACGCCGAGATTACGGGCGTTGCCGGAATCGAAGAAGCCGGCCCTGGGCAGATTACCTTTGTCGCCAATCCCAAATATGCGGCTGCCGCCAAGACCACTGCCGCCGCCGCCGTGATCGTTGCCGAAGACTTCCCTGCCATCGCGACCGGCATGTTGCGCAGCAAGAATCCCTACCTGGCGTTCGCCAGGGCGATCAGCCTTTTTTACCAGCCCCCGGCATATGAGGCCGGAGTGCATCCCACTGCCGTGATCGCACCCACTGCCAGAATTGGCAAGCAGGCCCACGTTGCGGCCTACGTGGTTATCGACGCGGACGTAGAGATTGGCGATGATGCTGTGCTCTTGCCGCACGTTGTCATTTATCGCGGCGCACGCATTGGCAACCATTTCTTCGCGCATGCCCACGCGGTCGTGCGCGAACACTGCGTCCTCGGCGACAACGTCATCCTGCAAAACGGCGCCATTGTCGGTTGCGACGGCTTCGGCTTTGCCCGCGACGGCGATCACTGGGAGAAAATCACCCAATCCGGCCCGGCGGTGCTGGACAGCGACGTGGAAGTGCAGGCGAACTCCTGCGTGGACCGCGCCAGCATTGGTGAAACCCGCATTGGGCGCGGGGTTAAGATCGACAACCTGGTCCAGGTGGGGCATGGCTCCGCGGTCGCTGAGCATACGCTGCTGTGCTCCCAAGTTGGACTGGCCGGATCGACGGTGGTCGGTAAGAATGTCATCCTTGCCGGCCAGGTGGGCGTCGCCGGCCATTGCAACATCGGCGACGGTGTCGTCGTGACCGCCCAGAGCGGGACCCATGGAGACATTCCGGCAGGGGCCATGGTCAGCGGATCGCCCGCCTTCGACCACAAACAATGGTTGCGAGCGGTCGGCATATTCAATAGACTCCCGGAACTTGCAAAAGCGGTCCGGGCAATTATGGCTACTCGGAGCGACTCTGCGGCTGGAACAGACAAACCGTAATCTCGGCGACAGCGCGCACTCGTCTGCGGGGCTTTTATCGGTATTAACGGCACACCGGGTGACCGGGAAGCCCTGAGGTGCTTCTAACTGCTAAGCGATGAGCGAAGACATCTCCAATCCGGTATTGTCGCAGGCGTCCGGTCCGCAGGCCGTGACCGTCACTCCCATCCGCGTGTTGCTGCTGGACGATCGCGAAGACAACCTGGTGCTGCGCTCGGCCATACTTCGGCAGAAGGGATACGAGGTAGTGACTTCCAGCTCGATTGAAGAGGCTGAAGCCAAGCTGCACGGCATCGATATTGCCGTTCTCGATTACCACCTGGGAGCCGGCAAATTCGGCACCGACGTGGCCGAGACGCTGCGCCGCAAACGTCCCCAGGTTCCGATCATCATTTTGTCGGCAACACTGGAACGCAAGTTCGGCGGCATCGCCGACATGCACCTGCTCAAGGGATACAGCTCGGTGGAAGACCTGGTTTCTGCGCTGCGTTCCTTCGAGGCCAAGAAGCGCGGCCGCCCGGTGGTAGTGGATGCGCGCGATTTCTACTATTCACGCATCTCGATGGCCATGGGCGACGACATTGTCCTGGAGATCCTCGATCGGGAAGGGACCTGGCAGTATGTGAACGACTACTTCGCGGCGATGAATGGACACAAGCGGGCTTGGTTTGCCGGCCGGAACCTGTTCGAGCAATTTCCGCAGATGGGAGACGAATGGCGCGACATCGTGTGTACCGTTGCCGACACCCGCGAAACCTACATTGACCGGCGCGGATTTCAAGAGGCCTCTCATCTGCCGGTTGAGAGCCCGCATTGGAGTTGGAACGTTCTTATCTTCCCCATCAAGCTGCATGACGACCGCGACGGGGTCGTGCTCACCGCGCGCCTGATCGAAAAGAAATGATTCCTGGGCACGTCTGCTTGGCGCCATTTTTAGAAGGAGTAATAATGCAAAAGCGCAAACTTGGAAAAAGCAATCTGCGAGTGTCTGCAATCGGCCTCGGCTGCATGGGAATGAGCTTTTCCTACGGCCCGCCCAAAGACCAGCAGGAGATGACCTCTCTCCTCCGTGCCGCCGTGGAACGCGGCATCACATTCTTTGACACCGCCGAAGTGTACGGCCCGTTCGTGAACGAAGAGCTTGTGGGCGAAGCCCTTGCTCCGCTCCGCGGGCAGGTGGTGATCGCCACCAAATTTGGGTTCGACGTCAGTCCTAATTTCGATCCGCGCGGAATGAAAGGATCGCCGGGTCTGAATAGTCGGCCGGAGCACATCAAGGAGGCCGTTGAAGGCTCGCTCAAGCGGCTCAAGGTCGAGACCATCGACCTGCTCTATCAGCACCGGGTTGACCCAAACGTGCCGATCGAAGACGTCGCCGGCGCGGTGAGGGAACTGATTCAAGCGGGCAAGGTCAAGCACTTCGGGCTTTCTGAGGCAGGCGCAAAGACGATTCGCCGCGCACACGCAGTACAGCCGCTCACTGCTCTCCAAAGCGAATACTCGCTTTGGACAAGAACCCCCGAAAAGGAGGTCATACCAACCCTGGAGGAGCTCGGCATTGGCTTTGTGCCGTATAGCCCCCTTGGCAAGGGATTCCTGACGGGAGCGATGAAAGAAAATACGAGGTTCGCCAGCTCCGACTTCCGCAGCACTCTCCCTCGCTTCACGCCGGAGGCCCTCAAGGCGAACCAGGCACTGATCGACCTGCTCAGCAGTATTGGGAAGCGGAAGAAGGCGACACCAGCTCAGATCGCACTCGCTTGGCTGCTGGCTCAAAAGCCATGGATCGTTCCGATCCCAGGCACGACGAAGCTAAACCGCCTGGAAGAGAACATCGGAGCAGCGGCCGTCGAACTGACGCCCGCCGACCTCCGTGAGATCGACAGCGCCGCCTCAAAGATCAAGGTAGAAGGTGCTCGGTACCCGGAACGCCTGGAGAAAATGACCGGTCTCTAAGCGGCAAGATGAAAACGAAAGCGAGATAGACCTGTAGGCGCGCGTGCCCCGCCCAAGCCGGTTTTGCTTGGGCGGGGATTTTTCTGTTGTGCGGACGAATATCCCCACCCTAGCCAAAAGAGGGCTAGGATGGGGCACCCGGCACTTGAGTGGGGCGTCTGATCTAGTGCACCTGCCGTCCACTCCAATTCCCGGTAGAGGAAAGAGACCGGAACGGGCACTTGGCGAAGAGATTTTGTTTATTGTGAAGTGCCGCGGAGCGCGGATTTTGAGGATACGCATGTAAAATCTTAGCAATTGCAAATGGAGATGGAGACGGAACTACAGAAGCGGGAAAGCGTGACAACACCGCGGTTCACTTTTTTCGAGTTCTTCGCTGGTGGTGGAATGGCTCGCCTCGGATTGGGTAACGACTGGCATTGCACCTTTGCAAATGACTGGTGCGAGAAAAAAGCCGCAGCGTATCGAAGCTATTTCGGTAGATCGGAACTGCGTGTCTGTAGTGTTGCGAATCTGAGCACGAGCGACCTTCCCGGCACGCCTACTCTGGTTTGGGGATCTTTTCCCTGTCAAGATCTGTCATTAGCGGGTGACGGTGCCGGCTTGGCTGGTGAACGAAGCGGCGCATTCAAGCCGTTTTGGAAACTTATGCGTAGCATGATCGACCTCGGCCGAGTCCCACAGGTCGTCGTTCTTGAAAACGTAGTCGGTACGCTCACATCACATAACGGGCGTGATTTCGCTACTATCATCGGCGCTCTAGCGCGCGAAAACTACCGGGTCGGTGCCCTCGTCATAGATGCTGTAAGATTTCTGCCGCACTCTCGTCCACGGCTCTTTATTCTGGGCGTGCACCAGGGAGTTGCCCTTTCAGAGCAACTTATGTCGTCTAATCCATCAGAACCTTGGCACACGAAATCCTTACGGTTAGCTGTCGAACGTTTGCCAGAGCGCCTCCGATATGCCTGGGTCTGGTGGAACCTACCGGTTCCGGACGAACCGATTCCTTCGTTTGCCAGTCTGATTGAGGAAGAGCCAGGGGGCGTAGAGTGGCATACTAAGGAGCAGACCGATCACATCATTGGTTTGATGTCCCCGCTTCATTTGGAAAAGTTGAGAAAGGCACAACTGCTTAAAGAGAAGATCGTCGGCACCGTTTACCGCAGAATCCGTCCGCAGGAAGACGGTATAAAGACGCAGCGAGCCGAGATCCGATTCGATCAGATTTCTGGTTGCCTCAGAACACCGGTCGGCGGCTCCAGTCGGCAAACCATTGTCGTAGTTGAAGGACGAAAAGTTCGGTCGCGACTGCTATCACCCAGAGAAGCTGCACGACTCATGGGAGTTCCCGACGACTACCCTTTGCCCGCCAAATACAACGAGGCATATCACCTGTTCGGCGACGGCGTGGCTGTTCCAGTTGTGCAGTGGCTAAGAGAACATCTTTTGATGCAAATTGCCGCTGGCATTCAGGTTATGATAGCGGCGTAATGTCGCAACCACAGAACGCACCTCAAGGTGTCCCGCAAGACGTCGCCGCTATTCGCCAACAGATTCGGGTTTTCTTAGACACTCCCGATGCCAACGGGAGGAAAATTGGCAATGCGAAATGGGGTGTTTATGCCTTCTACGATTACGACGGTGAACCGATTTATGTAGGGCAGACAAATGAGATGTTGCAGGTTCGGATCGGACGGCATCTCACCAATCAGCGCACGGACGCGGTTGCGATGAATGTATTGGACCCGTTCGAGGTCGCAGAAATCGAGGTGTGGCCACTTTGGGATTTGCAAGAATGTGAGGGCAGGGATCCTGAGGCGAAAAAACAACTGAATGCAGCCGAATACACGGTTTTCCAGCGTGTCTTGAAAGAATCTAGCTTCGGTGCAGTGCTCAATGAGGGCGACATAGCGCCTTGCGGTCGGACCAAGCTCCCCCCCTCCACGCGCGCGCGCATCATTCCTGAAAACCTATACGAACAGCGAAAGCACCCAGACGTTCGAATAGCAAGGCGCGCGACAACGATCGCCTCTCTCGCGAGAGTGATCAGCGAACGGAAAGTATCAAAGGGGTTACGACGCACGCTCATGACCCAAGCTCGCCGCCTTGAGCGGCTTGCCACTCAGCGGTATGACCAGATCAGCGCCAAGGTGCCGACCGTCGAACCTGGCGAAGAGGTCTGAGATGGACACGATATCGCGCGCAATGCGGTCGCGAGTAATGGCCCAAGTCCGATCCCAGCGCAATCGCTCGACGGAATGGCGTCTCCGTGCGAGTCTTATTCAGTCGGGCATCCGGGGATGGAAACTAAACCCGCCCGACATTCTTGGCAAACCCGATTTTGCGTTCCTCGAAGAACGCCTGCTTTTGTTTGTCGATGGCTGCTACTGGCACGGCTGTCCGAAGTGCTACAGAAGGCCATCGTCGAACACTGATTATTGGGATGCGAAGGTGGCGCGAAACCGTGCTCGGGATGCCAAGACCGTCGCTCAACTGAAGCGTCAGGAGTGGCGGCTGCTGAGGATTTGGGAGCATCAGCTCACCACTACGGCCCCAGTAATTGCGAAAATCAGGGCGGCGTTAGGGTCGGGCCAGCCGAAATCTAGAATCTAGAGCACCCAGCACGATCATCACCCTGAGGGCTCTGGGTTGGCCGCGAGCGTGCCATCCATTTTGGGAATCGGCGGTTACCTTCGTGTTCTGGAGTCCGTTTTCTGACCGGTCCAACTCACCTCCGCATCGTACACTGAGAGCGCTGGGGTCAGTCTCCCGCACCGCTGGTCCGCTGTTGGTGCGGCGGTACCCGGTCTTTCAAAACTTGGTCGGTTGTCGGCAGAGACGAACTGCGCATCGGGTAAGTCCTTATTTCGGAATACTTTACCTGTAACTCCTTTGTACGGAATACTTTGCGAGGAATCCTGTAAAGTATTGAAATGCAATGGTTTACGCCGAGGAATAAGTCAAATGTACACAATACTTTGGGGGTAAAGTATTGAAAACAAATATGCAAAAATAAGGGGGGAGGGGGGGCTTGGAGACTGACTTGCCAGTGAACCACCAAAAGCAGATCCCTCGCTTCTCCACCCCAGCGAGGGCAAAAGCGCCCCTCGCTGGGGACCCCGGATACGCTCGTGATGACAATTCCAACGCTTCGTGACTATATTGCGCGAACCTAAATAAGTTTACGCCCCTACTTCAGCGTCGCTCCGCCGGTAATGCGCTGGCAATGATCTCAGCGGTAGCCTTCATCAGTGAATCCCGATCACGATGGCTGTGCGGATCGATGGGCTGGTGAAACACCACTGTTACCGTTCCCGGCCGCAAGGCAAAGCGGCTCTTCGGCCATAGCTCATAGGTCCCCAGCAGAGTAACTGGAGCCACGAACACTCCCGCATCGATCGCGAGGTGAAAGGGACCCTTTTTGAAGGGCAGCAGTCTGCCATCACGCGAGCGCGTGCCTTCCGGGAAGATCAGCATGTGCAATCCCTGGCGCAACACGGCGGTGGCCGCATTCACGCTCTCGATAGCGGCTTCGCGATCGCTACGATCCACCGGCACGAGCGACGCCATTTTCATGCCGATGCCAAGGATGGGAATGCGAAAAAGCTCCTTCTTCACCAACACCGAACAACGGCCCGGAATGGTGGGGAGCAGGACTGGCGGATCGAGGTTGGAGGTGTGGTTGGCCATGAAAATGTAGTTGCGTCCCGCCTCCAAGTTCTCCATCCCGCGAATTTCGATCTTCACCCCGACCAAGCGAACACCAAACGCGGCAAGTCGATTCGAGATGTTGTAAAGCGGGTTAATGTCGCCACTGATAAGCGCGTACAGCAATAACGCCGGGCCGACGATGAAAATCGACACGCCCCAGAACGTCAGCAGAACGAGTGCGCGGATCAAGGCGTCCCTCGGCTCTCATCGTCGCCCTCGATCCATGCTCTGCGATGAGCACGTTGCTCCGGGCTGACCGACGGTACGTCCTGAAGCTTATATGTCTGCTGCTCGCGCAGACCCAGGTGAAGCTTTACGTTACGTTGGCCTTTTCGATTCTCAAGGCGAAGCTTCACGGTCGTTCCCGGCAGCATCTGCGAGAGCTGGTCGTCGAGTGAGGCGTCGGCAGGCTCTCCATCGATGGCAATCACGCGGTCTCCCGCAGCGATCCCAGCCCGGCGGGCATTGCTGTTGGGATCAACCTGAACGACTTCTGGCTGACCTCCCAGGTTCGCCGTGGTGGTGAACCCCGCCGATCCTACCGGTACAGTCTGGGTGACCAAATGCAATCCCGCAAACTGAAAAAAATCATCGTAGGGGATCTCTTCCACTCCGGATACGTAGTCGCGGAAGAACTCGGCAAAGCTCTTCCCAGTGATTGCCTCCGCTGCCTGTTCGACACCCTGCGAATCGGGGAAGAAGAGATGCTGCTTGGCGTAGTGCAGGTTCATCCACTGCAGCAAATCGCGCAGCGACTTTTCTCCCTGCGTCATCTGGCGAATGCGCAGATCTAACAGGACGCCCAGAATCTCGCCCTTGTTGTAGTAACTGACGCTGCGCTCGGGCGAGCGATAGTACGCGTAGCCCTCAAACCAGGCCTCGAGACTTGAATCCTCCGCCGATTGCCAGCGGTGCGCGGGACGCCGTTGTAATTCTGCAATTTCCTCCGCTACGTGCTGTAAATAAACTCTCTCATCGATCAACCCTGCGCGCACCAGCAATAGGTTCCCCACGGTACTGGTTACGCCTTCGCTGAACCAGAGGGCGCGAGTATCGCTCTCGTGCTGGTAGTCGATGGGCTCCAACGACTGAGGCCGAATGCGCTTCACATTCCACAAATGGAAGAACTCGTGCGCGCTTAAACTCGCCAGAGGCAGCAGGGACGCATGCATGCGGTCCGCGTTCAGCTCGAGGGCAGTGCCGTAAGCGTGTTCCATCCCTCCGCCGCCGGGTCCATGTGGCAGGTGTAGAAGAAATGTGTATTCGTCGTAGGGGCGATCCTGCATCCACTCCACAGCTGCGTGGGTGATGCGGCCCAGCACCGCGTCGAGCTTTGCCATGTCGTAGTCGGCTGGATCGCCATCTACCACAACGTGGTACGTCGCGCCGTCCTGCTGAAACTCCGACTGGCCGAACCTTCCGATCTCAGCCGGGCTGTCGGCAAGCTCGTCGTAGTTGTGGGCCACTCCGATCACCTGCTCGACTCTTCCCGGATCAGCGCCTCCCAGCACATGAATATCGCGCAGGCCCCAAGTGGCAGGAACATCCAGCAGCCGAAGGCTCACCGCTTCCGAGCGCAGGGAGGGAGCGTACATCAGCACCATCGCCCAATTGAAGAAGCCCCGCTCCGCGCTCAGCGAGCTGCCGAAAGGACCGGGGACATCGAGGTGAATGTCGTAGCTGACCACGACACAACCCGGCGGCGCCGTGATGGTCCACTCGCTGGTCGTGGTGTTGCGGACTTGCGCGACGGCGCCGGAACTATCTTGCGCGCGTACATCTTCCACATTCGCAGCAAAGTTGCGCACCTGGTACAACGCATTCCAGACTGGCATAGCCAGCGTGCGCGCTCCCCCACCTTGCGGCAGTCTGATGCTCACATGGGCAAGGTGCTCGGCATGATCCGCCAGCGAGACGAAATACTCGGTGGGTTCAGGTTGAGCGCTGGCTGGAGAAGCGCAACTCACCGGGGTGACTGCCCAAACGCGGGCGCCGCTGGAAAATAAAACTCCGCAGCCCAGTAACGCCATCGCGAGCACGGCAACGCGCGGTCGGGTCACGCTGGCGTCGAGACCTCATGGAGGGCCCTGAGTCGCGCGGGCAGCTTCTCGTAGATTCCAGCGAATCCCCCATTGGACAAGATAGCGACGACGTCTCCGGTTCGCAGCTCGGGCCCGATCGAATCCACGATCGCATCCGCAGTATCCAGTAGGCGCGCCGGCTTGCCCGACGCGCGCAACTTCGCAATCACTGCGGCGGCATCCAGTCGCTCATGCTCGGGAATGGCTTCCGACTTGAAAATGCCTGCTACTACCACTTCATCTGCCAAGGAAAGACTGCGCGCCAACTCGTCCTGGAAGACTTTGCGCCGGAGCGTGTTGGAGCGGGGTTCGACAATCGCCCATAAACGGCGTCCCGCATAACGAGTGCGCAGCGCCGTCAGCGTCTCCGCAATGGCGGTGGGATGGTGAGCGAAATCGTCGATGATCGTGATTCCGTGGACTTCGGCTTTGACCTCGAGCCGCCGCTTCACGCTACGAAAAGTGCGGAGACCTTCCGCAATCACGTCCTCTTCAATGCCGTAGTTCGCCGCCAGGGCTGCTGCGGCAGTCGCGTTCAGCACGTTGTATTCGCCCGCCAGGGAAAAGGCGAATTCGCCCCATGGCTCACCATCGCGCAACACGCGCCAGCTTGTCAGATCGGGCGTGTATTTCACATCGGCAACTCGCCATTTCGCTTGCTCCCCGAATCCATAGCGCTCGACCCGGCAGAATGCGCGGCTCACGCATTCGTCAACGTTGCAATGCCCGTCCCATGCGACCAGCAGTCCGCGACCTGGAATCAGGTTCACCAGGCGCGCGAACGCCGTCTTTACTTCGTCAAGATTCTTGTAGATGTCGGCGTGGTCGAACTCGGCCGACGTGAGGATGACCGCATCGGGAAAGTAGTGCAGAAACTTCGGTCCTTTGTCGAAGAATGCGGTGTCATATTCATCGCCTTCCAGGATGAACTCCTGTCCCGAGTCCAGGGCGAACGAGCTGCCAAAATTTTCCGGGATGCCCCCGATCAGAAAACTGGGCGCACGCCCCGCCTGGTGAAAGAGCCATGCCAAAAGCGACGCGGTGGTAGTCTTCCCGTGCGTACCAGCCACCACCAGCCTCTCTCGTCCGACCAGGAATTCGTCGTGCAGCACTTGCGGCAGGGATTCGAATGGAAGCCGGCGATCGAGTACGTGCTCCAATTCCGCATTGCCGCGCGATATGGCGTTGCCCACCACGACCAAGTCAGGCTGCGGCTGCAAATTGCGTTCGCTAAATGGCTGGGAGACGGGAATGTTCAGCGACGCCAAAAAGTCCGACATCGGAGGATAGGCGGCATGGTCGGAACCGGTGACCTGAAAGCCGCGTTGCTTGAGCATCCCGGCCAGCGATGCCATCGCCGTGCCGCAAATCCCAATCAGATGGACATGTTTCGGCTTCATGGGCGCGACACTCGGACGGATGCAGGTTCAGGCTGCACGGCGGCGTCGATCTTCAGTGCGACTCGTTCTCCGACGTTGAGCGTCGCACTCACACCAAATGGCAGCGTAAAACTCTTGCCGGAAACATGTCCGGATTTCAGCCCAAACGCAATCGGGACCTTAAATTCGCCCAGAATGCGGACCGCGAGATCCTGCAAGGTTTCGTCCGTGGCGCGCCGTTGGCCACAATCGAGCATCTCGCCAAAAATAATGCCCGCCACTCCCTCGAACTTTCCGGCAAACTTCAACTGCATCAGCATGCGATCGATCTTGTACGGTTTTTCTCCGCGATCCTCGAGAAAGAGGATCTTGCCCTCGGTGCGGATCTCATACGGTGTGCCGAGCGAAGTACAGAGCAACGACAGGCAGCCGCCGTAGAGCGTGCCCTCCGCATCACCTTCCAGCAGCGGCTGCACGTCATCACGGATAAACGCCCGCGCGTAGGCCTTTCCGGACGACACCGCCGCTGACCATGCATCCACATCAATACCGCCGGGCCGGGAAAAATCTCCCGCGACCATGGGCGCGTGGAAGGTGACCAATCCGGTGCGGTCGCACAAGTAGGTAAGCAACATCGTCACATCGCTGCAGCCCGCAAAGATCTTCGGGTTGGCGCGGATGAGTCCCAGATCAAGGTGAGGCAGCAGATAGTTGCAACCATAACCTCCGCGCGCGCAGAGGATGGCCCGCACTTCAGTTCTGCTGAACATCTCGTGCAATTCGCCCAGCCGCCGCTCCAGGGAGCCCGCGAAATAAAGCTCGCGTTCAAAGATCGAAGGTAAGTAGAAAGGTTGGTAACCCAGACGGCGCAGTGTGTCGCAACCGGCTTCGAAATCCCCCCGCCGAAATCCGCTTGCCGGCGCAACAATGCCGACCGTATCGCCCTGCCGCAAGGCTGGAGGACGTAGGCGTTCAGGCTGTGCGGAAGAGATCATTCGGATGGCTTATCTTAAACGAAAAACTCACCCCGGCAGAGTAGCGTCGCCGGACCGTACAGAAACACTTCCTTTTTCCATTCGACAGTTTGCACTCCGCCAGGAGTATGCACGCGCACGGGCGACTTCACTTTGCCAGTGTGAATCGATGCCACGGCAGCAGCGCAGGAACCGGTACCGGACGACATAGTTTCACCTACGCCGCGCTCGCAGAATCGCACCTCGATCTCGCTTTGATTAAGTACCTTTACCAATTCAACATTCATCCCATACTTGAAGTCGTGGTGAGTTGAAATTTGCCTTGCCACCGCCTGCCAGCCCAGCTCAAACTCGGGCACGTAAACCACGAAATGAGGATTGCCCATGGAAACTGGAATCCCGGAAAACTCTCCGTGGGTGAGCTTGATGGAAAACTCATCCCCTACCTCCGGCTCGCCCATGGAACCGCGAAACTCGAAGCTGTTCCCCTCGTGCGCGGTCAGGTTACAGGTCTTCAGTCCGGCTCCCGTACGAATGACGACCGAACTGCGATGGTTCTCGGCGCAATACCATGCTGCCACGCAGCGCGTTCCATTGCCCGAAATCTCTGCCTCGGAACCATCGGCGTTCAGCAGCCGCACCCGCAGGTCCGCGTCGGTGGCGGGCAGCACCCATTCCACCCCGTCGGCGCCAACACCATTATGGCGATCGCAGATGCGCCGGCTGAAAGCGTGGATATCGCTAGGCGCGTGGGCAAAGTCGATGATCAGAAAATCGTTGCCGCAAGCCGTCGCCTTAACGAATGGAATGCTCGCCATTTCAGTCGCGCTCACCAATTGTGCTCTTGGCCACCAATGCGCGGATTGTAACAAACGGCGAGGTGTTGGGCTGTTAACTGCAAGTGTGCGGGCGGAAAGGATTCGCAAAGGCATTCATTGCAAGGTCAACCGCCGCGGCTGTTGGGGACGCCCTGCGTGATAAACTGTGAACCAAACTGAGAGCCAGCCGTGAAGTTTGAAGACTACAAAACGGTTTTGTACCGCCAGCCAGACGGCGCATGGGTTGCAGAAATTCCCGCCATCCCGGGCTGCTACGCTCTAATGCCGACGCGCGAAGACGCGTTGAGCGAGTTGGCCGGCGTTTTTCAGATGATCGCGGAAGAGTATTTGGAAAAACGCATTCCCTTGCCTGCCGACACCACCGAAATCGTACATGCCTAGCGGTACCGCCCGCGATTTCCAGAGTGTAGCCCGCAAGCTGGGGTTTTCCCGGACGAGGCAGACCGGCAGCCACGAACGTTGGAACCATCCAGACGGACGCGCCGCAACTATTCCCCTTCACGGCGGTCGGGAGATCGGACCTCCGTTGTTCTTCAAGATCCTCCGACAGCTTGACATTACGCAGGAGGATTTCCAAGACTTGCGATA
>Ga0116130_1001056_pt1 | contig 16364 bp, 13 predicted proteins | sample June2015DPH_17_5_FD_89733 | JGI IMG/M metagenome (GOLD analysis project Ga0116130, IMG submission 89733) | Peatland microbial communities from SPRUCE experiment site at the Marcell Experimental Forest, Minnesota, USA - June2015DPH_17_40 | ecosystem: Environmental > Terrestrial > Soil > Wetlands...
AAAAAATAGTATGTAGGATCTTTACCGGCAATATTTTCTTTTAAAATATTTTCATATTGAAAATATTTCTTTATAAAGTTGCAAAAGAGTTTTCTTTATTCTTTCTTTAAAAACCTTTATTTCACAATTAAATTTATTTCTTTAGCTTTAAGATAATTATGAATATCCCTTTTACTATAGCAAAAGAACTCAATATTAAAAATGAACAGGTTGATTCTGTTATTAAGCTGTTTAGAGAAGATGCAACTATCCCTTTTATTGCCCGGTACCGTAAAGAGCATACCGGCGGTCTGGATGAAGATATATTAAGACAAATAGAAAACAGGTTAAATTATTTAACGCTTCTTGAAGAAAGAAGAGAGACCATACTAAAAAGCATAGAGGAACAGGGAAAGCTTACCGGTGAACTTAAAGCAAAGATAATGGAATGCGAAAAACTCCAGGAGCTTGAGGATTTATATCTGCCTTATAAACCAAAGAGAAAAACCCGCGGAACAATTGCAAAGGCAAAAGGCCTTGAACCGCTGGCGCTTTTTATCCTGGAAAATCCGGATTATGACGGCAGCTTTGAAGACAAATTGGCGGAATTTATAAACATGGAACTCGGGGTTGCCTCTGCTGAGGAAGCTTTGCAGGGAGCAAAAGATATTATTGCTGAGATGATAAGTGATGATGCAGAAGTGCGTAAAGTTGTTAGAGAATCCTTACTTGAATCATCTATAGTGAAATCTGAAAAAACTAAAGAGAAAGTCGGAGATGAACATATCAGTGAGAAACAGAAATTAAAAGATAAAAAAGAAATTTATCAGGTTTATTATGGTTTTCAAATAGAGATTACAAAAATAAAGCCTTATCAAACACTGGCGCTTAACAGGGGCGAAAAAGAAAAAACGCTTAAAATAATTCTAAGCTATGAGCATCCCGAATTACTGAAAAAGATGAAGAATAAATTCTTACAATATAAAGAATCCGTCTTCATGGAAATACTTGATGCTGCTATTGAAGATTCTTTTTCAAGGTTGATCTTTCCATCAATTGAAAAAGAAGTACGTAACTTTCTTACGGAAGCCGCTGATATTCATGCAATTGAAATATTTGCTGCAAATCTCCGCCAGCTCTTGCTTCAGCCGCCTCTTTTAGATAAGATAATTATGGGTATTGACCCCGGTTTTGTATCGGGTTCCAAAGTTGCGGTAATTGATAAAACAGGAAAATATATTGAAGGTTCAACTATTTATCCTCATCCCCCGCAAAACAAAACCGCCGAAGCAGAAAAGATTGTTGTTAATTTAATAAACAAATTTAAAGTTGAGATTATTGCTATAGGAAACGGAACTGCAAGCAGGGAAACCGAATTTTTTATAGCTGGACTTATAAAAACTAATGGATTAAATTGTAAGTATATTATAGTAAATGAAGCGGGAGCCTCGGTTTATTCCGCATCCGCAATTGCAAAAAAAGAGTTTCCTGATCTTGAAGCAAGCCAACGCGGGAATATTTCCATAGGCAGAAGACTTCTTGACCCTTTGGCAGAATTGGTAAAGATAGACCCTCAATCAATTGGCGTCGGACTTTATCAGCACGATGTGGATCAAAAACTCCTTGCAGAAAAGCTGGACGATGTTGTCGAAAGCTGCGTAAACTTTGTCGGTGTGGACGTAAACACTGCCTCGGCTTCACTCCTTACTTATGTATCGGGTTTGAATAAGAGAACTGCAGAAAACATTATTAAATACAGAGAAAAACACGGGAAGTTTAATAAACGTTCTGAATTAAATGAAGTAACCGGTCTTGGAGAAAAAGCATTTGAACAATCAGCAGGATTTTTAAAAATAAGAGACGGAGAAAACCCTCTGGACAATACGTTTATTCATCCGGAATCTTATTCTGCAGCTGAAAAGCTTCTTACAAAGCTGAATTTAACCGTTGCAAAAGTGAATGACTCAGGCACGCTGATAAAACTCTTTATTAAGCAAAAAGGGACAAAAATTTTAGCCGGTGAAATAGGAATAGGCGAACCCACTTTAATAGATATAATAGACAACCTGGAAAAACCGGGTAGGGATCCGCGTGAGGATATACCAAAACCAATTCTGAGAAGCGATGTTCTGAAAATGGAAGATTTGAAAGAGGGAATGAAGTTAAAAGGGACAGTAAGAAATGTTGTGGATTTTGGCGCTTTTGTCGATATTGGTGTAAAGCAGGATGGATTACTCCATATTTCGCAGATTGCGAATAAATTTGTAAAAAATCCACTTGAAATAATAAACGTAGGCGACATTATTGATGTCAAAATAGTGGGAATTGAAATAGAAAGAGGCAGGATTTCCCTTAGTATGAAAAATTGAAGATATCTATATATTTGTTAATATAATTTTAAATGTATTTTTGGAGCGGCTTCACATTAGAAACATAATACATATCTTCTTTTTATTATAAGCTAAAATTTATATATATTCACAAAAACGTCTGATTATTTTTTATGGTTTATGAAAAGCTATTAAATACTATTGTTGTCAAGGGTGCGGCATACCTGATTTTACTCGACCCTGATAAATTACCGGATGAAAAATTATTCCCTTTTATAATACATTGTGAAAAAAGCGGCGTTGACGGGTTTTTAGTAGGAGGAAGTTTAATAATTGACGGTGACATTAAGGTTTTTATTGAAAAAATAAAAAAAACAACTTCACTGCCTGTAATTATTTTCCCGGGAGAAGTAAACCAGGTTTGTAACCAGGCCGATGCAATTCTCTTTTTATCTGTAATTAGCGGAAGGAATCCGGAACATTTAATCGGAAAACATGTTTTGGCAGCCCCGCTAATTAAGAAAAGCCGAATTGAGCCGATATCAACCGGCTATATTATTGTAGAATCGGGTTCTATGACAACCGCTGAATATATCAGCGGAAGCCTCCCCGTTCCAAGAAATAAGCCGGAAATTGCTGCAGCAACAGCCCTGGCAGCACAATACCTCGGGATGAAGTTAATATACTTAGAGGCAGGTTCGGGAGCTTCGCAACCCGTGCCAAACGAAATGGTAAAAGCGGTTTCTGAATATTGTAATATTCCTGTAATTGTCGGCGGAGGAATAAAAAGTCCTCACATTGCCAAAGAAAAAGTTGACTCCGGCGCTAAAATTATTGTTACCGGCAATTTTTTTGAAAATGAAGGTAATTGGGGATTAATCGGAAGTTTTGCCGAAGCAATTCACTATAAATTAACAGTCACTGTCTGACGGGTATTATTTTTAATAAACAAAAATTCTTTAAGAGAAGAAAATTGGATAAGAAAAAGTTTGCTATAGAATCATTATCGGAAAGTGCGAAAACTAAAATTAGTATGCAGAGCGAATGTGTTGCGGATATAATTTCTGCCGCCGACCTAATAGCCGAAATATATAAAGACGGTAAAAAGCTGTTATTATGCGGTAACGGCGGAAGCGCCGCCGACTGTCAGCATATTGCAGCCGAATTTATGATTAGATTAAGTCATGAAATAAACCGCCCTGCTCTTGCCGCAATTGCGTTAACTACAGACACTTCAAACCTGACGGCAGGCGGTAATGATATTGGATTTGAGAATATATTTGCACGTAATGTACAAGGACTTGGAAGTGCAGGCGATGTTCTTATAGCTATTTCAACAAGCGGAAACTCGTCAAATGTTATAAAAGCAGTTGAAATGGCTAAATCAAAAAATATTAAAACGGTTGGTTTTTTAGGCGGTTCCGGCGGTAAATTAAAATCTTTAGTTAATGTACCAATCATTATTCCTTCAAATAATGTGCAGAGAATACAGGAGGCACATATAACTGTTGCCCATATTATCTGCGAATTAGTTGAGGAAGAATTATACGGAAAAAATTAACACTCTGCACTGTCAATCAATCCGGGTTTGATTGAGTTCTTATCCAGCTTACCTTATCTCCAACTTTTATATTGTGCCTGTCGCAAAATCCTGCATCTACTTCAATAACATATTGAGCCGGTGCCGTTGATGAGTAGGTAGAATCGGATAATATTTTTGTATTCTTTTGGATAGTAACAATTATTTTATCCGGGTTAACAAAGATCATATCAAGCGGTATAAAGGTATTTCTCATCCAAAATGTTTGAATTATAGGTTTCGGAAATACAAACAGCATCCCCTTGTTTTCATCCATTTGTTTCCTGTACATTAAACCAAGCTCTTCTTCAAATTCATTGTCGGCAATTTGAATTTCCGATTTTGTTTTAATCACGTTAGTAGAATCGTAAAAAGTTAAAATCCCGTCTTTCCTAAACATGTATTCCGGATCCTTTTCACCTTTATTTATAAACTCCTGAAAAATAAAAAAAACTGCAATTATAATTACTAAAATGACTGCTAAAATTATAAGATATATTTTCCGCTTCGCAGGTTTCTGAACCTGTAAACTCTTTTTTGACTTATGAATAATTTTCTTCGACATATATGTTTTTTCTTAATAGCCAAAAACTAAATGAATCCTAATTCTTACGAAAGGCATGTTATTTACATAAATTGATTTAAGGAAATATAATCTTTTATTAACTCACCTTAAACAAAATAAAAGGATTTATAAAAACTTTTTAGACAACCTCAGTACGAGACAGACAAATACTAACTCCGTCCTTTGTCTTTGTCCTTTCTTATCTGCTTACTACATCACTTCAAACTCCAAGAATGGGTCATTTCCTTGTATTTATTTACTAAAACGATTATTTTGATGCGTGAATTTAATGAAAACGCTTTCCTTTAGCGTCTTTCAGGATATTGTTAAGCAGGTTAATTAAATGTGTAAAACCGTTAAGCATGGTTTTATTTGGGACTGACCCGTTTGTAAAACAAACAGGCGCGATTTAATAAATTTTAACGTCTATATAAATCGAAGCAAAGGTACTTCAAATGAGCAATGATAAATCACAGGAATATAAGGACATAGAAACCAGTGAATGGCTATATTCGTTAGATTATGTTTTGGAACATAGCGGACCTGAGAGAATTAAAGAGCTTTTACAGGAACTGCAGATACGCGCTCATAAGGCAGGAGTTGTAATTCCCTTTACAGCTAACACACCCTATATAAACACAATACCAAGAGAAAAACAAACGCCGTTCCCCGGCGATAGAGAAATTGAAAGAAGAATTAAAAGCTTAATCCGCTGGAATGCTATGGCTATGGTTGTTAAAGCTAATAACATCGAACACGGCATAGGCGGCCATATTTCAACATACGCTTCCGCAGCAACACTTTATGAAATCGCCTTCAATCATTTTTTCAAAGGAAAGGGTGATGGTTACGACGGAGACCAGATTTATTTCCAGGGACATGCCTCACCCGGCTTCTATGCCAGGGCTTTTCTTGAAGGAAGGATAACAAAACAACAAATGGATAACTTCCGCAGGGAACTAAAACCCGGAGGCGGTTTATCTTCATATCCGCATCCCTGGCTTATGCCTGACTTCTGGGAATTCCCTACGGTATCCATGGGGCTTGGTCCTATTATGGCTATTTACCAGGCAAGGTTTAACCGCTACCTTGAGGACCGCGGGCTTAAGAAAGCCAGCAGCAGTAAAGTATGGGCTTTCCTCGGCGATGGTGAAACAGATGAACCGGAAGCTCTCGGCGCAATCAGTCTGGCCGCAAGAGAAAAGCTTGATAATTTAATTTTCGTAATAAATTGCAACCTGCAAAGGCTTGACGGGCCCGTAAGAGGTAATGGGAAAATTATACAGGAACTTGAAGCTAATTTCCGGGGTACCGGATGGAATGTTATTAAAGTAATCTGGGGAAGCGATTGGGATCCTGTGCTCGCAAAAGATGTAAACGGCAAATTAGTTAAACGTCTTGGTGAAATTGTCGACGGGCAGTATCAAAAATATTCCGTTGAATCAGGCAAATATATAAGAGAACACCTTTTCGGTGTAGACCCTGAATTATTGAAAATTGCGGAGGATTTATCGGATGAACAATTGCGAAAGATGAAACGCGGCGGTCATGATCCTGAAAAAGTTTATGCTGCATTTAAAGCCGCTGTTGATAATACCGGCTCACCGACTGTAATTTTAGCAAAAACTATTAAGGGATACGGATTGGGAGAAAGCGGTGAAGGCAAGAACATAACCCACCAGCAGAAAAAATTAAATGAAGAAGAACTGGCTGAATTCCGCACAAGATTCGGAATTCCTATATCAGACGAAGAGGTTGCAAAAGCCCCATTTTACAAACCTTCGGAAGACAGTCCTGAAATAAAGTATCTAAAAGAAAGAAGAAAGCTCCTTGGAGGATATGTGCCGGTGCGAAAGACTTCAATACGCCCGTTAAAAACTCCGCCGGAAGATATATTTGAAGAATTCTATAAAGGAACCGAAGGTAAGGAAGCTTCTACAACTATGGTATTTGTACGTCTTCTTGCAAAGCTTTTAAGGGATAAAGAAATCGGGAAGTTTATAGTCCCTATAGTTCCGGACGAAGCAAGAACTTTCGGTATGGAAGCTCTTTTCCGTCAGGTGGGAATATACTCTCATGTTGGTCAGTTATACGAACCTGTGGATAAAGAAACACTTCTTTACTATAAGGAAGCTGCCAACGGGCAGATTCTTGAAGAAGGTATTAATGAAGCAGGCGCTATGTCTTCGTTTATAGCAGCAGGTACTGCATATTCAACACATGGCATTAACATGATACCGTTCTTTGTTTATTACTCTATGTTCGGGTTTAACAGGGTTGCCGATTTAATCTGGGCGGCGGGCGATATGAGCTGCAAAGGATTTCTTGTTGGCGGTACTGCCGGGCGGACTACTCTTGCCGGTGAAGGATTACAGCATCAGGACGGCAACAGCCATTTGATGGCTTACCCTGTACCGAATCTCGTTGCTTATGATCCGGCTTTTGCTTATGAAATTGCAATTATTATTCGCGACGGTATCAGAAGGATGTATGAAGAACAGGAAAAGGTTTTTTATTATTTAACCGTAATGAATGAAAATTACAGCATGCCGCCAATGCCCAAAGGAGTCAAAGAGGGCATATTGAAAGGTATGTATAAATTTAAAGCTTCTTCTAAAAAAACTCTTAAGCTTAAAGCGCATCTCTTTGGAAGCGGAACAATAATTAATGAAGTAATTAAAGCGAGTGAAATTCTTGAAGAAGATTTTAAAGTTTCTGCCGATGTATGGAGTATTACAAGCTATAAAGAATTAAGGAAAGATGGTCTGGATACTGAAAGATGGAATATGCTTAATCCAACCGGGCAGCCGAAGTTATCTTATATTGCTAAGATGCTCAAGGATGAAGAGGGAGTTTTTGTTGCCGCGTCGGATTATGTTAAAGCCCTTCCCGACTCAGTTGCTAAATGGTTCCCGGGACCTTTACTTGCCCTTGGCACCGATGGATTCGGAAGAAGCGAAAGCAGGGCGGATTTAAGGGACTTCTTTGAAGTGGATGCAAAACATATTGTCGTCGCAACCCTGTATGCTCTTGCCTTGGAAGGCAAAATTAAAAATGAAGTGGTTGATAAGACAATTAAAGATTTCGGAATCGACTCTGATAAACCTAATCCAATTTATTTATGACTCAATGATAAATTGAATATTTTTATAAAATAGAAAATATTTTTTAAGGTAGAAAATGTCAACAGAATTTAAATTACCTGAGCTTGGCGAAAACATAGAATCTGCCGACGTCCTTAATGTGTTAATTAAAACCGGGGACAAAATTGAAAAGGATCAGGGTGTAATTGAAATTGAAACCGATAAGGCTACTATTGAAGTCCCGTCAACTATTTCCGGCATTGTTCAAAATATACTTATAAAGTCAGGCGATAAGGTTAAAGTTGGACAAACACTAATGGTTGTTCAGGAGTCAGGTAATTCAGGAGGAAATGGCGGAAGCTTAGAAACTGCCAAAGTTGAAAAACAGGCGGCGGAAGTAAAAGCAGTTAAAGAAAATAATAAGCAAAAGGAATCTGCTCCGCAGGAAAAAGCTGAAACAAAAGTTCCTTCTTCATCAAAAGACGGCGCTTCAGGCACTCAACTTATTGAAATGAAATTGCCGGAACTTGGTGAAAATATTGAATCGGCAGATGTTCTTAATGTGCTTGTAAAAGTTGGCGATGTAATTGAAAAAGACCAGGGCATTTTGGAAATTGAAACGGATAAAGCAACCATAGAAGTGCCCTCAATATTAAGCGGTAAAGTAATTGAAATACTTATAAAAGCCGGTGAAAAGGCGAAGGTAGGACAGACTTTAATAAAAGTTGCCGCCGCTGTTTCAAGCGGGCTTGTACAAAACGTAGATGCTGTTAAAGAAGAACCCAAACCGGCGCCGGTAAATGAGCCTGCTGAAAAAACAGTTAGTGCTCAAAAAGTTGAAGCCAAAGACGAACACGAAAGCATTCTTCCGTCCGAAAGGGACGATCAGCCGCCTATTCAAAAGGGCGCAGCGCCTGCAGCGCCTTCAGTAAGAAGAATCGCCAGAGAACTTGGTGTAGATATAAATAAAGTCCCCGGAAGCGGCCCCGCTGATAGAATCACTATGGATGATGTTAAGAGCTACGTTAAAAGGTTAAATGATGAGAGAGCTTCTCAGCCTTCCGCAGGTTTTAAACAACAACCCCTTCCGGATTTTTCAAAATACGGCGGCATAGAAAAGAAGCCTATGAGTAACATTCGTTCTAAGACTGCCGAACATTTGAGCTATGCCTGGTCTGTCATTCCTCATGTTACTCAGCATGATAAAGTGGATATAACGGAACTGGAAAAGCTCAGGAAGCAGCTTAATCCAAAAATTGAAAAGATGGGCGGCAAATTAACGATTACCTCAATTTTATTAAAAGTAATCTCATCAGCGCTTAAAGAATATCCGCAGTTTAATGCCAGCATTGATTTCGAGAAGAAAGAAATTATATATAAGAAGTTCTTCAACATAGGCATAGCTGTAGATACTGAGTATGGATTAATTGTTCCGGTAATTAAGAATGTTGATCAAAAAAATATTACGGAGCTTTCTATTGAACTTAACACAATTGCCGGGAAAGCAAGAATTAGGAAAATTTCTCTCGAGGAACTTCAGGGCGGATGCTTTACCATTACTAATTTAGGAGGTATCGGCGGTACTTTCTTTACTCCTATTATCAACTCGCCCGAAGTTGCAATTCTTGGTATCTCCAGGGGCAGCTATGAGCCTGTTCTTATCGATGGTAAATTTGAACCCAGAATGATGCTGCCTCTATCATTGTCATACGATCATAGGGTAATTGACGGTGCAGATGCAGCCAGATTTTTAAGGTGGGTTTGCCAGGCTCTTGAACAACCGGTTAAGATTTTATTCGAAGGATGATAACTCTAATTATATTAAAAGATTGGTAATGATAATGGAAAAATCAAAACTTACGGTTATCGGCGGCGGACCCGGCGGATACGCAGCGGCATTTTATGCAGCCGATCTCGGAATGGAAGTAACTCTTATTGATAAAGAGAAGAATCCGGGCGGTGTTTGTCTTTACCGCGGTTGTATTCCTTCAAAAGCATTACTGCATGTAGCAAAGCTAATAAATGAAACTCAGGAAGCAAAGAAATGGGGAATTGAATTTTCACAGCCTAAAATTGATCTTGATAAACTAAGAGCATGGAAAGACGGTGTTGTTAATAAGCTTACCGGCGGGCTGGGCATCCTTTCAAAGCAACGAAAGATAAATTATGTCCGGGGAACTGCAAGCTTTATAAATTCAACCACACTAAAAATTGAAAAGGCTGAAGGCGGAGTTGAAGAAAAAAAAATTGACAAAACAATTATTGCAACAGGTTCCGTTATTGCAACAATACCGTTCTTAAATATTGAAAGCAAAAGAATATTAAATTCTGCTTCCGCACTTAATTTACCTGAAATTCCCAAATCTCTTTTAGTTATTGGAGGCGGATACATTGGGCTTGAACTCGGCTCTGTTTACAGCGCATTAGGCACAAAAGTTTCTGTAGTGGAAATGCTGCCGGGACTGCTGCCGGGCGCCGACAGGGATCTGGTTTCATTCCTTGCAAAAAAAATCGAGAGTAAGTTTGATAAGGTAATGCTTAGCTCAAAAGTCCTGTCAATTAAAGAAGTGAAAGACGGGATTAGCGTAAATATTCAGGATGGGGAAGGCAAAGTTGCCGAACAGGTCTATGATTATATTTTAGTGTCTATTGGTCGCAAGCCTGAGACTAAAGGTTTAGGGCTTGAGAACACAAAAGTAAAGATTAATGATAGAGGATGGATAATAGTCAATCCTCAGATGCGGACTGGTGATCCTGATATTTATGCAATAGGCGATATCGTCGGAGAACCAATGCTGGCTCATAAGGCTTCGCATGAGGCAAGGGTAGCTGTGGAATCAATAATGGGTCATAAAACAGCTTTTGAACCTCGTGCTATTCCTGCCGTTGTTTTTACGGATCCCGAAATAGCATGGGCAGGATTAACTGAAGCTAAAGCTAAAGAGTCAAATATCAAATTCGAAATTGTAAAATTCCCATGGGCTGCTTCAAGCAGGGCTGCTACTATTGATAGAAGTGACGGTGTTACTAAACTTATTATTGATCCTGAAACAGAAAGAATTCTTGGTATCGGTATATGCGGCCCCGGTGCGGGAGAATTAATTGCGGAAGGTGTACTTGCAATTGAAATGGGAGCTAATGCAACTGACCTTAAATTAACAATTCATCCTCATCCTACGCTTTCTGAAACAATAATGGAAGCGGCGGAAGTCTTCTTTGGGCAGAGCACCCATATTTACAGGCCTAAAAGATAATACTATTACGGCTCGTTTAAATACGGGCTTTTTATTTCTTTTTCCGGTTTAGGAAACCGAATTTTTTCCCTTCTTTCTCCGTCTGAATTTTCTCTTTCGATTCCTTTAAATGTTCATCTGAATTTTTCAATTCAGAAACTTGTTCTTTATTAAGTGCGGAAAAAACATATTTCCAGATGTCGTTTTCCGGCTGAATTATCTGCGGAAGCGAATTAAGACAATTGTCTATATATGCTTTCTTATCCATAACTTCTTCCGGTGACTTCAGCAATTTGTATGCTTTTTGCAATATATCATTAACATTCTCCTTTGTTAGAGAAAGGAGATCGGCTACTTCATCATTGCTATATTTTTCTATATCATGCAGAACAAAAGTAAAACGTTCTTGATGCGGCAAAGACTGAATATCAACTTCAAAACGGACCATATTTTTTTTATTTAAACTGACTTTTATTTGCTGCAATTTATTTTGATCCGGATTGTCCCCTATACTTCCTTTATTTCTCATCCATTCTAATATTGTATAAGTTGTTATACCCGTAAGCCATGAAGAAAAAAGCGCATCTTCCCTGAAAAAAGAAATATTACGCCACGTAGTCAAAAATACTTCCGTAGTTAACTTTTCGGCAAAAGCAGGATCAACTGTAAGCCTAAGACATAAAGTATACACTTTCCCCACGCTCATTTGAAATAATTGTTCAAATGATGACTTATTGCCATTTTTTACATTCTGAATGAGAGACCGGACTAACTGATTATTCTGTACCAGGATTTTCCTTCAACGTATAACTAATAAACAAATTAACATTTATCCATAATAAAACCGGACAAATTTACATTATAGAATTGAAACTATCCACACCCTGTGAAATTTATTCAAAATTAATTGGCTTTAGCCACATCTTAGCCGCTATAATGATGTAAAACAAGCTTCTTCAAACTTTTAATAATTCTTATCGTTTTTTTATTTTACTTCCTGTATTTTTATATAAAGGAATTTTGAGCTGGGCGAAATAAATAGAGTCCCAAAACAAAAATATCCTTGTGAAGGATAAATAAAATTTTCTTTATTGTTTTTCCTTTGAACTTTTTCCTTGCGCTTTAGCGCTTTATATTTACCTGAAAGAAACGAGATAATTTATTATGACAAAACCTCAAGCCTGGATAGCAGCAGTATTAATATTATTTTTCTTATTATTTATTTTAGAAAAGAACACTGAAAGATCGGATGTACAACAAAAAGGGATACCCAATATGAATACGGGAACTGATCAGTCATCGAAAACTAAAACACCCGGTCAACTTGTTGCAAGCTTAGGCTGTACAGGCTGCCATGGAAGTGATTTAGCAGGTACAAATATGGCTCCGGGTTTGCATAACCTTAAACAAAACTGGTCCAGGGATGAATTAATAAATTATCTTCGCAATCCGTCTTCCTATATGAACTCAGAGAGTTTCAAAAACTTCAGAGCTATGTATCCAAATACAATCATGCCTTCGTTCAGCAATATTGATGTAAAGGAATTAGGAAAGATTGCCGATTATTTACAGGGGCTTCAAAAGTAGAAAGATCGCTCAATAAATAAAAAAGTCCCGGTAGTTTTTACCGGGACCATTTTTTTCTTAAAAATTACTACTAACTAAGCAATAGTAATTCCTTTTTCAAGATAAACATCCTGAATTGTATTCAAGAGTTTAACGCCTTCGGTCATAGGACGCTGGAATGATTTTCTTCCGCAGATAAGTCCCATACCGCCGGCTCTTTTATTAATAACAGCCGTTTTAACTGCTTCGGCAAAATCGTTCTCGCCTGAAGCGCCGCCGCTGTTAATTAATCCTGCTCTGCCGGCATAATTATTCAATACCTGGTAGCGGGTTAAATCGATAGGATTGTCGGTAGTTAAATCGGTGTAAACTTTTTTGCTTGTTTTACCGAATTTCAATGCTTCAAAGCCGCCGTTGCATTCGGGTAATTTTTGTTTGATGATGTCCGCTTCAATTGTAACGCCCAGGTGGTTTGCCTGTCCGGTTAAATCGGCTGATACATGATAATCTTTTTCTTTTGTCTTGAATGCGGGGTTTCTCAGATAGCACCAAAGTATTGTAGCCAAACCTAATTCATGAGCAAATTTGAAAGCCTCGCTTACTTCTACAATTTGCCTTGTGGCTTCATCTGAACCAAAATAAATAGTAGCTCCGACTGCGGCAGCGCCCATATCATAAGCCTGTTCAACTCCGGCAAACATAATCTGGTCAAATTTATTAGGGTAGGTTAAAAGTTCGTTGTGATTTATTTTTACTATGAAGGGGATTTTATGAGCATATTTTCTGGAAGTCATACCAAGAACGCCGAGTGTCGAAGCTACAGCGTTACAGCCGCCTTCGATAGCAAGCTTAACAATATTTTCAGGATCGAAGTACTCCGGGTTTGGAGCAAATGAAGCGCCGCCGGAATGTTCAATTCCCTGGTCAACCGGAAGAATTGATACATATCCTGTACCGGCTAATCTTCCGCTGGAAAAAATCCATTGCAGATTTTTAAGTACATTAATATTTCTATCGGTTTGTGCAAATATTCTGTCGACAAAATCCGGCCCCGGCAGGTGCAATTTTTCTTTTGGAAATTTAGCTTTATAAGTTAATAACGCTTCGGCTTCCTTGCCTAATAGTTCTTTAATTTTCTCTGACATTTCAACTCCAATATTTTAATTTATTAATCAAACAATTCAATTATTCAATAGCAAAAATAAGCCTAAATCATCTTGAATTCAATTTATAAAACAGAAATTTTGTCGATTAAAAGGGTTAGGAATTTTAACCTGTTATCTCATGTTACGCAGTTATTAAAATTTTATTAAATAACCCCGACTTTTAATTTCCTCTTTTTTAAGCAACTGGTGACCTTCAAATACTGTAAGTATTTCTATTCTATTCTTTCTTATCATATAAACTATCCGATAGTTTCTGTATATCAGTTCTCTAATTTGAGGAAGTGAAAATTCCGGAACTATTCTTCCTTTAACAGAATTATGCGATAAGGTTTCTGCAAGTCCAACTAATTTATCAATAAATTTCTCAGCAGCATTTTGATTGTCACGGGATATATATAACTCTATTTCCTTAAGATGTTGGATAGATTCCTTTGTCCAAAATACTTTCATAGTATTTATTTTGAACGATTTTTCTTCATTAAAGTTTTTAGTTGATCTGTAGTTAATACATCCCCTTTTTCAGAATCTGAAAAGCCACGGGCAACCGATTCTACAAATAATTTTGTCTGCCTTAATTCATCGAATTTTGCAGGTGATAATAAAACACCGGCTGGTTTCCCATTTTGAGTAAGCACAAGAGAATTGCCTTTTTCCTGAATCATCTTTAGATATAACGCCATTCTTGCTTTAAACTCACCTACAGGAATAATATCGTTTAAAATGCTTAAGTTTTTCATTCATAACCTTTATTTAGTCTTTAATTATGACAAAATATAAGTCATTATTTAGACTAAAACAAGACTTTATTTATACAACATTATGGTGATATCAACTAACCTTGAAATGAACCAACATAACGGAATCAACTAAGTGGTCGATGCTAAGGCGCAGACTTAGCAACCTCTCAGCAGTTTTAGAATTTTATGACGTTGGAAAAAACAAATAATTATTAGGATGATAACAGTTGTGAGAGTTACTACTAAACCCCCTTCCAAACCAAATCCACCACCGGTAAATAATGGAGGGCCATGTAAAGTAAACATTTTCCAACCGCCTCCTAAATCGTTTTTACCGCTTTCGGTTAATCCAAGTACGGGACCTAACAAAACATCCCATAAAAAGTGGATTGCAATTGGAAACCACAAATTGCCGGTTAAGATATAAGCAAGACAAAATAATAATCCTGCAGTAAATACATTTATCGCCGGCAGCCACTCGCCTTTAAATGCGCCGGCATGATAGCCTGCAAATAATGCAGCCGATACCAGCATTGCAATAATAACATTAGACCGGCTCCTGATTGTCTGAAAAATAAATCCGCAAAGTAACAGTTCCTGTGCGAGAACATTAAAGAACATAGCAATTGCAGAACCCGTTAGTACTGACCGGGAAAAGCCGGACGGTGATATAGGCGATGCCCAGCCAAATGCCCAAATAATTCCAACAGATGCCCCTAACCATGTACATCCAATAGCTGCTCCAATTAGAAAATCTCTAAAGACGTAATTAAAAGCCAGCCCGATTGTTAGAAACGGACGACGATCAATGAACCGGGTCATTACCCATGTGGCAGCCATTATTGTAATAGCGCTTGTAATATCGCCATATAGCCTTGCTTCAATCGGATATGCCTGATACCACTTAGTAAGTTCTGAACCGAACGGTACAAAGAATATGGCTAAAAGTAGCCCCCAGGTAAGAAAAAACAGAATCGTTCTCCAAAGGATTTTCCAGGTTGATTGCAAACTTGAAATTATTACTGCCATTTGTAAATTCCTGTTAAATCATAGTAATAAAATTTTGCGTAAGGTGACTAAATAATTCTAAACCAATATTTAAACAACATTGTAGATGTTGTATAATTGTAGAAAAAAATAGAGCCGCAAAACAGAAATATCCTTGTAGAGGATAAATAAAATTTCTCATGCAAAATATAAAATTACTAACTCACTTTACACAATGCGCGGATAAAAAATATTTCGTAAAAGTTTAACTTTTCATCTATCCATTCTTTATCTTTCCCCATAAAAATTTTGAGGTTTACATGGGCTTTGAACGTATTGCGGGAATTTTATTGCACCCGACGTCGTTACCGGGCAATTTTGGTATAGGTGATTTAGGAAATGAAGCATATAATTTTGTAAACTTTCTTGAAGCTGCAGGTCAAAAACTGTGGCAGGTTTTCCCTCTTGGCCCCACCGGGTATGGGGATTCACCGTATCAGTGCTTTTCTGCATTTGCGGGAAATCCTTTACTCATTAGTCCTGAAAAACTTTTAGAAAAAGGATTCCTTTCTCAAAATGATTTGAACAGCGTTCCAATATCCAATCCTCACCAAATTGACTTTGGACAGATAATCAATTATAAAAAAAATTTATTAAAAATAGCTTTTGAAAATTTTAAGAATTTTAATAACGGAACTAAAACCTCTTTTGAAGAATTTAACCATACAAACAAAGATTGGCTGAACGACTTTGCCTTTTTTATGGCTGCAAAAGACTTTCACGGCGGACAGCTTTGGACAAGCTGGAATAAAGATTTGGTTGTTAGGAAAAAATCAGCTTTAAAAAGCTGGGAGGAAAAATTAGCAGACAGTATTTTATATCATAAATTCGTTCAATATCAATTCTTTTTACAATGGAAGGAATTAAAGTCGTATGCAAATTCAAAAGGGATAAAAATTATAGGAGATATGCCTATTTTTATTGCGTACGACAGCGCCGACTTATGGGCGCATAAAGAACTTTTTACTATTGATAAAGAAGGTAAACTTGAAACCATTGCAGGCGTTCCGCCGGATTATTTTAGTGCAACCGGGCAGCTTTGGGGTAATCCACTTTACCGCTGGAATATAATGGAACAG
>Ga0116130_1001066_pt1 | contig 16300 bp, 20 predicted proteins | sample June2015DPH_17_5_FD_89733 | JGI IMG/M metagenome (GOLD analysis project Ga0116130, IMG submission 89733) | Peatland microbial communities from SPRUCE experiment site at the Marcell Experimental Forest, Minnesota, USA - June2015DPH_17_40 | ecosystem: Environmental > Terrestrial > Soil > Wetlands...
ATTGTTGAATCAATCTCGCCGCTCCGAGCCTTCGGGGATTATGCCTCGGCTCTGACAAATTTTCATGTGGTTTCGCGGGCTGCAGGCCCTAGATGACAACTTAGGAAGCGCGTCGCTGACGGTCGTTCTCTTCCTGCTCGTCGTCCTGAGAAGGATTCTTTCGGTTGGGGTCAACATTTCCCTTCTGCTGTTGGCCGGTTTGTCCAGACTGCCCACTCTGCCCAGGCTGGCCGCTCTTCTGACCCTGGCCGTGCTGGCCCGTCTGAGCGCTCTGTTGGCTTCCCTGGCCATACTGGCCGCTGTATTGCTGATCTTTCTCCATGTCGCCTGCCATGTTTACTCCTCCGTAGTTTGCAGAACGCGTCTTGGCGCGCTGCTGCAAGTGATTATTGGCATCTGTAACTTAGTTGCTAATGCCCACGGCAGGGTTGGGAACAATCTTCGTATCGAATAATCGAATCTTTGTCTTTATTTCGCCGCCTTCACTTCCAGCACTTCGCACTTCTCAATCACAGGAGCCTTGGCCAGAAGTGTTCCAGCATTAGCCATCAACCCGGCAGCCACGCGCCCGTTCAAATGCGCCTGCCGTCCCGCTTCGTCCTTGAACACGTCGAAGATCCCGAAGGTTGACGGTCCCATCTTGATCGCAAACCATTCCAGCGTCTCCGGCTCGTCCTCGACGATGGTCAGCGCGCTCCGCAAGAACTTTTCCAGTTCCACTTCCTTGCCCGGCTTGGCCTCAACTCGCGCCAGCAATGCCAATCTCACCTTAGCCATGTAGTCCCTCCTTACCTGTTTTGCTTGGATGTGGCGGCACGCCCTTGCGTTTCCACAAAACTTAATTTCAAACCTCGCCGGCGAATATTTCACCGCAGCTACAGTTTTCACACTCCCGTAACAATCTTTTCGTATAGTCCGTCCTTTAGTGCTTCAGAGTTTTTCATTTGCCCATCTGAGGAATGACCATGGCCACTGCAACCACGACGCCCTCTGTACTCGACCAGAAACTCTCGCGCTCGCCCGGCAAAATCGGCATGCTGGTCTTCGGCATCGTGTTGGTTATCGGGGTCGGCTACGCCGGTTCCAGCCTGCTGCATGATCTTTCCTTCGTGCACAACGAATCCGTCCTGCCGTTCGTGCTTTTGGGCATCGCGCTGCTGGTCGCGCTCGGCTTTGAGTTTGTCAATGGATTCCACGACACTGCCAACGCCGTGGCCACGGTCATTTATACTCACTCGCTTGAGCCGCACATCGCCGTTGTTTGGTCCGGCTTCTGGAATTTCCTCGGCGTACTCGCCTCCAGTGGCCTGGTCGCCTTCGCCATAGTCTCGCTCCTGCCGGTTGAACTGATCCTGCAAGTCGGCAGCAAAGCCGGATTCGCTATGGTCTTCGCCCTGCTCGTCGCCGCGATCATCTGGAACCTCGGCACCTGGTATTTCGGCCTGCCCGCCTCTAGTTCCCACACCCTGATCGGCTCCGTGATCGGCGTAGGCATCGCCAATCAGCTCATGAACGCCAGAACCGGTACCAGCGGCGTCGACTGGAGTCAGGCCGCCAACATCGGCAAATCCCTCCTGCTCTCGCCGATCGTCGGCTTCTGCTGCGCCGGTTTGCTGCTGCTCCTCGCCAAGGCTCTCATTAAAGACCCCAAGCTTTACACGGCCCCCGAAGGCGCGGCCCCGCCCCCGTTCTACATTCGCTGCCTGCTAATCCTCACCTGCACCGGCGTCAGCTTTTTCCACGGCTCCAATGACGGACAAAAAGGCATGGGCCTCATCATGCTGATCCTCATTGGCACCGTCCCCACCGCCTACGCTCTCAACCACGCCGTCACTTACCGGGACTCGCAGGATTTCATCGCCGTCTCCCACGAGGCCGCCGACGTCCTCAGCAAGTATGTCAGCCCTAACGCCGCCGTTGGCGATGCTCACGACGACGTCACCAATTACATCCGCGACAAGGATTTCACGCCCAACACCATGCTCGCCCTGCGCACCCTGGTCAGCGACATTGGCAACGAAACCGCTCTCTACAAAGAGATGAAAAACATTCCCAACGACCAGGTCCGCAACTTCCGCAATGACATGTATCTCATCAGCGAAGCCATTCGCCTAATGCAGAAGAGTCACAACCCGACTTTCACCGCCTCCGAAACCGCCGTCCTCGCCAACTACAAAAAGCACATCGACCACTCCACCCGCTTCATCCCCCTCTGGGTGAAGGTCGCCGTAGCTATGGCGCTCGGCCTAGGCACCATGGTCGGCTGGAAGCGCATCGTTGTAACCGTCGGCGAAAAAATCGGCAAGAGCCACCTCACCTACGCTCAGGGCGCAGTCGCCGAAATCACCGCCATGGCCACCATCGGCGCCGCCGACGGGTTCGGTCTCCCCGTTAGCACCACCCACGTCCTCTCCTCCGGCATCGCCGGCACCATGGCCGCCAACCACTCCGGCATCCAATGGTCCACCGTCCGCAACCTCGCTCTGGCCTGGGTGCTAACGTTGCCCGTAGCTATGATGCTGTCAGGATCTTTGTTCTGGCTCTTCCGCAGGACGTTCTAAAGAAAAAAGACCAGCTTCGATCCCTGACCCTGTCGTCCTGAGCGCAGTCGAAGGATCCCTACAGGTACCGCGCCGCCGCCAGCTCCGCAACGCGTTTCGGAAGTCAATTTCGACCAGCCGAACGCCTTTGTCATTTTGAACCGGGCGCCGAGCCCGGTGAGGAACCTGCTGTAGCCCTCTTAAATCATCCCCGCTAGGCCGTGCCCTCCCGATTACCCACCCTCCCCGCCGTTCCCCGCTAGAATGTATTTTCACCAAGGACTCATCTTCATGGATAAACTCGTCATCCGCGGCGGCGAGCCGCTGCTCGGCACGGTGCGCGTCAGCGGCGCAAAAAACGCAGCTCTTCCCTGCATGGCGGCCGCTCTGCTCACCGATGAACCCGTCATCCTCGAAAACATTCCGCAGGTGCGCGACATTCAAACCACCCGGAACCTGCTCGCTGCCATGGGAGCCGACGTCGAACTCGGCTACGGGCGCGCCCAGCACCGCACCACCCTGCATTGCAAAAATCTCACCACTCCCGAGGCCTCTTACGAGCTGGTCAAGACCATGCGCTCCTCCACGCTCGTTCTGGGACCGCTGGTCGCCCGCTGCGGCCGCGCCCGCGTCTCGCTCCCCGGAGGCTGCGCCATCGGAAGCCGTCCCATCGACATGCACATCAAGGGACTCGAGCAGCTCGGCGCAAAGATCACACAAGACCACGGCTACGTCGAAGCCAGCGCCAATCGGCTCAAAGGCACAGAAATAGTCTTCGATAAAATCACCGTGACCGGCACCGAAGACCTGCTCATGGCCGCGACCCTCGCCGAAGGCGAAACCATTCTGCAGAATTGCGCCCGCGAACCCGAAGTCGCCGACCTCGCTGCCTTGCTCAACAAGATGGGAGCGAGGATCGAAGGCGCAGGCACTCCCACGATTCGCGTGAAAGGCGTGAGCAAACTAAAAGGCACGAAGCACCGCATCATCCCTGACCGCATTGAAGCCGGCACCTTCCTAATCGCCGGCGCCATGACCGGCGGCGACCTCAACATCGCCGGATGCGATCCCGCCCACCTCGGCGCCGTGCTCAGCAAACTGAAGGAAGTCGGCGTGAAGACCAAATCCACCCCGGATTCCGTCCGCGTCATGGGCGACAATCCTTTCACTGCTTCCGACATTTCCACGGAAGAATTCCCCGGCTTCCCCACCGACATGCAAGCGCAATTCATGGCGCTCGCCACGCAAGCTGAAGGTGCATCCGTGATCACCGAAAACATCTTCGAAAACCGTTTCATGCACGCGCAGGAATTGGTCCGCATGGGCGCGAACATAAAAATCGAAGGCCGCCGCGCCGTGGTCCGTGGCAAAACTCCGCTCAGCGCCGCCGCCGTCCTCGCCTCCGACCTCCGCGCCTCCGCCTCCCTCGTCCTCGCCGCCCTGGTCGCTGACGGGGAGACCATCATCGACCGCGTCTACCACATCGACCGCGGCTACGAACACATCGAAGAAAAACTGCGGGCAGTCGGCGCTCAAATCCGCCGCATCGGCGAAATGTTCCCCAAGAAAGCCACGCCCGCCAAAGCCTAGAAGGCTGCGGTAAGAAATCCCGAATCTAGGTATCACCGTGGAAGAGCGGCGCTTCGGCGGCCTGCACTGAACGAAGCCGAATGGGCCGCGTCAGTGCACCAAGCTAGGAGGGGGCTTCGGTCTCCGTGGTCGTCTTGCTCGAAGTTGCAACCTTCACTCGCTTGTCAACTTCTCAATCACTTCCCGATGCTGCGGATAAGCCTGCACCAACTCTCCCCGCTTCGCCATTTCAAAATCTTCAAAATCAAATCCCGGCGCCACCGTGCACCCCGCTACCGCAAACCCTTTCCCATCCTTTACACGCGACCCAAACCAACATCCCGCCTTCACCACCGACTGCAATGCTTCACCCTCTTCCGGATCGTTCCCCAGCAAAATCTCCGAATACCGCCCATCCTTGTCGATCGCATGAACAACGACAGTTGCACCCAGATAGAAATGCCACATCTCATCGGATCGCAGTCGATGAAATGCCGAAAAATTCTGTCCCTCGAGCAGAAAATAAATAGCCGTGGATGCCGCCCGCGCTCCCGTAAACTGCCGTGGCAAACTCTCTTTCGCCAAAATCAAATCGGCCTTGTAAGTCTGCCGGTAATACCCGCCCTCGGGATGCGCCTCCAGCCCGAGCTTCTCGATCCAGTACCTCGCGTCCTTTGTCATCGAAAGTCCTCTGGCATGATGCTCACTATAGCAATGTGAAACGTTTTCCAATCACCGCTCACTATGGGATAGGAGAAACGCCCATGCCCATCCCGGATGTTGCTCTCACCTACGAATTGGACGCTGCCTGGATCATCGCTCTTTGGCTGGCGATCCACGGTGGCCATCCCGCTCCGGAAATTGCGGCCGCCGAAGCCATCGCCGCCCTCGCACCCTATCTCGGGGGAGCCCAAACTGCGCTCTCGTTCTCGCAGCTGCAAACCCGGGTTGCTGCTTTCGATAGCTGAGGTGACCGAACGTGCGCCCACACCCTGCCGAACCCAGCCAGAGCAAACTCTAGGTGAGATTAACGGTATTGCTTTCAACCCAGCCTTTGCCTACCAGCAGACCGCTGCCTGAAATGCGGGTAAGCTCCTACCTCAGGTTCGCCCACCACCGGCGGGAAGCCCCACCCCTGCATCCTCTGCAGGGGTGGGATCGTCTGCCGTGACATTGCAGGTAGAACCTAGTTCCATCGTTGTATAAATTCCGCCAAGAACTTCGCCTCTGTGCTATTGTCCCACCGTACCTCGTGGGCCCCGCCACCTACAATGAGGAGGCCCTACCTGCGTTCCCCTTCCTCGCAAGGATCGCGGATGGAGGAGTTGCGAGCACACCCGTGGTGTGCGTGCAGCCTCCATCTGGCGCATGCCCACCCGGATTCAATCCGAATCATGGGAGATCAAATGAAACTCAAGAAGCTCACACCCAATCTAGTTGTTCGCAACGTCGAAGCCAGTCTCAACTTCTACCGCATCGCGCTGGGCTTTCAGCCCGGCTTCACCGTCCCCGACACTCCGCCTTACGTCTTCGGCTCCGTCGTCTCCGACGGCGTGGAAATTTTCTTCAACGAACACAAAACCGTCGCCGAAGATTATCCCGCGCTCGGCGCCAAGCCCATCGGTGGCAGCCTCACTCTGTTCATTGAAGTGGAGGGGATCGAGGATTTCTTCATAAGAGTGCGGCAGCACGGCGCGAAGATCACCATGCCGATGAAAGATCAGTTCTACGGCATGCGCGAATTCGCCTTTGAAGATCCCGAAGGCTGGGTTGTAACCCTCGCAGAACGCATCCAAAAGTGAGCTCAAGAAAAAGGCCGCGATTTCTGTCGCGGCCTTCTTTGCTCTTCCCAGTTATTAAAGATCCACTCATCGCAGGTGAATCATATTGCCGCTCGCACCCAGAGTTCCATCCAGGCGAACTTTCTTCCCTTCCTACGGTTTCACCTGATCTTGATGGTCAATGTCGTAACTTTTTCCCGAGGCAGCATCCTGGAGCATGTACTTGTCGCCTGATTTCACAATGGTTCCCACGAACGTCTGCGTGTCGGATGTGGAAGTCGGCGGCTGACTCTGCGAATCAGGCGCCGCCTGACTCCCCTGATTCGGTGTCTGATTGGGTTGCCCCTGCGGTGGCGTGGCTGACTGTTGCCCCGTCGGATCGGTGGACTGCGTTGGTTGCGACTGCGGTGCGGCGTTTGGATCGGTCGAGGTTGTCGGTGGCGTCGGTTGTTGGGCGCAGAGCGAAACCCCAACCATCAGCAGCAGAGCGAGAGTAACAAGAGACCACAATTCCATCTTCATCAAAATCCTCCGAGGGACGTGAGACAAATCCTTCCTCTAACATCGACTCGAAGCAACCCCCTTGCCAAACCACCCGCCGCGGCGTCGACTTAATTTCAGATGAAGCGTTCGTTCTATCTGCAAGACTTATTGCTATGCCGGAATCTTCTCTCGTTCCCCGCTCTACGGGACCCCCGCCCCACAAATGCAAGAAAAGCCGTAGCGGCTTAGTGAGCCCATTTCGCTCGCCGTACAGGCGAGAGAGCAGTTTCTGCTCGCTCACTTTTTTTGCTGCGCATACAGTTCCGCACCCAGAAAGTGTAGCGATACATAAGGTTCATCGCCAACGACCCAACTGTCGTGTCCCGGCGCAATGTAGAAAACATCTCCAGATTTCATCTCGATCACACGGCCGTCGTCCATCGCCGCCGTCGCCCGCCCCGACACCACCAGTCCAACATGCTCCACCAAGCAACTCTTCGCCCCGGCAGCCTTCCCCACATGCTCCGACCACCTCCATCCCGGCTGGTAGGTCGCCCGTCCAATCGTCATCGCGCCAACGTGCACCACTTCAAACTTTCCTTTTTCAAAATTTCGCACTTCATCCGGCAGCTCAAGCCGTTTCAGGGTCACCTCGTACATATTTCCTCTTTCCTCATAAGGGAACTGCTTTCGTGGGACGGACACTCCTGTCCGTCGCCTTTGACTTTGATTCTGACTCGCCGAAATCAGCCCAAACAAATTAAGGCTGTCATTCCGAACCTGGCGCCGAGCCCGGTGAGAGCTTGTCCTGAGCTTGCCGAACAGAACCTGCCCCTAGAACCTGTCTGACAATTTCAAGACACACTAAAAAGCCACGACTGTCGTCGTGGCCTGTCTTTCATTATCTGTGCGAATCCGCGCAGATCCGTGGCAAAAGCCTCTAGTGTCTTCCGCCGCCCGGCCCGCCGCGTCCCCGATCTCGTCCACCGCCGCCGGGCCTTCCACTGCGCCCACCGCGTCCCCGATCCCGTCCGCCGCCACCGGGACGCCCACCGCGTCCGCCGCGGTCGCCACCGTGAGGAGGCCGATCTCCATGAGGACGATCGCTGCCCCCAACCGGTGCCGGTCCGCCTTCGCGGTTAAAGTTCGGTTCATCATCGGGGAAATCACCACCGCCTTCGATCACCATCGATCCGGTTAGCACGGGAGCGGGAACTGCTTCGCCCTCGCCGCCAGCGCCTGCGCCGTCCGTAGGCGCTGCACCATCGCCGCCGCCCATCTTCGCCCGCTGCTCCTTCAAAATCGCTTTGCGCGATAGCCGAATGCGATTGCCCTCAACCGCCAGCACCTTCACCAGCACCTGATCGCCTTCTTTCAGTTCGTCGCGAACATCGGCAATGCGGTGCTCCGCCACTTCGCTGATGTGCAGCAACCCATCGGTGCCCGGAATGATTTCGACAAACGCGCCGAAATCGGCAAGCCGCGTAACTTTCCCGAGATAAGTCTTTCCAACTTCCGCCGTCGCCGTCAGATCGCCGATAATCTGGAGCGCCTTCGCCGCCGACGCCTGATCGCTTGACGCCACTTTCACCAACCCGGAATCTTCCACATCGATCTTGACCCCGGTTTGTTCCACGATGCTGCGAATCATCTTCCCGCCCGGCCCAATCAGGTCGCGAATCTTGTCGACCGGAATCTGCACGGTGTAGAAGCGCGGAGCGAAATCAGAAATCTTCTCGCGCCCGGCAGTAATCACTTCCTCCATCTTGCCGAGAATATGCAACCGCCCGCGCTTCGCCTGTGCCAGCGCCTCCCGCATAATCTGCGACGTGATGCCCGCAACCTTAATATCCATCTGCAGCGCCGTGATCCCGTCTTTGGTTCCGGCAACTTTGAAATCCATGTCGCCGTAATGATCTTCTGCGCCCGCAATGTCGGTGAGAATGGCATACTGCTCGCCTTCCTTCACCAGCCCCATCGCAACTCCGGCCACCGGAGCCTTCAGCGGAACTCCCGCATCCATCAGCGAAAGCGAAGCTCCGCAAACCGTCGCCATCGATGACGATCCATTAGATTCCAGAATGTCGGACACCACGCGCATCGCGTAGGGCCACGACTCTTCTGAAGGCAACACCGCCGACACCGCGCGCTCCGCCAGAGCCCCGTGTCCAATCTCCCGCCGGCCAGCCCCCCGCAAGAAAGCAACCTCTCCCACGGAAAACGGCGGGAAGTTGTAATGCAGCATGAAGCGTTTTTTGGCTTCGCCTTCGAAGCCTTCCAGGCGTTGCATGTCGTCGCTGGTCCCGAGGGTGGTCGTTACCAGTGCTTGCGTTTCACCGCGGGTGAAGATGGCGCTGCCGTGGGTTCGGGGCAACACTCCTGCTTCGATCCAGATTTCGCGGACTTCGTCGAAGGCGCGGGCATCGGGACGGCGTTTCTTCTCCAGCACTTCTTCGCGGAAGATTCGCTCGCGCAACGTTTCGTAATACTGTTTCAATTTCGCGAGGGCCTTCTCGTCGTCCTCGGGAATTCCAGCTTGCAGCTTCTTCTTGATGTCTTTTACTAGCGTGTGGCTTTCGGCCTTCGGATGTTTTTTGGTGTCGAGCGCGTCTGAGAGCTCCGCGCCGACTTTCTTTTTCAGCGCGTCGTAATATTTCTGGTCGAATTCCGGTGGCATCACTTCGCGTTTTTTCTTGCCGACCCGGTTGCGCAGATCGTTGATGGCGGCACAAATCTTTTTGATTTCGGTGTGACCGAACTCGATCGCGTCGACGACAACTTCTTCGCTGACTTCCTTCGCGCCCGACTCGATCATCACGATGCCATCGGCGGTGCCGACGACCATGATATTCACTGCGCTCTCGCGCATCTCATCGTAGGTGGGGTTGATCACGAACTGGCCATTAAGCTGCCCCACGCGCACTGCGCCGATGGGCCCGAGGAACGGAATGTCAGAAAGCGTGAGCGCGGCAGATGCTCCGTTAATTCCGAGAACATCCGGATCGTTATTCGTATCGGCGGAGAGCACGAAGGCGATGACTTGGGTCTCGCACTTGAATCCTTCGGCGAACATGGGACGCACCGGGCGATCGATCTGGCGGCTGGTGAGCACTTCGCGCTCGCTCATGCGGCCTTCGCGCTTGATGAAGCCGCCGGGGAAGCGTCCACCGGCGTAAGTGTATTCGCGGTAATCCACGGTGAGGGGGAAAAAATCGATGCCCTCGCGGGGATCGGCGTTGGCCACGGCCGTGGCGAGCACAACGTTATCGCCCGTGCGGACGACGGCCGCTCCGTGGGCCTGCTTAGCTAACTTTCCAGTTTCGAATGTGAGTTGTTTTCCGCCGGCGAGGTCGACTACTACTGCACTAACTTCTGGTTTCATATTCATCCTTAATTGTCTTGATCAGGAGCGCGGTCGCGCTTTCCGGCTGGCGCAGGTTGCGAGGCAATGTGCGGGGATGGAAAGGCGCGTAGGCCATGGTTAACGAATGACGATGAGCGAGTTCCGATGAGCGGGTGCCAATGAGCTTGGGTCCCGAAAATGCTTCTCGACCACGCACGCTGGAGTTGGCTCAATGCTGTACCGGCTTCGAGAGGAAGGCGGTGTTCTTAGAGATATCCCGCAGGAATCGCGGAAACATTCCAGCCTCCAGAACCAGGCTATTTGCGGATGCCGAGTTTCCCAATGACCGTCTTATAGCGCTCGGAATCGTATCTCTTGAGGTAGTCGAGCAAGCGACGCCGCTTGCTGACCAGCATGAGCAGGCCGCGGCGCGAGCCGTGGTCCTTCTGGTGCGTTTTGAAGTGATCCGTCAGTTGGCCAATGCGTTCACTAATGATGGCGATCTGAACCTCCGGACTCCCGGTGTCAGTCGCGTGCGTCTGATACTGGTCAATGACAGATTTCTTTTGCTCTCTGGCTAGCACTAACCTGGTGCACTCCTGTTCTAGTTTCGATTTATCTTGGTGACAGTGATGAGGTTATCATGCGGGAAGTGAGGGTGTAAAGGCGGGTGAGAATACTGTGTAAGTGCTCCAAGATAATGTCACCCCATAACTGCAACGAGACTCTGTCACCCTGCAAGGATGGTGACGATGAGTCAGAAAGAGTTCCAACGGGTGAAGGTGATTGAAAATGCAGCGGGCGGGAGGCTGAGCGTACGCGAAGCCTTCCGCCTGCTGCAACTGAGTGAACGCCAGGTGCAGCGCCTCAAACGCCGCTATCGGCCCGACTCCGTCGGCTGGGTGCAGCACGGCAATCGCGGACGCGGTATGCCTTGGGCGGTTTCTGTTCCCCAGAAGCAGTTGATCTTGACCTTGGCTTGGGGCAAGTATCAGGGCTTCAACGATTCTCATCGGGCGGAAAAACTTCACCGCGAAGAGAACCTCACCGTCAGCCGTGAGACCGTGCGCCGCATCCTGCGCGCTGCCAAGCTAGCCTCGCCGCAGAAACGCCGGCCCCGTAAATATCGCTCCCGCCGCCCGCCGCGCCGGCAAATCACGAACGCGCAAGGTGGATCAATCGGGAGTGTAGCCGAGATATTCCTCGTGTCCCTCAAACATCCGTTGCAGCAGAGTACGAGATTGCGGCTTCGGAGCTACCGGCTTCGGTTCGCGGATCGTCACGGTTTCCTTCCGGGATTCAGGCTCCACTTGCGGAACGACATCTAGGATGGCTGGCATGGCATGCCTCCATTCAAATGAAGAACAGTAATTTAAAGCTCAGAATAAAAGTAGTCGATGGGGCCGCGCTGTCCTATGACAGGAATCACAGTTTGGTGTGACGCAATGGAGACCGACTGCTGCTGGCGAACTATAATCTCGGCCTCAGAGGACATCGGCAATCTCCGCAGGCAAGAAAGATTCGCCGACTGGGCCATACGTGGGGTAGATGCCGGTAGCCCTTTCTTGTATTCCGTGGTAGAAAATGATCAGGGCGATGGAGTTCGCCATAACCGCCTGCCGTGGCTTCTTGGCTGAGGCTAATAACTCCCACAAAATCCAAACTGATTTGTCGGGAGAAGCTCCATCGTGAAAGATTTCCTCGCCATCTCTGTCGCCGCTATCGTCGGCGCCAACCTCCGTTACCTGCTGAGCCGGCTCGCCACCAAGGAACTCGGTCCCGTCTTCCCTTGCGGAACACTATTCATCAACATCGTGGGGAGCTTCATCGTGGGCTTCTTCGTGATCTGGACAACCGAGCGCGTGCTGGTCGATCCCCGTGGGCGGCTGCCGGTGGTTATCGGCTTCTGCGGTTTCCTTCACCACCTTCTCCAGCTACGCGTTCGAAACCATGTCGCACTTTGAGCAGGGACAGTGGGGGCTGATGCTGGGCAACATTCTCAGCAATAATGTTCTCTGCCGGGGCAGAGCTCTGGCGGGCATGGCACTGGCGCGGGTGCTGTAGAATGGCGAACGCAATGGCAGTGCAAGTCACAATCTACTTGAACGAAGCCGACCAGTGGCATCACAACCCGCTGCACTTGGAGATTCTCAACTACCTGCGTAAGGAAAATGTCTACGCCGCGACCACGATCCATGCTGTGGCAGGGTTCCTGGGGCGGCACCGCGTGGAAACAGCCCACCTGGTTGAGGCTGGCGACAAGTTGCCGGTGATCATTACTTTCGAGGATAGGGACGAGCATGTGAGCCGTGTGTTGCCTACCCTCAAAAAGATTGCGGCGCAGCGGTTGATCGTGCGCGAGAATGGGGTGCTCGAACAAGGCAATCTGGACTGACATGTCCGCAACTCCTCTCGACATTCTCGCCATTGCCGCACACCGCGACGACGTAGAGCAGACCTGCGGCGGGACGCTATTGAAGGCGGCGCAGCGCGGCCAGCGAACGGGAATTCTCGATCTCACGCAAGGCGAGATCGGCACGCGCGGCACGGCGGAAGATCGTGCGCGGGAAGCAGCGGAGGCGGCGAAAATTCTCGGTGCAGGTTGGCGGCGGGCGCTCGATATTCCCGATGGCCGCGTGGAAAATACCTGGGAGAATCGGCTGAAAGTCGCGGGCGTGATCCGCGACACGCGGCCACGCGTGGTGATTTTGCCCTACTGGAAGGGGCGACATCCCGATCACTACACCTGTTCCGTGCTGGGATACGAAGCGTGCTTTCTTGCAGGACTTGCGAAGCTATCTCTCGGCTCTCAGCCGTTGGCTCCTCACCGTCCGTTCAAGATAATCTACGCCACGCTTTACTACGACGTGCGTCCAACGTTCGTGGTCGACATTAGTGCGCAGTTTGAGCAGAAGTTCGACTCAATTCTGGCCTACAAGTCGCAGTTCACCGACCAGGAAGCTGGCAAAGACCTCTTCCCCGCTCACGACGAAATTCATGCGCGGGTGGACTCGATGGCGCGATATTATGGGGCGCTCGGCGGCGTCACTTACGCTGAACCATTTCTGCAAAAAGAAGTGGGGCTCGTCGAGGACCTCATGGCAATACCTGTCAAATCGATATAGCTTGCCTACACTATATCTTCAATGCAACCGCCAAACCATCGCGAATGGGCAGAATCGTAGTAAAGAAATCCGATGAGCTGTAAAGTGATCGGTTGAAGTCGAGGATAGCCTTGGTGGGCGCTTCCTTGGGATTCTTCTCCGCTACTCGCCCGCTCCACAAGACATTGTCCGTAATAAACAAGCCTCCCCTGCGCAAGCGCGGCGAAACCAGGCGCAATACGCGAGGGTAATCCTCTTTATCGACATCGTTGAAGATGAGGTCGAACTCCTCTTTCTGCTCAGAAAGAAATTCCAGCGCGTCTCCAGTATGGAGCGTAATACGGTCGGTAACGCCGGCGCGCTCGAAGTAGCCACGAGCACGCTCGGCATTCTTCGGGTCCCCATCGGTGTAGATGACTCGACCTCTTTCGCCGACCGCACGCGCCCACCAGATGGCCGAGTATCCGATAGCGGAACCCAACTCGAACACTGTTTTGGCGTTGATCGTCAGGGCAAGCTGCTGTAGCACCCGCGCCACCGCAGGGCCGACGATGGGCACGTCGTGCTTGCTGGCGTAGTCTTCCATCTCCTCCAACACTTCATTGCGTTTGGGCAGCAGAGAGTACAGATAATCGTCAACCGGGCCGGCAGTGGTGAGGTTGTAATGCCGCCAATTCGGTTTATTTTCCTTCTTGAGCTTTTTTGCAGGCACTTTTCCACCTCGGGACTCGTGATTGCACTATCATTTGCCGGGTCTCAATCGCGGACAGTCGCTCCCGGCTTCATGGTCATGATTTCAATGTCCGGCACCAGCTTCTTCAACTCCGCGGGACTGCCGGTCAGGACGGGAAACGTGCCGAAATGCATGGGGATTACTGTTTTCGGCTTGAGCAAGTTGCAAGCATAAGCAGCTTCGCGCGGTCCCATGGTGAAGTGATCGCCGATCGGCAGCATGACGATCTCAGGTGCATAAAGCTCACGAATGATCGCCATGTCTCCAAAAACGTTGGTGTCGCCAGCGTGATAAATCTTGACACCGTTTTCGAATTCGATCACGTACCCGCAGGCCTCGCCTCCATAAATAAGCTGGTCGCCATCCTGAATGCCACAGGAATGATCGGCGTGCACCATGGTGACTTTGATATCGCCAACCTTCTGCGTACCGCCTTTGTTCATCATGGCGATTTTCTTGGCGCCCTTTTTCTCCAGCCATCCGCACATCTCCGGAATACCCACAACTTGCGGCGAGTGCTCCTTGATAACTTCAACAGCGTCGCCGATGTGGTCGCCATGACCATGCGTGACGAGAAGCGTGTCTACCTTTTTCACCTTCTTGTCCGATGGTGGACAGGCGGGGTTATTCGTGATCCAGGGATCGATAATGATAGTCTGGCCGCCAGGCGTTTCGATGCGAAACGTCGCGTGGCCCAGCCATGTAAGATGAATGCCTTTCAATTTCATGAACGTAGCTCCGGCGCCGCCCCTTTGAATTTACTCGCCAAACGGCCCCGGCGTGGGCGGCCGTGGAACTTATTTTAACAAGCGAGCCTTGGCTGGATGGCAGTTCTTCAACTGGAGCGAAATGACGCGCTTTTCCGAGTGCACGGATCGTTCGCTCGAAAAGTTCGCTCGAAAAGTGCTTGACGCCGCCGACAACACCGACAATCGCGGCGACATAGACTAGCTGCTAGGATTTGTTCGAGCCGCAGGCACCGTTCCGGTAGCCAATTCTTCGACGATAAAGACGTTACGGGCTAATCTCGAACATGCTGCCGAGGTTATAGTCCTCCCCATCTTGTTCCGGGGCTGGGCCGCGTAGCTTTCCGTGCAAGGAGTCTCAAGAAATCGCCGGATCATCGTAGGTCGGCACGCTCGAAACTCTAAGACAGGAAGAAATCCAGAGGCCGGCCATAGATTTCCACGCGGAGGATATTGTGACTGCAAGATTCTCTACAACGTGACCGAATCGAGTCGATTGAAGGCCGCGCATTGTCGTAATCAGTGGCGGATCGTCTTCTTGTGCTCAGCTTCTTCCGGGTGCATTGGCTCCCTCTTCCGAGACTGCTTTCGGCAAGACTACCACCGTAAACCAATACTCCGTGATGGACCGAACCACTCTAAGAAATTGTTCAAAATCGACGGGCTTAACAATATATGAGCTACAGCGCAGCTTATACAGTTTCAGGATCTCTTCGCCCTCTTCCGAAGTGGTCAGAACAACCACCGGGAGACTCTTTAGGTTTTCATCGGCGACGATCTCGGCCAACACCTCGCGCCCGTCCATTTTTGGCATATTTAAGTCGAGGAGGATCAGATCTGGCGTGGGAGCGTTGGCGTACTCACCTTGCTTGCGCAGGAAGGCCAGGCATTCCTCTCCATTCCTCACGCGGTGCAGGTTGAGGAGCAGTTTGGTGCGTTTAAAACCTTGACGGGTGAGCTCAACATCATTGTCGTTGTCTTCGGCGAGCAGAACTTCCACAGGCCGACTACGAGCAAGTTCACTGTGCATTGATTTGTTCATTCCCTTCCGGAATCGTGAAATAAAATGTGCTTCCATGTCCAGGTTCGGATTTCACCCAAATCCTGCCCCCATGACGATCCACCACACGGCGGCAGACCGCTAGTCCAATGCCGGTGCCGGGGTAATCCGTTTGATCATGCAAACGCTTAAAGATTTCGAAAATCTGTTCGTGGTGCTTAGTGTCGATGCCAATACCGTTGTCGCGGACGGAAAATATCCATTCCTTCCCATCGCGTTCGGCCGCGACGTGGATGTGTGGCGGATGGTCACCGCGGTACGTAAGGCCGTTGCTGATAAGGTTTTGGATTAACTGGACCAATTGCGAGCGGTCACCCATAATCGCCGGTAGGCGGCCGAAGGTGACCTCGCCACCGGAATCGTGAATGGAGGAGTCAAGAAGAGCCATGGAGTCGTTGACAATATCGACGAACTGAATCTGCGCGAATGGCCGGGAGCGCGCGTCGACGCGAGAATAAGAGAGCAAGTCCCGGATCAAAGTTTGCATCTGTGCGATCGATTGGACGGTCCGGCGAATCCAGTCGTGGGCTTGCTCGTCCAACGTGTTTTCGTATTCCAGCTTAAGCAGCTGGACGAATCCACTGATACTGCGCAACGGGGATTGCAGATCGTGAGACGCAATGTAGGCGAATTGCTTCAGTTCCAGATTGCTTCGTTCCAGAACTTGATTCGCGACCGCGAGTTCTTTCGTGCGCTCACCTACGCGCATTTCCAGCTCGTCACGCACCTTCTGAAGAGCGGCTGTTTGGTTTTCAAGTTTGGCGCTGTGCTCCTCGGATTTCTTGCGCAGGCTGATGTTGCGGATCGCCGCTGTCACCAGGATTCCTTCGGCGCTTTCCAGCGGGCTCAGCATGATTTCGATCGGAAACTCGCTGCCATCCTTGCGTCGTCCGGAGAGCTCGATCCCGGTACCGATCTGCTGCGCCAGCGCTTCTGCCGCG
>Ga0116130_1001070_pt1 | contig 16264 bp, 18 predicted proteins | sample June2015DPH_17_5_FD_89733 | JGI IMG/M metagenome (GOLD analysis project Ga0116130, IMG submission 89733) | Peatland microbial communities from SPRUCE experiment site at the Marcell Experimental Forest, Minnesota, USA - June2015DPH_17_40 | ecosystem: Environmental > Terrestrial > Soil > Wetlands...
AAATGGGAACTGATGGTGCTTCTACATCCAGAACGTCTCATCGTGCCACAAACGTTGGCGCGTACCTTATTGAGCGACTTCGATTATTAGGCCTCTCACACGTCTTCGGAGTGCCAGGGGATTATGTGCTCGGCTTTTTCAAACAGCTGAGCGACAGCGAGATCGACCTGATTACGACGTGTGACGAACTCAACGCTGGCTACGCGGCCGATGCGTACGCGCGTATACGGGGAATAGGCGCCGTGTGCGTTACCTATTCTGTCGGCGGCCTAAAGGTCGTCAATGCCACGGCGCAGGCCTATGCGGAAAAATCTCCGCTGGTCGTCATAGCTGGAGCCCCGGGAATCAGAGAAAGGATAGGGAACCCCCTCCTGCACCATAAAGTGCGGTCCTTCAACACGCAAAAGAAGATCTTTGAGGAAGTGACTGTCGCGTCTGCGGTTTTGGATGATCCGAACACGGCGTGCCAAGAGATTGATCGTGTGTTATCCGAATCAGTCCGCGTTAAGCGACCGGTATACATTGAGCTCCCGCGCGATATGACGTTCGTCCACGTGAAGCCGCCAAATCAGGATTCGGTAACGCGAGCAGACGATACGAGCGATCCCAACGCTCTGCAGGCCGCTCTTGACGACGCGGTGACGATGATCAACGAGTCTCAGCAACCCGTCGTAATTGCCGATGTCGAGCTGCACCGGTTCGGACTGCAGGACAAGCTTCTCGACTTAATCGATAAAGTGCAGATACCTGTCGCTGCGACAATTCTCGGTAAATCCGTTGTCGACGAGTATCATCCCCTGTACATGGGCATCTATGAGGGGGCGATGGGCTTCGAGTCCGTCCGCGACTATGTCGAATCAAGTGATTGCCTGATCCTTCTCGGTGCCTTTATGACAGACGTTAATCTCGGGCAGTATACCGCGCATATCGACCAGGAAAAGACAATTTACGTCACGAGCGAGCAATGTTCGATTCGGTATCGCACCTACGCGGGCGTCCGTCTACACGATTTCCTCGAAAGCTTGCTTACCGCCCCCATCATGCCGCGGACCCCCCGCGACTTTCCGCACCCGCGGCCTATCGTACCATTCGTGACGATAAAAGGACAGAAGATTACCGTCCGGAGGCTGTTTGAGCGGCTTAACTGGGCGCTCAAGGACAACACCGTAGTCATCGCTGACGTTGGCGATGCGCTCTTCGGCGGGCTTGACCTCATTACCCACCGCAGAACTGAATTCCTGGCGCCAGGGTACTACCTCTCGCTCGGGTTTGCGGTGCCGGCGAGCATCGGAGCGCAACTCGCGAATCCCAATCTTCGTCCGTTAGTGCTCGTCGGCGACGGGGCTTTCCAAATGAGCGGCATCGAGGTTTCGACCATCGCGCGACTCGGCCTGAATCCAATCATCGTCGTATTCAATAATTATGGGTATGCGACCGAACGACCAATCCAAGACGGGCCGTTCAACGACCTGCAGGTGTGGCAGTACAGTCGGTTCCCGGAGATCGTTGGCGGGGGGACTGGGGCGGTCGTAACGACAGAGGATGAGCTTGACCAAGCACTCGACGCAGCACAGGCATACACTGGGGGGTTTACGATTATTGAAGTCCAGCTTGATCCGCACGATAGCTCGCCCGCATTGCAGCGGCTGGCCGAGGGTCTTGCGAAGAAGATTCGTTGACACTCAAGCTTTAGCTAGCGGCCACGGCTCAGCCCTTGCTGGTTGCGTGACAGCGGTATTTTCTTTGAGGAACTAAATTATAGCCGTTGCGTCGTGCCATGCCAAAACGGTATTGGCCCCCCCGGCTCACTCATTAGGTCGGTTTTTATTCTTTCTTCGTCGAATCGTGAGTACGGAGGCGAGCAAAACAACGAGAATAGCTCCAACAACTGCGAAGACCGCTCCTGCGTTAGCAAATCCGACGTTTGGAGCGTCTGTTGCTCCCACAGCAGTGGTCCCCTCGCTGCTTGATGAAGCAGCGGTGCCATTACCCGTCGTCGTCACCGAACGATCGAGCGTTGTGAACTGTACGCGTCCTGTGCCCTGCAAGTAATCGATGTAATTGGCGAGCAGCGTCACTTTCGAGGCATTGACCGTATAATTGGGTCCCTCGAAATCGGCGGGGTGATACAGCACAACGAAGGTGTTGATGCTATAAGGATCGTTAAGCCACTGGTTGGTTGCGTTCTCGAGCGACTGAAGGGTATTGTTACCGAGCTCAATCGAGATCGTATCTAATCGCATGCCATCCAGGTTTCCCCCATTCTGGTTGAAATCTTGAAAGGCGGTGCTATATTCCGTGAACCCCAGCGCTTTGCACGCCTTTACCGTGTTGTTGTCACTCTTGTCAAACGGAGGGAGAAACGAAGTGGGCGTGACCCCGAACGCCTGGATGATGTCGTCGCGCCCCTGTTTGATTGCGTCGTATTGCGCGGCATATGGCCTTCCATAAAATTCACTGGGACCCACCGGTGACGGCCCGGTATCCAGGTGCGTATAGCCGTGCTGAGCGAATTGAAAAAGGTGGTTTGACGTGAGTGATCGCATGTACTCGAGAAACGTGTTATTTACTTTAATCAACTGATTGCCAGAAGGCGTAGGGTACGGATGCGAAATGATGCCCAGCGTCACCGGCACGTTCATGTTGATGTTTAGCTGGTTGACAGCCTGAAGCTCGGCGAAGTCGGCGTTAGGCGCGACGTCATCCTCTCTAAATATCACATACTTGTTCGTTTGCGCAGAACCCGTCGCTCCACTGCTTGCACCGGTCGTCGCTCCGCTACTTACGCCAGTAAAGAGCACTGAGAATAGCAGGATTGAAACGAGCGAGCAGACGAGGACGATTTTCGGTCTGACTCGTGCATTGCGTCTGATTCCGTTTGACTTATCTTGCGGCACTGGGCACACTCGAGACGTTGTTAGCCGCCAAAAGGCTTAGCGCACTCTTGCCTAGCCAGGGTTCGCGTTGAAGACCAACTGTAACAGCTATGATTGCGCTTCCAAAAATGGCCAGCATATTAGGTGGTGAAACTAACGATATATAATAGTGTGCTCGGAGCGTATGTTGTTCGAGCGCATAGTCGGCTAGGGTCTGAAATACGTCAGACTAGAGCTAAGCTCAAAGGCTGGCTTAGGCGGAGGCGGTCACGAGACGCGTCTTATTCGAGTTACTGATCCCGCTCCGGCAGCGGGCCAAAAAGCACCCAACTTTTAGAAAATTCGCGTTGACGCTCACGGGCTTGTCAAAACAAACGCAGAGAGACAATCGTAGCCAGAAAAGCCTCAGCTAGCCGCTAAGGCAGCACAATAGGGTCTTTTTCGTAGCGCGGCATTACGCTTTCAGAGTTGTTTCGGCGGACGTTGCCTTCGGGGCCGAACGGCACTAATAATAAAAACCGATGGAAGCAAAGGCCATCAATCCGAAACGCGAGAACAGAACAGCCCTGGCCTCTCATTGCGTTCACTGCTTGTCAAAGGCCCGCACGATGCAGGGGCATCTAGCTAAGCGTCAATGCTCGCACTTAATTTTTTCCACAGGCGCCGTTGGAACATCACTGCGTGAAGCAAAAATGAAACAGATGGTCTAGACCGTGAGATTCGCGAAAAGAGCTTGGGCGCTCACAGTATTGCGCCGATTAAGGCGCCGACAAGTCCTCCAATCAATATCCCCGCCAGTGGCGCGAGAAGAGTTCCGAAGACTAGGCCAATTGCGAGTCCAAGAACCGCTCCGATGACGGCTCCCGCCAGCGCTCCAGCCCCTCCAATGATTTGCTGGCCGATGAACGCGCCTAGTGCTCCACCGACGATGACGCCAAGCAGCAAGCCGATAGCCGCAGTCAGTATACCCCCCAGCGGAATGCCTATGACGACACCGAGCAGAACCCCGACGAATGATCCAACCAGTCCGCCAATCAAGCCCTGGATTACCGCACCACGGTGCGTGCCAGCCCAGGCGCCGACTAATGCGCCGACGATTACGCCGATAGTGATCCCAGACCATATGTTGGCAAGGACGCTTACGACTACGCCGAGTGCCCCACCTGCAAAGCCGCCGACAACGCCGGGGTTTACTAGGCCTGCTCCATCATTGCGTGCAGCTGCCAAGAGTGTAACGAAGCTTCTGTAAGGGGGCACACTAATTAAGTAGCGGGCCTCTGTTTAAAGTTTATGGCGCAAGCGATGTAGCTGAAAAAAGGGTTGATAGATGGCGGTGTACCAAGCGAATGTCGTAGCGGCGACCTGCGCTTGGGCTCACAGATGGAAGCGCCTGTTCGTGCTTTTTCGTGTTGAGTACGCAGTTTTTCTGGTGCAATTGTTGGTTTTGTACCACGCTTTGATTAAAAGCTCCTTGAGCACACTATAAACAAAGAAATTGTGCCGACGAGCACGCTTTTTATCGGATTGCGCTCGTGTGAGCAATATTGATCCTTGTTGCGCAATGTTCATAAAGAAAGGTCTACCTTGTTATACAGGGCGTATGCGAGCGACTTGAGAGGTGGCTCACACAGACGGAATGAAGTCGCACACTCTAGCAGGCCCTACATTTTTGTTAGGGCTGATAGGAAGCGTATTCGAGCTTATCACCGGTGCGCTGGTCATGGCGCGAGGCGCCGTTCGCGGCGTGAGTATAGAAGAAACTGCCTCTAGCTCTCTCTCGTATATCGATGACGTCAGCGGGCAGAAGGAAAGGTATATTTTGCGGTTTTTCAGTCACACGCGGACGATCCCCGCGCAAAAAATCAGGTGAGACCTATGCGGTACATTCGAATCACCGGCGCAAAGTCTTTCATGGAGCTCACGCACGCCAACGTGGCAGATTGGCAACTGTACGGAACGACGTTTCTCGAGTGGAAAGAGGAAACAGGAAAGGACTACGATAGCTGGGTGAGCGAGCGACTTACCCCGACGTTAGACTTGTTTGACTATCTCGCTTGGTACGAGGATGGATCACTACAAGGGTATGAAGGTGGATATAGCGTCATACTCGACCCGAGCTTTGGACTATGGACGAACGAGATACTCGTCCGAGCTAAGCGACTGGGGTTACGCGTGGAGGACACGCAAGATACCGACTCTGGGTGTTGGATTGGGTAGTTTAGTCAGCAACTGAGCAGGCAGGCGCTGATAAACTGGCTACCCTGCCGTGCGCGAGGTTTTTGAGCGAACGTGTTAGATTGCTCATTTTCAGTGAACGTCCGCAGAAAGTGAATTTAGCACAGCGTCAACGGGCCTCTAAGTCTCTTCTTCAACGCTCGGAAACTGAAACTGCAGCGCCTTAAATCCCTTTTCGTCAACAAATCGCGCGTCAAGCATGTGTCGCGCAGACCTGCCCATCGAATCCGTTGCGACGCCGAAAAGAGATCCGTCGCTTCGGATCACGAACGCGGAATATTTCGCAAGAAGCTCTTTTATAGTCGTGGCACGCCCCTCGTCGCGTGCTTGCCACTCTGAAAAGGTCGATCGTTGCAGTAACTTGAACTGGCGAGACGTTAGCGTCATAACGCGTGTCTTAATTAGTGAATCCCCCCTGCTGGCTCGTGGTCGTACCTACGTGCATGAACCCCAAACGTTTTAACAATATCTAACGCGCGTCGCTAGGCTGATGTGCCAAAGCAACTAGATCAGCTCCATTGTGACGTGGTCGCGGCCCCTGGGTTGCAAGCAGCGCGAAAACGGCTACGGCGCGCGCAGGGCGCGAAGCACACCGCGTATCACATCGTGAAAAACTGATACAACGCTTTTGCTTGCAATCCAGATGCCTTACTGAAGCGGCTTTGAGCGCTGTCGAAGGCATATTTACCATTGGCCGGGGTACTCAGTGAACCGCTTGCTTTACCAACGCAAGCAGCTCTTCTCGCGTTCGCACGCGCTCGCGTGTCTTGGTTTTGCCGCTTTTAATGACGTTTGCAAAAATCTGAGGTAGGTCGTCTTCCTTGGCCCCTGTGAGTCCCTCAATAATTCCGCTGAAGACGTCACGCGTTCGTCTCTCTTCTAAGGTGATGTGCCCGAAATTGCGAAACCACATCTCTATGCGCGTATCTTCCGATACGATCGTTATCTTACGTATCTGCTTTTCCCACCAGAGGTGGATCATGATGTCATACTTCTTCTGAGCCATGAATTGTCTCCTGCGGCGTGCGCGCGGCTTGACGCCTACCAGTATAAACCCCTTGTTTTTATCCTTTCGGAAATCTTCGGCGCTCTATGACGGTGAAAAAAGAAAAGACAAGCGTGCGGCTGCGGACTCGCAAAAAAAGAAAGAAGTGGTGTTTGTGCGCACCTACTTCACTTCCGCTTCGGCCTCTTCGCCCGCCGCTCTCGAGGCGGCACGAGCGATCCATACCGTTGCAATCACTGCTACAATGGTTATGATAATTGCGTATGAGAGGTTTGCTGGAATGCTGTTGGGAGTTCCCAAATAATAGATGAAAATAGATTGTATCGCTTGGTTCCACGCAAGGCCTGCTACGAACGCGAAAGCGGTCGTGACGAGGGCAGCGGTCACCTTTAGGTACTCTGCTCGACTCACCATGTGTTTCACCTCCGGTAAGCTAGTTACAGGGTGAACTAGGAGTTGCTTACAATAAAACTTTCCATTTGCTGCGTTTTCGGCTATTAAATGCTAGCGTTTACCCCATTGCAGAAAAGCGCGAGCCGTGGCTTATTTTTGACTAGACGCGGTACGCAACCAGGAGAACGATGAGCTGCAATGGCAAGAGGATATCGCTGATATACAGAATCGGCCCTGCTTGCCAGGTGCGTAGTTGTGACTGAGCCGTATGTCGCGTATGTGGCCGTACGCCGCCCCGATGCCAAACACCGCAAATGCGATTACCGTCGCGCTCCAGAAGTCACCGCGCACCCAAAAGCAGAGCACCCCTACGACCCCTACGGCGGGGTTGTGCAGGGCTACCTCAAATTGAAACGGGCTTCCAGTGGGTCATCCAATACTTCGTGCAACGTCGTCAGCAACAAACGCGTGTCTCATGAAAGCCCACAGCGAACCGATTCCCACTATAATGACAAGGAACCAAAGGAGAAACTACTCAACGATTCCGCCACCGAATAACGCGATGTTGAGAACGGCGGCAACGATCGCCGTGGCGAATAGCACGTAGGGCCAGTATTCTGCTGCACGGTTAGGCGTGGGCGCTATCGCCACATCGTTTCGGTGCCATCTCTCTCGCCGTGTGCGCGTTTAAAGCTGTCGTTTTGTTGCGTTACCGGTTTGGAACCGTCACGCGAATTTAACGTACCGTCGCATTTGCGGCGTGATGGCAGCGCTGAGGGCTGGTCGCAACACCAACGCAGAAGCTACCTGAAGCGGGGGGGAAGAGTTTTTATTTGCAGCAGCCCTTCCGTGGAGCAGCGATAACACTCTCGTCAACTCAAGGCGTTAACCGTAGTGGAGGGCCGCTGACGAAGACATGACAATTACTCTTACGACGCTTTGTGAGAATACCGCCGCGCGCGTTGGCATACGCGCCGAATGGGGTTTAAGCATTCTTGTCGAAACTGACGAAGACGCGATATTGCTCGACACGGGTCATAGCACCGTGGCGACCTTCAACGCAGCGGTCTTGGGTGTGGACATATCTGCGCTTCACACCATCGTGCTCAGCCACGGGCACCGCGATCACACGGGCGGTTTGTGGTCGGTGCTCAGCGCGATACAAAAAGACCCTGCGCTTCGCGAAGAGGCGCGTGCAGTCAACGTTGTGGCGCACCCAGACATTTGGGTGCCAAAGTACTCAGGACCCGTTCATAAGAATATCTACGCGGGGATGCCGCACGTACGAGAGGCGTTAGAGAGCCTTGGCGCCGCGTTTGTAAGCACGAGCGAGCCGGCGCGAATAACCAATCGGATACTTACAACAGGCGAAATCCCGCTGGACACGGCCTATGAAAGAGTCGATCCAGAGTTGTACGTTCGTGATGAAGGCGGCGTCAGGCCTGACCCGATGGCAGACGACCTTGCGCTCGTCATCACGACCGATCTCGGTCTTGTGGTCGTATTGGGCTGTGCACATCGCGGTATTGTCAACACGTTGCTCCAGGCACAGAGTGTGGCGAATGAGGATCGCATTCACATGGTTATTGGCGGGACGCACTTAATGAAGGCGTCGGAAGAACAGCTTAAAGCGACGATCAAAGGACTAAAAGCTCTCGATGTCGCGCGAATCGGCGTCTCTCACTGTACCGGTTTGCCTGCCGCCGTGAAACTCTCCGAAGCGTTTGGAGACCAATTCTTCTTCAATAATGCAGGCACGCGCATCACGATCGAGGACTAGCGCGCGAAAAAAGTGCATCTCACGCAGCGGCATTCGCTGACAAACTAATGAGGTACGCCCACACAGGACCAACTAGCTGCGAATAACGGAAGCTTCGTGAAATAGCGAATTATGATGCGTTTTCCGCGAAAAAAAGGTTTAAAAGAGGGGGGCCATAGTCGGCATGGTGATTCGTATGGTCGACAAGAAGAAAGTTATTGATGAACTTAACGCAGCGTTGAGCATGGAAATCGCTGCGATAGTGCAATACTCGCACAACTCGTACTCGATTATGGGTCCCTGGCGCGACGCCCTCACCGGAGAGCTGGAGAGCTTCGCAAAGGATGAGATGAGCCACATGGAATACGTCTCGAAAAAGATCGTTGCGCTTGGAGGGGTGCCCTCGACGAAGCCTGCTGCCATCAACACGCCCGCAACGTGGCGCGCTATGCTTGAGGCCGATCTCGCAGCTGAAAACGCAGCGATCAACCGCTACAAAGCCATTATCGCACTGGCAGACGAATTAGGGGACGTAGACCTGAAGAAGTCAATCGAGGATATCACAAGCCAGGAATATAGACACAAAGAGGCTCTCGAGAAGTTCCTAAAGGAGCCGATGTAAGGGGGTAGTTTCCCCCCACAACTTTTTTTGCTCCGTTTTTTTACATCTTATATAGAAACGCTTCTCCAACAGGCGAGCGCAGCGGCTATTAGGGTTGAAACAAGGAGCTTGGTTTCCTTTTTTCTGAGCGTTGGCTCAGACCGCCTTAGGGTGACAAAGCCTTCTATGTCTGTAGATCAATAGGGATCGAGATCAACTAAGCGGGAAAAGATCCGGTTTGTGAGACCGTGGTGCTGTGCTGCGTTAACGGCGTTTGCAGTGGTGGTGCGTGACTTCGCTACAACGCTACAATAATATATGCATGAGACCAAACTACAAGGAATTAAGGAGTGGTCTCATGCTAGACAAGACGATTTCTGAGCATTTTGTTAACAAAACGATAGAAGTGTACTTCGGTGGCAGACCGAACGAAACCCTCACCGGTAAGGTCGTCGGAAGCGCGGATGGCGTTGTTGTGCTCGAGCACGATGGGCGCCGAGATTTCATCAACGTCGGAAAAGTTGCAGCCTTTTGGGAAGTGTAGGCCGGCACCTCGACGGCGGCCGCCAGTCCAGCGGCCTCTATTGCCCTGCTGCACAATCTAGGGGGCTAATCGACGCTTGGCCCCGTACTACATTAGGTCGGTGTAGCTAATCGGCCGCCTCGCCGCATCTTGCACACGGCTTAGATGAGATTAGCGGCTTGGTCGCTATCGTAGCCCCTCCGACGCGCACTATCGCGACCGTTTGACCTCAGGTTTTTGTTTTGCGCGGCTTGCAGAGGATTTCGCTGATTTCAAGCTCATAGAACTCGTCGCTTGTCGCCGCCTTAGTCACGAGCGCGGTGTCCAGTCCTTTCGAACTCCCACCAAGCGCCACGACCTCATTACCTGGTTCGACGATCTCTACCTGCGTCGCGATCAGCGTGAGTTCGACAGCCACTTTGGTGCCTTGTCCGAACCTGCGAAAGGCATTTTTCACTTCATCGGAGTACTGGTAGTCAACTTCTTTGTAAAACACGAGTTTAAAGCCCGCATTCTCAATGTGCTTTTTGGTTTCGGGCGAAAAACGCGATGGATCGGTGCCGACGAAAAAGAGCGTGAAGCTGTCACTCGCGAAGAAATCGAGCGCTTTTTCTGCAGAAGCTCCCCGAACCGAAGGAATCAAGATTCGGCGTATGCCTAGTTCCTTAGCACGCTCTCTCGCGATGGTGAGTACAGCAGCGGTGTTTTCCTCTCCAGGAGCATCAAAGTAGGTTATCTTTCTTTCTAGTGCCATTGTGGTAGTGCCTCCTTATAGCCGAACTTATGGCTGTCAGAACGCGTAAAGCTTTCTATGAGGTCTGGCGGGCGCCAAAAGGGCTTTCGTTTTTTTGACTCGTTTATGAACCTCGATAAACGCTTTGCACGTGCCGTAATACGTGGTCGGTAGCGCACAGCAAAGTAGTAATTGTGCAGTCTTCTGAACACCGCTACGCGCTTTGGACCATTACGACGCAGGCCAGAGCTACGGCTTTCGCAACGCCCGAGAGAGTGCATCGAGCGCACTCTTGTAGTCAGTAATCTCGCCTTCGCTTGGCAATGGCACGACGCACGAAAGCTCTGCACTGATCCGTTCGTGTGTTTCTGTGTCGAGTTCGAGCGCCTGCAGTGCAGCTTCGGTAATAACCCAAAATGCGTGCCGGTGTGATACTTCGTTGATGCACTCGAGGCTCACCACGCCGAGCTGGATTGCGTCGCTTCGTGCCTGACCTTCCAGCCCGGCGTATAATAGCATAAGTTGCGCCTGCAGCATGTACGGTCCGAACCGGTCAGCTTTGCATCCATTGTTGGTGCGATACTTCCATTCAACCGAGTACGTCGGCCTAGCCATTCACGCTCACGCTCGCGTCTGTGTCTGCTCGCGCATATAGGAAAGCAGGTAGTATGGTCCGCCGGCGCCTTTCCCAGTTAGTCCACTCGCCTTCCATCCGCCAAACGGCTGAACGCCGGGCCAGGCACCCGTCGTGGCACCGCCACGCCGATTCGCGTAACACACGCCAAACTGCATCGACGCGAAGAACCGTTGAATCTCATCCTCGTCCTCAGAAAAAATGCCTGCGGTGAGACCATACTCGGTTGCGTTCGCTTCTCTCAATCCCTCTTCGAGCGATGTGACGGTGTCGATGAGTATAAATGGCACGAAGAGCTCATCCCGGAAAAGACGGTGGCTTCGGGGAAGCCCGGTCATGATAGTGGGACGCACGTAACACCCCTTGCCGTACGTACCGCCCCGGCGCACGGTTCCGCCTGCTATCAGAGTCCCTCCGTCCTGCTGACCGACTTCAACGGCGTCTTTGAACTTTGCGAGCGCGGTGCGGTCGATCAATGGGCCGACAAAAACGGTGCTCTTGCGCGGGTCGCCCACTATCACCTCTTCGGTCTCGACGCGCAGCCTTTCGATGAAGTCAGGTGCCACTGCTGAATCAACATACGCGCGCGACGTGGCGCTGCATTTCTGCCCGGCGTAGCCGAAAGCCCCTTTAAGCACCCCGTCAACCGCCTTGTCAAGGTCGGCGTGAGCGGTGACGATAACGGGATTTTTGCTTCCCATTTCAGCGACAAAAGGCTTTGGATAAGCTTGGCGTGCGGCAAAGTTGCGCCCCAACCACATCCCCGCATCACGCGATCCTGTAAATGCAATGCCGGCGACGTCCGGATGCGCTACAGCGACAGCCCCAAAGGGCTCTCCAGGACCGGTGATCGCATTTAGCACGCCGTCGGGAATCCCTACTCCCGCGCACGCCGCATACAGCTTTAGACCGGTCAGTGGCGCTTTGCTTGTCGGCTTGAACACCACGGTGTTTCCGGTGAGAAGTGCGGCTGAGACCATTCCTGCAGCGAGCACGAGCGGGAAGTTAAACGGTGAGATAATAGCCCACGCCCCATATGGCTTCATCGCGCTGACGCTTCGCTCTCCGGTGACCTCGGACATGGGAACGGTGAAGCCCTCTTTCTCTTCATAAATAGCGCAGTTATATCGAAGCATTTCGATCGCTTCACACACCTCAGCGAGAGCTTCAAATCTGTTTTTTCCCGCCTCATAGGTCATGAGAGCGGCAAGGAGGAAGCTCTGCTCCTCGATGACGTCCGCGACGGCGCGAATGATTCGCACGCGTTCTTTCCAGTCAGTTTTACTCCACGCGGGAAACGACTCCGTTGCCTCCGCGACCGCGGACCGGGTCTCGGCCTCCCCGCCTTTTTGAAACGTGCCGATCACGAGATCCGTATCGATGGGGGAGCGGGTCTCAAAATCTTCGATAGCTGCGACGCGCCGACCGCCGATATACATGGGATGATGCTGCCCAAGCTCTCTTCGGACCGTTTCCAGCGCCAGTTCGTATCCGCTATCAATCTCTTTGTTATCGAAAAGCGAAGTGTAGGTCAACTTTTTCTTTTTTGCCATGGTCGAGTGCTCCTCAGCGCCTTATTGGAGAGACTAACACTGCTGCACCCTCGATTCGTGCGCCTGTATAATACGCTATCGGTTAGGGTAGGTGCGTACTTTCATTGAATCTGCGTTGAGCCAAATAGCGCAGACGGTTTTTTTGCAATAAGGATGCGTCTCCTCGCAAAACGTTGCTCGGCGTCAGGCGCGACTCGGCGCGAAGTGCAAACTTTGACTCAGTTGAACCGAAAGATACTTGGCATTGGCGGCGTTCAGGGGAGTAGAACGAACGTGGAGGGGAAGTGACGGCAGACCCTATAACTGGCGACCCATACAAACGCATCAAGCGCACAATGGAATCTATTTCCGGACGAGTGCGACAAGAGGCAGGCTCGCTCGATCGTCCAGAGGTGAACGCGTTTGTCGCTGAGATCATTGCGACGCACGCAGATCGCCATCGTATATTCCTTCTTGGCGAGGGGCGGTCGGGGTTGGTCGCCCGCTCCTTTGCTATGCGCTTAATGCATCTGGGTTTCGACGTCTACGTCTTTGGCGAGGTCGTCACCCCTGCTGTCACACCAAACGATCTTGTGATCGCCGTTTCCGGGACGGGCGAAACAGGTCCGGTTAATGAGACAGCTAAAATCGCCAAGCATCACGGAGCTCGAATTGCCGTTGTCACCTCGAATACGGACTCGTCTCTTGGCACCATTGCGACCAACACTGTGACCATCCGCGGCCGAACGGAAGCCGACGAAACGAGCTTCCTAGAGCGTCAGGTCACTGGCGTATCAATCTCACTCACGCCACTTGGAACGCTGTTTGAGATCAATGTGATGGTGTTCTTAGACAGCGTCATTGCCGGCCTGATCGCAGCTTTGGAAAAGAAGGAGGAAGAATTAGCCGAGCGGCATTCAGATCTGAGAGTGCAACGAGTGACGACAAATCCGCGCGATGCCCATCGCGACTCTTAACGCATTATCGTCCAGGCGCTCAAATACGACCACGCTTTTTTGGATACTGCTCATTGGCGGCACCTATTCGACCGAACACGGTTAAACCCTCCGAGATAAATCAAGAGGTGCAGAGCGAAAACGGGAGGTGACTATGGCTTGGACAGCATAATTCTGTACGTGCTCATTGGAGCGTCGGCCGGAGTTTTAAGCGGCTTGTTAGGAATTGGCGGCGGTCTCATCCTGGTCCCGGCGCTCGTGCTGCTCGTCGGGCTCACCCAGCAACAGGCACAAGGCACCACGCTGGTTTTGCTGGCCGCGCCTTTTGGGTTGCTAGCTGCCTTGACGTACTACCAAAGCGGCTTCGCGGATTTGAAGATTGCGGCGATTCTCGGCATTGGCTTCTTTTTCGGAGCTTTTCTTGGGGCGAAAGTCGCAGTAAATGTCCCTAATGTCGTTTTGCAAAAGGTTTTTGGTGTAGCGCTGTTGGTAGTCGCGGTATACCTGCTGCTAAGCAAATAGAGGGAAAGCGTCGAGTTTCGCGTCCCTATCAGTCATCGTGCCGGCTGCAATGCGACGGCGCACGACCCAAACGTGCTTTGTTAGGCAGGGAAAGGATTATAAAGACACGAAAGAAGACCAAAGTAGTTGGCAAATCAAACGCTCTAACGAGCTGAAGTCCGCTGTGGGGCCTATGGCGGCCTCTAGGAACGTGCACGGTTCAGTGTTTGCGTGTCCGTGGTTGGCGGTGCGCACAAACCAAAGAGTTTGAGGTGTCGAACTATAATTGAATCAAAGCGAGGCAAAAGAATGGGTCTTTTTAAACTGATGTGTCTGCCTATGAAAATGATGATGATGCCCATAACGGGGCCGGTTCGCATGATGATGATGCCTTTCAAGATGGCGTTGCGTTTCGTGACGGTAATGCTGCTGTTCGCGCAATTGATGGTAATGCTGTTCTTGGCTGCCGCGTTCGTCCTGTTCACCGTCGTGCCGGCCGTTATGTTCGCGCTGTTTTTCGTGAAGAAAAAAATGCACATGGGAAAGATGGGACGGCACGGAAGAATGCACATGCACGGGCCCACGCCACGGCGCTTTAAGCCCTAGGCGTATGGAAAAGGCAGCTTCTCACAAAAAACAACGAACGACTCGAAATTCCGGTCGCTGACACGCGAGTGCCATCTTTTTTGTAGTCACAGCTGAGCTCAGCCGAGCGTGCTAGGCGCTGAGACTCAGATTCTGCGGTTACGCGATCGGTATGTGCAAAGGAAGTATTGCACGTGAGAACTCGGCAGACCGACCGCCTTTCGCCGCGTCTCCACCAAGGCGACGACCGCCATCATTGCAGTCGTGCTTCTTTGCTTACCTTAACGTCAGACATTTCAATCCTTCTGTCTGATGCGCATTGGCCACGTTGGCTGTTGCGCTTCGGGCGTGTCGCAGCTTTTCAAATGCGCGGGAACAACGACGTGGACTATTTACGTATGAACGTGCGCGTAGGACACTGACTTGTCTCTCGGTCGCCTGGCACCTCGTGGCCAAAGCAACTGCCTCTGCCGTCGTCGATTGGTTCATAGAACTTACATTCTTTGCGCGTAGGCACGAGCTCACCCTCCTTTGGCTGTTAGAAAAGACGTAGTGCCGTGTTATATGTACTCTCTGTTACCGCTAGGTAGTAGCCCGAACTGTGTGAACGTTGCCGAAACCTTTGGAATTGATATGCGCTTTAACTCCCCGAAATGAGGGCGCTATGCGGCTTCTTCTTGAGCATCAATAAACTACTGGTGCGGACGTCGTGCCAGAACCGCGTTCAATCTGCCCAGCCATTATTGACGGGGGCCTGGCCCGTTGTTTCCAACGTCTTCATCAAACGCGCTGCAATTTCCTTGCTTTTCTGCTCACTGAAAATCGTTTGCAGCACGCTGGTGAGTCGGTTGCGGGCCGTTGCGACGTTTGCCATGTCGACCATGCGGTCAGCGTCTTGGAGGATGCCGAGTGTGTGCGACACGAGTGAATGAATCATGCACGCCTTGAGATCGCACTCAAATTGCGACTCCGTCTCGCGGCGCCTGTCGTCGTACTGCGGCGCGCAGAACCTGCATCCGCTTCCCGGAACCATCACCCCCATTTTCGGAGCATCAAGAGTATTGCGCTGCAGGGCAGCGATCAGCTCGTCAGCCGTCAGCCTATCCATTTCGGCGGCGATGATATCAAAAACAGCGTGTTCCAAGTCGATCATTGCCTTGCAGGTATGGTCGTTGATGACTATCTATCTATCTGCCTCTTTGCCGTTACCACATTTGATTCGTCGAAGGATGGCTTGCCGCACATAGCTCAGCCATAGGCGACAGGGGGTTAAGCAGAGTCTTGCAATATTGAATGTGGCGTCTCGCACGCGGAAGTACGCCAAAACTACGCCAAAAATGTACCACAATTTCGCGCGCGGGAACTAAACACCGTTATTTCCGAATCGACACATCTGTTGGCCAACGGCGTGTGCAAGGCCTAGCACTCTAAAAATGCCAAAAATGTTATTATATTAATTTTATTATAATTTAGAAAATATAATATTCTGAAAAACTTACTTGTCGGGCGGGACGCCTGAACTTCGTTTAACACCGACTGCCCCGCACTACTCTTAGACGGTTGTGGTGAGATTAAGGTGGAAGAGAACGACGCACGATGAGAGTTGCGACACGCGAATAAGGTAGGGACCTCACAACCGGACTTGCATCGGTCTCTGCGAGGGACAACTAATCATCCAACATAATGGACGTCAGCCGTCTCAGCCGGGCGACAGCTAAAATGGAGCCCCAACATTCATTTACTATAACGTCTGAGTGGGATTAAGGCTTAGAAGTGAAAGCAGGTCGCGCAGTTGACGCGAATCAAAAAACGGCCCGCTCTCACGCAAAGCAAGACGCAATTCAAAGTGACTGGACTATCGTATATAGTTTTGGATGTTTGTCTGCGTCTTTCTTTGTGTGATCCTTCGCTTCGAGCATAGCTGCCGTCG
>Ga0116130_1001085_pt1 | contig 16139 bp, 8 predicted proteins | sample June2015DPH_17_5_FD_89733 | JGI IMG/M metagenome (GOLD analysis project Ga0116130, IMG submission 89733) | Peatland microbial communities from SPRUCE experiment site at the Marcell Experimental Forest, Minnesota, USA - June2015DPH_17_40 | ecosystem: Environmental > Terrestrial > Soil > Wetlands >...
AAGCGGCTCGCGACCTGCTTCGACCATTGCGCCAGCAATCCCATTTGCTGTGCCGGAACGTACTGAATGTCGGTCAGCGATTCGCTGTTGCGGTCGGCCGCAATCGAAGAGAACGTCTGATGATAGTTTTCCGTTCCGCCGTACAGACGCACGGTAAACAATCCGGCCGCGGGACTGTCGTAGTCCGTGCCAAATGCCAATTGCCGGATGGTGGTGTCGTTGATCTGCAGCGGCGTGCCATTCAACCGGTCTTCGCCGTAGAGCGAGCCGCTCAGGAAGACGCGCCCGCGATTGCCGAACATGCGTTCCACGCGCAAGGTCCCGCTGCCGTACTGCGATGCGACCGGCGTGTCCACCGCGCCCCGCACAGCCTTCGGCACGGCAGTGTATCCGTCGGTGCGGAATCCTTCTCCGCTGGCCACTACTGCCCATTGCCCGAAGCGCATCGCGCCCCAGCCCGAGCCGAACGGCGAGCGCTCATTGCCATACGAGCCTTCGACCACAGCGTCCGTCTGCACCGCATGACGCGTCTCCAGATTCACCACCCCGCCAAGCGCATCATTGCCATAAAGCGCCGAGACGCCTCCCGGGATGAGCTGCACCTGGTCCAGCGAGGTTTGCGGAACGCGCGCCCAATAGATCCAGCCGCCAAATGGATCGTTGAGCGGAATGCCATCCGCCAGCACCAGCGCGCGGCTCGCGCCACTTGCGCCCAGTCCGCGCAGCGACACGCCCTGCGATGTGGGATTGGCGGTCTGGCTGCCCGAGCGACGCAACAGCGAAAAGCCGGCCACGTTTCGCAATTTATCGTCGGTGGCAAGCGCGCCCCATTGCTGCAATTGCGTAGAGCTGACGCTCACAGCATCGGGTTGCGCCTCGACGTCGTCCACGCCGGTCGGGAGAATGGAGGTGCGAGTCGCGGTCACGTCGAGACTTTGTTGCACCGCCGCCGGAAGCAGCGTGATGGAGAGTTGGTTGGTTCCCGCTTGCCATGCGGTGGTGCTGGTCGCGAAACCGGATGCGCTCACCACGAGACTTCCGTTGGTGGCGGTTACTCCGGTGAATACGAAACTGCCATCGGCTTGGGTCGTGCGGCTGATCTCCTGCCCATCGACGCGCAGCAGAACCTGCGCGTGGGCAATCACCGCGCCACTGCGGTCCTTGACCACGCCGCGCAATTCCTGCGGCGGAGCGGCCCAAAGGCTGAACTGCATTATGTGGAAGACAACTGCCACAACCGCGGCAAGCGTAAGACGGCGCGAGCGCAACATCCGTGTATCTTCGCACACTGCACATCGAAGCCGCAGCTATTGAGACACAGCCCATGTAACAACAACGAATGCCCTGTCTTGGGTTGGCCCGTGATTCCCCCACCAACCTTCTGGAACGCGCCCGGGAGAATTCCCTCAGCCGCTGCCGCGCGATGGTCTTATACTGGTAGGTTGTTAAGTTAATAGGAGAAGCACAATGATTAGTTCCGATGACAGAACTGCCCTTCTAGAAGAAATTTCCATTCATCCTCCCATGCGACTGTTGTTTGGTCCAGGGCCAAGTCAAGTGCATCCGCGGGTGTATCAGGCGCTGGCTCAACCCGTCGTCGGCCATCTCGATGCCTACTTCTTCGAGATCTCCTCCAACATTCAACGGCTGCTTCGCACCGTCTTCGGGACCAAGAATGAGTTGACCTTTGTCATCTCCGCCACCGGCAGCGGCGGCATGGAGACTGCCATCTCCAATTTTGTTTTGCCGGGGATGAAAGTGGTGTCGTTCGCCAACGGATTCTTCTGCGACCGCATGTCGGAAATGGCGCGCCGCCAGGGCGCTGAACTAGTGCGCTTCGAGAAGCCCTGGGGAGAAGTCTTCGGCGACCAGGAAGCGGCTGAGTTCATCCGCCTTGAGAAACCCAAAGTCGTGATGTACGTGCAGGCCGAGACTTCCGCGGGAGCTTTCCAACGCGGCGACGCCATCTGCAAGGCTGCGCATGAAGTGGGCTCACTGGTCATCGCCGACTGCGTAACTTCGCTTGGGGCGATGCCCGTGGAAGTGGACAAGACCGGCATTGACATCGCCTACAGTTGCAGCCAGAAAGGTTTGAGCTGTCCTCCCGGGCTGTCGCCCATCACGGTGTCACCGCGCGCGGCCGAGTGGCTGCAGGCGCGCCCAACTCCCAATCGCTCCTGGTATTTCGATCTGAAGCTGATCGCCGACTATTTGACGATCTCGCATCGTTATCATCACACCGCATCGGCGACCATGTTCTATGCCCTGCATGAAGGCCTCACGCTTATCGAAGAGGAAGGCTTGCAGAATCGCTGGGACCGCCATCACCGGGCGCATCTGGAGTTCGTCAAGACGCTGGAAGCCATGGGACTGGAAATGCTTGTGGCGCCCGAGCATCGCATCTGGAACTTGAACACGCCGAAAGTCCCGCAAGGTGTAGACGAAGCGAAGGTGCGGACCACGCTCCTCAAAGAGCACGGCATTGAAATCGCTGGCGGCTTCGGTCCGCTCGCAGGAAAGATCTTCCGCATTGGCTTGATGGGACCGCTGGCGACGACGGAACACGTTCACGATTTTGCCGATTGCTTTGCCGCGGCGTTGCGCGGCGCCGGCTACAAGCACTGACGCAGGCCCTCATCTGTTAACTGCCCCGCCCTAGCCAAGAAAAGGCTAGAGCGGGGCACCCAGATTAGGGTTTTGTGTGTCTCTACTGCGTTCGGCCGGCGGCGGAACTCGATCGGTTGAGTTCCGCCACCACAAAACAAGTCAGAGTTACTGCGAGCCACCGTCGGCAACTGGGGTCGTCCGTGGCGGATTGTCCGACGCAGTCTTCATCTGGGTTTGCGTCGCGACGTAGGACTCCAGCTTCGTCAGACGCTCCTGCAACGACGCGTTCTGCAGTTGCAGTTCGTGCTTCAGGCCATCGATTTCCTGCCGCTGCGCTTTGATCTGCTGGAGCTGGGTTTGTAGTTCATCCTGCTGCGCCGTGACTACCGTGTGCTGCTTCTGCAATTCGTTCAGCAGCATGGGCGCCAGCAGTTGATACTTTACTGTGTAGGGTTGGCCATCTTTGCCATACATCACCATTTCGGGGTATACCTTGGCCACTTCTTCTGCTATCAGGCCGTATTGCAGCTGATGGGAACCGTCGTCATACTCCGGTTTGTAGAAGAAGTTGACCGGACGCAACTGGAGCAGCTTGCTGCTACTGTCGCCCATCTCAGTGATCTGCTCCTTGAAGCGACGCGACGAGAGGATGCATGGTGTCGATCCTTGGCCCCAGAGCTTTCCGTCGCCACCGACGCAAACCACTTGGGGGGGGCCGACGGTGCCCATGGTCGAGCCGCCGATGCCCGCGATGTAAGTGGCGGTCTGAGGACCGTTATTGTTGCCCCCAATGCGGATCGTATTGCTCTCATTGCAGAATAGGAAAGTACAACCTAGGCTACCTATATAGATATCATTGGTGCTGCCGGTCGCGCCGCCATTGTTATACCCGGCCTGAGAGCCGAGAAAAATGTTGCCGGCGCCGGTTCCCAACCAGTAGGCAGTCTTATAGCCGACAAAGGTGTTTGACGAAGCGCCTGATACAACTCGTCCCGCCCACGTACCTACGAATGTATTATACGGCGCGTTGTTACCTACGCCAGTAGAGTAGCCAACATAGGTATTTTCGGTACTGTCGGTGTTGCCGTAGCCCGCTTCACCGCCGACGAAGGTATTGTAGTAGCCAGTCGTGTTTTGATAGCCAGCTTCTTCACCGAAGAAGTTATTGAAGCTACCTGTGTAGGTCACCAAGTTATTTCCCTTGTTAGAATGACCCGCGTTATGTCCTACGAAGGTGTTGACAATCCCGACTGAGTTGGCGTAACTGCTGACGTTGGCATTTCCAGCACCAATGCCAACAAATAAATTCGCGTCATATTGGCTAAGTGTGGTAATTGGAGGATTGTCAATACTCAGGACGGGAAACTCCTGGGTGGTAATGTCGTACCGAGTATCAGCGGTGATTTCGCCACCCACCTCGAGCGGCGTCGAGGGGAAGTTGGTTCCGATGCCAATGTAATTCGTACTGGGCTGCTGGTAAACCACACTGCATCCGACGTCGAGTCCACCTTCCCAAACAGTGAGTAAATTGGCATTGCACGGCGGGTTGGTTGGGCCGATAACATTGCCGCCGCCGGACGTGATGGTCGCGTACCCAAGGTGGCCCTTGTTTGTTACTGTATCGACAGTCACCACCGTTAGGGGCGTGGGAGAAAAGGGATTGCTGACAATGCCCGCGATGTAGGTGTTCATCGTTTGGGAGGGCTCTGTACCGATGCGAATGTAACCGGCATCCCCACCCGTGCCAAGATTACCGATCTCGATGTTGTTTCCACCATTGGCAGTGGCATTCCCAGCCTGGTATCCGACATGGATGTTGTTGTTTCCGGCGTTGCCACCGCTGTCGGCTGCCGCACCCAAGTAAGTGTTGTAGTTTCCCCCTACATTGTTCTGACCGGATTGGTCCCCGTAGAAGGCATTGAAACTTCCGTTGGTGTTCACGAGACCGGACCAGTAGCCGTAGAAGGCATTCTTGCCTCCGGTGGTCGTGGCCTCGCCGGCTCGATGACCAAGATAGCTATTGCCGGCTCCGGTAAGACCCCCCGCACCGGTGCCAAAACCTGCACCGTTGCCGACGAAGGTGTTACAGCAAGTACCTGCTCCCGGTGCGCCGTGGATCCCGGCTTTCCATCCAACGTAGGTGTTGCCGGACCCGGCGACGTTGTCATTGCCGGCGTTGAGGCCAACAAACGTGTTCTGGTTGCCGGCAGCATTGCTCAAGCCAGCATCGTAGCCAAAGAAGCTGTTGCCGGTGGCGGTGTTAGCGTTGCCGGCGTCGAAGCCCACGAAGGTATTGTTGTCGCCGGTGTTGTTATCTCCAGCTCCATTTCCGAAGAAGGAATTCGAGGCGCCGGTTGCTCCATGCAAGCCAGCCGAATTTCCGACCATGGTATTGCCATTACCGTTGGCGTGCATCTGGCCCGCCGAGGAGCCGACGAATGTGTTAAACCCGCCTGTGTTTGAGAAGCCAGCATTGGCTCCCAACATCGTGTTGGATACACCTGAAGCATTGGAATAGCCAGCATATCTGCCAACGTAAGTGTTCGCACCTCCCGTGTTGTTCGAGACGCCAGTGTCCGAACCCACGAAGGTATTGAAGCCGCCGCCGGCGTTATTAAGCCCGGCCTGATATCCAACAAAGACGTCGTTGCTCGCGGTGTTGGCCGAGCCAGCCTGGTAGCCAGAAAAGACGTTGTTGGATCCGGAATTGGCGAAGCCGCTTTCCCATCCCGTGAAGGTATTGTTGTTTATGTTTCCCGAGTTAGTCCAGCCAGAGTCGAAGCCGACGTAGGTATTTTTGTTTCCAGCATCGTTGCGGAAGCCAGCTCCGACGCCGACGCCAGTATTCTGTGAGCCCGCTTGGTTGTGGAAGAAAGCGTTGTAGCCAACGAAGGTGTTGAGGGTTCCGATGTCAGTGAGGTTGGTACTTCCTTGGCCACCGGCCAACAGGCCGACATACGTATTTTCATTAGCTGGGATTACGTACTTAGCTGGGTAGCCAATGCCGAGGACAGGGTTCTCGAGAATCTGGTAGTTTCCTGTGGAACTGTTGGCAACTGTCGTCGGCGATACGTCGATTGCGCCGAACACATCAAATGCCGTGGACGGATTTTGGGTCCCGATACCTATGTTGCCAAAGTACGGGTTGGAAGGGTTGAAAACCTGAAAGATATTCGACTGACATAGAGCCCCATTAATGTTCCAATAGGTAATCCAGCCAGACACCTCGAGGCATCCATTCGGCGGAAGCTTACCGTCTTTACCTCTTGCGCCGGCTGGGTTTCCGACATTGCTTAACGCGTTGACGGAAGTGCCGTTGGCCAGCGCGGCGCTGGTGGCCAAAGTTGCGGCCTTGATGATGGCCGACGCGGGCATTCCGCCCAAAGTGTCCGCTTCGTGGGCTTTCAGGGCGTAAGGCACGCTCACTAACAGGACACGCGCCTGCTCCTCCTGTCCCTGAACTTGCACGCCCAGCCAGCGCTGTTCCTGCTGCGAGAAGAGGTCACCCGGCAATCCTGCGGCTGTGGTGCTGCCCAGAATCACGTTGTATTGGCCATTGGCGTCAGGCGTGACGTTTTGCGTCTCCATCCAGACGGAGGCGCCGCCATCCTGCTGCTTGTAGATGGAGAAAGTGACGCCGACTGCGGTGGACGAAGACGGGGCCGCGCCCTGCGCGTCCTTCAAGGTTCCGCTGTAGCGGATGAGGTTGGGAACGGATGTGGTTGCTGTTTGTTGGGCTGAGCAAATGGAGAGGGACAACAAAGTGGCGAAAGCAATAGCAACAACGGCGCTCAAGCGGCGCATAGAGGCTCCTTGCGGGCGGTCGCCCGGATTCAATATTTTCGGAGTGAACGATTTCGAGCCTTGGCTCACAAAGAGAAGTGTGGCAACATAGCGCCGCGGAGAGCCAAGGACGGCGAGAGCGGCGCTGACTTAAGTGGGGCCCAGGGGAAAAGGCTTCTTTACTCCTGCCGCTCCGCGAAACAATCAGCGGGTATCATGCAGAAGTTCCCTGCCTAAATTCCTAACTGCTTGATCTCCCACGCCTCGAAAGAGGTTACGAGGTGTCCTACGTAAAGGGCCGAATAGCGGAATTTCTCGGCCAGAAGTGCCGACATAATGAGACTACTTTGTCAAGATGTCAAGAACTTTTTGACAGAATTTTAATAAATCTTCGGCAGTGGCGGTTGTAGTGGAGTTGCCAACTTGCCTCAACGAAGACGGGGAGCCAGCTTTCAGCCAGGGGGCGTGGGGCTCTTTTTCGAGCTGGCAACCCGTATCGGCGCTCTACGCTGCAAATCCAGCTTTTGGACATCGGATGTACATTTTCTGGACGACCTGTATTTCCAGGACCGGCCTAGATTTCACCCGACGATTTCTAACTTGCTGTGTTATCGCGCCTTGCCGGAGCAACCCATACGGCCCGGTGTGTGGCCTTAGAATTGCCCCATAATCGGAGTAGCACGTACGCACCACAGCACTGATGATTCGGGACGCTGGGTGACTGGGTTAGTCTCCTCCGTCTTCACCGCACGGCTCCGTTCATGGGACTCGCAATGGCGGAGCCATGCATCCTCCTTACGGCGTCAAGCCAAACGAAGCGCAATTCGCATGGACCACGGACGATGCTGGCTGGCCGCTTATACACGTTCTCGTCATGAGAACCAGGTGGCCAGCCAGCTATCGTGTAAGGGGGTCGAATCCCTGCTGCCGACCTTCGCAAAACTCAGCCGTTGGTCTGACAGAATCAAGCGTTCCCAAGCTCCTCTATTCCCCGGCTATGTTTTCGTTCATGTCTCGGACGCAGAACGTATTCCGGTGTTACAGACTATGGGCGTCGTCAACCTCGTCTCTGTCGGAGGCAAAGCCGCTCGGTTACAGGATGAGGAAATCGCCAGATTGCGGGCTTGCTTCGCACGGCCAAACGAAGTTGAGCCCCACCCCTATCTGAAAGTTGGACACCGCGTGCGGGTCAAGCACGGCCCCTTTGCCGGGTGGGAAGGCATTCTGGTGCAGAAGCAGAACTCGGCCCGGCTCGTGATCACCGTGGACCCAATCATGAAGGCTGTGTCCATCAACCTCAATGGCGCCGATGTCGAACCGGTCGGCTAACCGTTCCACCTCCTAACCTAACTCCGGCGATCATTTCCCATGATTCCGCTTCAAGGCTTCCCCACCAGTCCATCCTGGACAGAGGGTTTCTTCCGGCCAGCGCCTGAGGTCAGCGCCGGCAATGCGGAAGCCGCTGACGCTGGTAGCCGGCTCGAACCTTTCCTCAACGCCGCGGAAAGAGCACTCGACTTTCTGGCGGTTACGTTGGCGGTATATTCCGCATACGCTTTGTACCGATTATTGGACGTAGGGCGGCAAGCTCAGTACCCGGCGTCCGCGGTACTGCTTGGCGCCGCGGCATTCGCCGCCCTGTTCGTGGTCCTGCTGGAGCGGCGCGGCGGGTACCGCATCGGCCACAGCCTGCTTGCCGTGCGTGAGACGGAACGGATTCTCCGGGTCACGCTGGAAAGCTTCCTCCTCACACTTTTACTCGCCTACCTTTCTGCAGTGTCTTTGTCTCGCCTGGTCATAGCCTTTACCGCGATCACGGTCCCGATCTTCGTCATGCTGGAGAAATGGGAGGCGTACCACGCTATGCGCATCCTGCGCAGCAAAGGCTTCGGGGCACGACGAGCGGTCATCCTGGGGGCCGGAACGCTTGGGAGGCGCGTCTACTCGGCCCTCGTCCGCTCACCCAAGTTCGGGCTCGATCCGGTAGCCTTCGTGGATGACGATCCGCAAAAGTATGGCTTGGAAATCTACGAATCGTCCTACCAGCACAGACATCCCGTGAAGGTAATGGCCGGACCAGTCTGTCCAGAGCTGTTGCACCAACTGAATGCCTCGGTGCTGGTCATGGCGACTGCCGACGCCGACCGTGATGCGATGATGTCCATCCTGGCCCAACTTTCGGCAGCCGGGGTGAACACCTACTTCGTTCCCAAAGATTTTTCCGAGCCGGGTTACTGGATTGACTATGCCGAACTCGACGGCGTCATGCTGGCCCACCTGTCGAAAGCACGAACCGGATTCATTTACGAGCCAGCCAAGCGGCTGCTCGACGTCGCCGGCGCCGCAGTTTGTCTGGCCTTGCTCGCTCCCGTGCTCTGCGTCATAGCAGCACTGGTGAAATTCACCTCGCCAGGGCCAGTTCTGTTTCGGCAGAACCGCGTCGGGAAAGATGGCCGCCTGTTCCCCATGTACAAGTTCCGGACCATGTTCCACGATGCGCCTCACTACGCTTATTCCCCCAAGCGCGGCGATGACCCGCACATCACGCCCGTTGGCCGCTTTCTTCGCAAGACCAGCCTCGACGAGCTGCCGCAGATCTTGAACGTACTGCTCGGCGACATGTCGCTGGTCGGCCCCCGGCCGGAGATGCCCTTCATCGTCGAGCAATACACTCCGCTGCAGCGTCAGCGCTTGTCAGTGAAGCCCGGAATCACCGGTTTGTGGCAACTCAGTGCGGATCGGGCTTGCCTGATTCACGAAAATATCGAATACGACTTGTACTACGTTCGCAATCGCAGTCTGTTCATCGATGTCGCCATTCTGCTGCACACGGTTCTGTTCGCGGCGCGAGGAGTCTGAACTTTGTAGCTCTTGTTTCTACTCGAAGCCACTTCATAAATCGCTTTGTGTCAGGGCACGTCTTCAGACGTGCCGCAACGGGTCAACAACGACTTGGGCTTCAGCCCCGGGTTTCTCGGTCCAACGCTAAAGTGCATGATTGAAGTCCAGCCTTTTCCGGAGCGCTAAGCGCTCCTCCGCCCGCATGAATGCGGGGGCTCCCACCAGAAGGTACAGTCGCCGGGCTTGGCGCGAACTTTTTCCGCAGTGTGAAGGCCTGCTCTACCCATCACCAGATATAGCAACTCCGAATTGCTATGGTGTCGGAAAACGAGTTCCCAAATGTTCCTTCCCCCCACATCCGACCCACAACAAATTGCCCTGCCCGACAAACTCGGCTATGCCACGTTGCACTATGGCCCACCAGAAGAACAGGTGTTGGCCGAGGTGTGGACCACGTTGCGCCGGCGCAAGTTCCTCATTCTGGGATGTTGCGTCGCATGCTTGCTTTTGGCCAGTCTTTACGTCCTGCTCAAAAGCCCTCGATACGAAGCCACCGCACGGATCGAGGTAAGCCCCGCGGGAACCAATTCGCTCGGGCTCGATCAGATGGCTTCGCGGGTGTTGAGTCCCTCCGATCCAACCATCCAATTGCAGAGCGCCGTCACCGTCCTGCAGAGCAACACCATAGCCCTCGCTGTCATGAAGCAATTGAAGATGGCAGAGCGCAAGGACTTCGCGGGCCCATGGGTGCAGCCCGCAGGTACATCGCTTGCCGATCTGCCTCCCGAGGTGCGCGATGCCTTGCTGTTGCGGTTCGGCAAGGGCCTCACCGTCGAGGTCGTCCCCAAGACCGACATCATCGTGGTGCAATTTCGGGCCAAGGACGCAGCACTCGCCGCGGACGTCGTGAACTCTACCGTCGGACGTTACACCGAACGAAACTTTCGCAGCAGCTACGAGTCGGCCACGCTGGTGTCGAACTGGTTGTCGAAGCAAATGGACGATCTCAAGATCAAGGCTGGCGAAGCGCAACAGAAATTGGCCGACCTCCAGAAGGCAAGAGGGCTGATCGGTGTCGACGAAACCGACAACATCGTCACCGAGAAACTCAAGCAGGTGGACGAACAGCTAACCGTGGCGGAATCGGACCGCATCGTCAAAGAGGCGCGATACCGCATCGCTGCTTCGGGAAATCCCGAGTTGATTGCCTCGACCGTCCCCGAGCCTACCCTCGAAGTTTTGCGCTCGCAACAGGCGCAGCTGCGGGTTGACTACGCCCGTCTAAGCACCAAGTTTGGCGAAGGCTATCCTAAACTGGCGGAGCTCGGCAACGAACTCGCGCAGGTTGATCGCGCCATCCAGTCAGAACTGAACAATCTTTCGCAGCGCTACAAGAACGAATACATCGCGGCTGCGAACACCGAAGGTATGTTGCGCGCCAACTTCGAAAAACAGAAGCAGAAAGCCTTCGACCTGAACCAGGGCGCTGCCCAGTACGCCATCTTGAAGCATGAAGTCGAGGCCACACAGGATCTCTACGAAACCTTGCAACTGAAGCTGAAGCAAGCCGGCATCGTTGCCGGTTTGGCCTCTGCAAACATTGCGGTGGTTGAGCCAGGCCAGCTGCCTTCCAAACCAGTTGATCCCCGGCCAGTCCTTGATCTGATGTTAGGTCTCGGAGTCGGACTTGGCCTGGGACTCGTAACCGCAATGGGGCTCGAAGCCGTGGACACCACCATCCGAACCAGCGATGAAGCGGAAAGCGTGAGTGCTCTCCCCTCGTTGGCAGTAATTCCGCGGATTCGTGAAGGTGATATCGAGACCGTGTTCACAAAGCTGTCCCCAGCCGAATTCGCTGACCAGCTTCGCTTGATCGCCTTCACCAGTCCGCACTCGCAAGTGGCTGAGTCTTATCGAAGCTTGCGCACGTCCCTGTTGCTGTCGTCGGCCGGAGGTCCTCCCCAAGTGCTGGCCATCACCAGTTCGACACCGTCGGAAGGCAAGACTCTAACCGCAATCAACTGTGCCACCGTGCTGGCGCAACACGGGGCGAAGGTACTGCTGGTGGATGCCGATCTTCGTCAGCCTTCCCTGCATGAGGCCTTCAATATTCCGTCAGGCCCAGGACTGAGCGCGGTTCTCGCAGGCACGTGCCCCGAAGACCAAGCCATGGCGCAACTGGAAGACATGCCTTGCCTGACGGTGCTACCTTCAGGCACACCGTCGACCTATCCCGCGGAGACGCTGGCCTCGCAGAAGATGGCGGACTTGATTCAGCACTGGCGCGGCCAGTACGACCATATCGTTCTGGATACACCACCACTATCGATGTTCACCGACGCTGTGGTGCTCGGATCGCGCGCTGACGCAGCCCTGTTGGTCGTCCGCTCCCGTGTGACCACCAAATACGCACTTCGCCATAGCCGCGACTTGTTGCAGCGTGCGAATGTAAACATTGCAGGCATTGTGCTCAATGGAGTCGACCTACGCTACGAAAACGGTTACTACCGTTCTTGCGACTCCCGCAGCATGAAGGAAAAAGGCTTAATCCATTGATCACCCAGGCCAGTCCAGATCGACATCCGTTCCTCTCCTCGGTTGCGCTAGCAATCCTGAAGGGGCTCATGGTGTTAGCTATTTCAATCGAAGCTTCCACTCTATTGCGTGCACAGAGTCGCCCCGACGCGGCGAACCTCTCCCAATCTCCCATCGAAGCACCCCAGCAGGCGGTGCTTCCGCCGGCCACTTCCGCTTTGCCGCAACAACCAAGTTCAGAGCAAGCCGCTGGCGCCGGAAGCGCGCTACTCCTGGGGGCCGGCGACCTGCTCGACGTCCGCGTCTTCGACACGCCGGAGCTATCGGGCAAATTCCGTGTGGACAATCTCGGAGAAATCACTCTGCCGGTGGGTGGGACCGTGAAGGTCATGGGACTTACTGCTGAACAAGTACAGGTCGCCATTGAGGATCGGCTTCGCCAACGCGACATTCTGCACCACCCACACGTCGAGATATTCGTGCTTGAATATGCCACCCAAGGTGTAACCGTGATGGGCGAAGTCAAACTTCCGGGGGTTTATCCCTTGCTGGGCAAGCACACGGTGCTTGACCTCATATCGGTCGCCGGAGGAGTGACGCCCTCCGCCTCTAAAACGGTGATCCTGACGCACCGGCAATCGCCGGCTCAGGTCGTCAGCCTCGATCTAAGCAGTTCTCCGCAAGCTTTGGAGCAGCAGAATCTCGAGGTCGAACCCGGCGACCGCATTGTGGTCACGCGCGCAGGCGTGGTCTATGTCATCGGCGATGTGGGCCGGCCCGGCGGCTACCTGATCGAGAACAAGGACACCGTTACCGTTCTGCAAGCTCTGGCGCTCGCCCAGGGCTTGAACAAGACAGCCAGGCTGGACGCGCGACTCATTCGCAATTCGCCCAGCGGGCGCATCGAAAGCGATCTGCCGTTGAAGAAAATCCTGGCCAACCAGGCGAAGGATCCCGGCCTCCAGGATGGAGACATTCTGTTCGTCCCCGTCAGCGGCACCAAAGAGTGGGCCGACAAAGGTGTGACTTCCATCCTCCAAATGGCGGTTGGCGTGGTGATCTACGGAAGGCTCTGATAGTGCGCGGGCGCAGCTCTTTCAATCACCGGCAAGGCCTCTGGATCGCACTCTTCGGTCCCGATGGCGCTGGTAAGTCTGCCGCCATTCAACGCCTGGCCCCACAATTCTCGCTTTCGTTTCGCGACATTAAACGCTTCCACTTCCGTCCCAGGTTCAGGCGTGGATGGCAGGATGCACCTCCGGTCACCAACCCGCACGGGAAATCGCCGCGCGGGTTCCTGCTCTCCATCCCCAAGCTTTTTTATTGGCTGGCAGACTACTGCTATGCGTACGTGGCCGTCATCCGTCCGGCCTTGCTGAACTCGACCTTGATCATCTTCGACCGATACTATCCCGACGTCTTGGTCGATCCGGTGCGCTATCGCTTGCCCGCCTCCACGCTCTGGTTCGCCAAGTTCCTCGCCCGACTGGTCCCATCGCCCGATCTTTACATTCTGCTCGATGTGCCTGCCGAGGTCCTGCAACAGCGGAAGCCTGAAGTCGCTTGCCAGGAGTCGCGTCGCCAACGGCTCGTTTACCTTCAGATGTTTCACTCACTGCCCAATGCTTTCATCGTGGATGCCGCCGGTTCTCTCGACGAAGTCACGCAGCAGATGAAGGCGGTCATCGTCGAAGCCATGGCTAACCGCACCCAAGATCGGAATGAGGTTTCGCTGATTGCTCCCGCCTGATTTGGCTCAGCAGGTATTCGCGCCGCTGTTGCAGGCTGTGCCATCTGGCGACACGGCAGAGAGGTTCCTCGTCTTGTCCGGAAACGGCAGCCCTCGTTGGCTTCTTCCTGCGCGCCAGAGAAACCTCGATTCCGTCTTAGCAAGCTGGTCCCCCTATCGTTTGGATTCACGGCTGAAGTGGCGCACGGTGCGCGCGGCGAATCGCATCGGGTGCATGTCGTTACTGCCCGGCATGACAACCTCAACTGTCAGCGGGCTCGATCAGATCGATTGGAAATCCCTCGGATGGAATAGCGACACCCCGCCAGTCACCGCGGTTTACCTGGGAACTCCCAGTCCGTCGCGCAAAGCTGTAATTCACTTACTTGACGCTGCCTCCGGCGTTTGCCAAGTAGTCGTCAAGGTGCCAATCAACAAAGCTGCCTCCGCGGCAATTCTCCGCGAAGCAGATGTCTTGTCCAGCCTGGCTGGGGAGACGAACACGTTCGCCCCACGGCTGCTCTCGGTGGACCGCGATCGCGGCATCTCTGCTCAAACGGTCCTTCCGGGAGCAGTCGGTTCTCGCCGGCTCCTACCGGAATATTTGCAGTTACTGCACTCTCTCCGGCTGCCTGGAGAGACGACGTCGATCGTCGAACATGCCGCGACGCTACAAGAACAGCTACTGTGGTCGGCCGGTTCTGACCGAGACCTTGCGACCATAACCGCAGCTCTCTCACGACTGTGCGCTGCGCATCTGTTGCCCGCCTTCTGGGTCCACGGCGACTTCGCTCCCTGGAACATTAAGCAGCCATGGGACGGTCCTCCCGCCCTACTGGATTGGGAGGACGCGCGACGCGGCGGTTTGCCGCTGCACGATGCATTTCACTTCCTCCATACCCAGGATTACCTCTTTGGCAAGCAGCCAACTTCTCACGCCGAGGACCTAAATCATTTCGCTGGTGAATTCGGTCTCAGCCCCGCACAGTGCCACCAACTTGAGATCGCCTATCTGGCTCATTCCTACTTACAACGGCTAACCCAACAACAGCCAAACCATTCGGACTTTCTGCTGGACACGGTCAGAGTGGTCTTAGGAGAAGATCAGCGCCCGGCGCCCCACCTCAGCTTCAGTCGCGACCAACTGCCATCGCCGCCGGAGTCGCCTTCCTATCCCGTCGCATTGCACATGCGATCAGATTTGTTTTCCGCCGTAATCGACCAGTTCAACCAGGCCGAGTTGCCTTACTGCGTACTCAGCGGCTACGCAGAATATCCCGATCGAATTCCATCGGACATTGACTTCATGGTCCTTCCGGCGGACATGCCTCGCGTGCCCAATCTGCTGGCCGAAGGTGCGCAGCGTTGCGGCGCACGGGTGCTCCAGGCGATTCAGCACGAAACCAGTGCCTGTTACTTCGTGCTGGCCAAGGAAGGCGGCCGTAGGGTCGGCTTTCTCAATCCTGACTGCTGTAGCGATTACCGGAGGCGCGGGCGCCTGTGGTTGGAGGCCGATGCAACCTTGGCGGCGCGCAGACCCTTCAAGAACTTCTATGTGCCCTCGGTCCCGGACGAATTCATCTATTACTTGATCAAGAAGATCTTGAAGCGATCAATGCATGCTTGCCATCTGCGACGGCTGCATGACCTCTATCAAGGCGCTCCGCAGGACTGCGGGGATTGGTTGCATAGGTTTTGGTCAGCGCGCACCGCTGACGCCCTCAAGCGAGCGCTGCTCCAGCAAGACCTCTCCTGGTTTGTCTCCAACCGCGAATCCCTGCTTTCGGAGCTCGAGGCCTCGCGTCCGGTGGGGTGGCCGCTTGCTCGTTTCGCTTCCAGGCTGCGCAGGGTCGCGGCTTGGCTTAGGCGGATTCTGCAACCAACCGGGATGTGCGTGATCGTAGCGGGGGAAGATAAAGCCCAAGCCCGGGACCTTGGCGCCGCACTTCAACAGTCTCTGGAGCCGGCCTTTCGGCGGACGAGCGCTGTGCAGGGCATCTTCGAGCAAACTTGCGGCGGCTCGCCCTTGGCGCGGTATCTACGAATTCTGAAATTACCTGGGCTCGCCCTCAAAATTCGTCTCGCCCGCATCCGATCCACTTTGGTAATCTGTCCCATCGATCACTGTGAGTTTGCGGTCGGCGGCAAACATCGACTGGCGTCAATGTTTATGCGCCTGATGCTTCGCCCAGACTTGGTCCTGGCTCTGACCTCCAGTCATCCGGGGATTTCCGAGACTGCTGGTGGCCAGCCCAATTCCCTACTTCCACGGCTGAGCCATTGTTCTGTTTCCCATCTCGACGGAAGCCGGCCGATGGAGGACAGCGTTTACCAAGCGCGCAAGGTCATTCTCCAATGGCTGTCCACTCGACAGGTCAGACGCCTGAGCCCTGGCAAGCGGCCTGCTCTTCCCTTGGAGGCCCCATTTCCCGAGGACCGCCCCGAACTCCCCGATCTCCAGTGCAGGGAGGCCGGATAGTTGGCACGAATCCTGCTGTCTGCCTACGCTTGCGAGCCCGGTCGAGGGTCAGAGCCCGCTTTGGGCTGGGGTTGGGCCACCGAGTTGGTGCGAGCCGGCCACCAGGTTTGGGTGCTGACCCGCGCAGACAACCGGTGCGCCATTGAAGGCGATGCGCTCGCAGCC
>Ga0116130_1001088_pt1 | contig 16095 bp, 12 predicted proteins | sample June2015DPH_17_5_FD_89733 | JGI IMG/M metagenome (GOLD analysis project Ga0116130, IMG submission 89733) | Peatland microbial communities from SPRUCE experiment site at the Marcell Experimental Forest, Minnesota, USA - June2015DPH_17_40 | ecosystem: Environmental > Terrestrial > Soil > Wetlands...
GCTCGAATCCCGCGACCTACACCGGTGTCTTCACCCAGATTCGCGATCTTTATGCCATGCTGCCGGAGTCGCGCGAGCGCGGCTACAAGGCCGGGCGCTTCTCGTTCAACGTTGCCGGCGGACGTTGCGAGGCCTGTCAGGGTGACGGGCAGCGGCGCATCGCCATGAACTTTCTGCCCGACGTGTACGTGCTGTGCGAGGTGTGCGGCGGCAAACGGTACAATCATGAGACCCTGGCCGTGAAGTACAAGGGTCACTCAATCGCCGATCTGCTGGAGACGCCGGTGGCCGACGCGCTGCCCATCCTGGAGAATATCCCGCAGATCAAGCAGAAACTGCAGACGCTGGTGGACGTCGGCTTGGGATACATTCATCTCGGCCAGTCGGCGGTAACGCTGTCGGGTGGAGAAGCGCAGCGCATCAAACTGGCGCGCGAGCTCAGCAAGCGCCAGACGGGCAGGACACTGTATCTTCTGGATGAGCCGACGACGGGGCTGCACTTCGATGATGTCAGCAAACTGCTGGAGGTCCTGCATCGGCTGACCGACTTGGGGAACAGCATCGTCATCATTGAGCACAACATGGACGTTATTCGCAACGCCGACTGGATCATCGACCTGGGGCCCGAGGGTGGCGAGGATGGCGGACGTTTGGTGGCGCAAGGCACGCCCGAGCAGGTAGCGCGGGTGAAAAAATCCTACACCGGCCAGACGCTCGCCAAACTGTTGCCGCGTTCGTCCAATGCGAGGAGCAACGCCTAAGCCGTGTTAAATCTGCTGCCAGATCCCAACGAGAATCCGCTCGCCGCCGAAGTGCCCAGCGGTCTGCCGGGTCCGGACCCAATCGCACCGCCAGAACCCGTCGTCGTGCTCCCCGTGCAACGGCCCTTCCCCGCCTGGTCAGCTTGGGACGTGGTGGCGGTTATGGTGATCACGGGGATCGTCGTGTTCGGCTTCAGCATAGCCGCACTGTTCATCGCGCATGCCACCCCCGAATACCGGAACGCACCCATCACCGAACTGGCCACCAACGCGCGCGTGGTGATAGGAGCGCAGGCGGCGGCCTACCCCATCGTCCTGTTGTTTATGTTTGTTCTGGTGCGCTCGCGCAGCCACGAACGCTTCAAGAAAGCGATCCACTGGAATTGGCCGGGAGTTTCCGCGCCAGGATTTTTTGTTATGGGGACGATTGTGGCGGTGGTTGTGGATGGCGCTGCGCGCTTCCTGCCTATCCCGAAGTCGCTGCCCATGGACAAGTATTTCCATGACGCATCCAGCGCCTACTTGATGGCCGCCTTTGGCGTGACGCTGGCCCCGTTGCTGGAAGAACTGTTTTTCCGCGGGCTGTTGTACCCGCTGCTGCGGCGGGCGTTCGGCCTTAGCATGGCCGTCGTCGTGACGGCCGCCGGCTTCGCCGCCATTCACGGCACCCAGTTAGGCTATGCCTGGGCGCCCATCCTGAGTATCTTCGTGGTCGGTGTGGTGTTCACGGTGGCGCGCGCCCGCACCAACTCTGTGGCCGCTTCGTTCCTCATGCATTGCGGTTACAACTTCTCCCTGTTTACGCTGTTGTGGCTGGCCAGCGATCACTACCGCCATCTGGAAAAAGTGACCAATTGAAATGGTATGGTTGACAGGATGGCAAAGGCGCGCGAACAACTCTTGGCCATGCTGGCGGAAAAGTCGTTTCGCCTGGGCGAATTCAAGCTTTCCAGCGGCGGGACCAGCGACTATTACATCGATTGCCGTCTTACCACGCTCGATGCCGTCGGGGCGCTGCTGACCGGGCAAGCCGTCCTCGACGAGATTCGCGCTCGCGGTTGGCAGGCCGACGCGATTGGCGGGCTGACCATGGGCGCCGATCCGATCGTAGTGGCGACTTCGGTTATCAGCGCACAGCAGGGATGTCCAGTGCACGGTTTCTTGGTGCGCAAAGCGGAGAAAGCGCATGGCATGGGCCAGCGCATGGAAGGCTTCCGGCAGAAGCCGGCGCGGGTGGTCATCGTGGATGACGTCTGCACCACGGGAGCTTCGACCATCCAGGCCATTGAGGCGGCGCGCGAGTTCGGATTTGCGATCGCCGGGGTGCTTTGCCTGGTGGAGCGCGAGGAAGCGGGAGGTCGCGCCAACGTCGAAAAGGCCGCCGCCCCGGCGAAGTTCGTGGCGCTGTTCACTGCCAACGACGTTCGCGCGCAGCATGTGAAGCGAGCATCGTGAGTGTGCTTATAGGGGTCCTTCGACTCGTCGCTGCGCTCCTCGCTCAGGATGACAGATCATTTGGCGCTCGATTGTAACTGACAACTGATAGCTGGCAACTGACAACTGATGATCAAGACCCTGGAATGGACGGACGCGGGCGTGCGCTTGATTGACCAGACCAAGCTGCCTACGGAAGAAACCTACGTCACCTGCACGAGCTACGAAGAAGTTGCCGAGGCGATCAAAACCATGATCGTGCGGGGCGCACCGGCCATTGGCGTGACCGCGGCCATGGGAGTTGCGCTGGGCGTTCGCGACTCGCAGGCCAGGGACCATGCCGAGCTCAAGCGCGATTTCGACTACATCTGCGAAATCCTGGCTGCGACTCGCCCCACCGCGGTCAATCTCTTCTGGGCGATTCGCCGCATGCGCGACAAATTTGAACACGTTAGCACTCAACCAATCCCGCGGATTCAACAGGAACTGGTTACCGAAGCGCAGCGCATGCTGGTGGAAGACATTGCCGCCAACGAAGCCATGGGAAGGCACGGTGCCGTGCTGATGCCCTCCATCGGCGGAGTATTGACTCACTGCAATGCGGGGGCGCTGGCGAGCTGCGGTTATGGCATGGCCCTGGGCGTGATTCGCGCGGCGGTAGATTCGGGCAAGAAGCTGCATGTCTTTGCCGACGAGACCCGCCCGCTGCTGCAAGGCTCACGTCTGACAGCGTGGGAGTTGATGAAAGATCACATTCCGACCACGCTGATCTCCGATAACATGGCCGGCGCCATGATGCAGCAGGGAAAGATCGACGCCGTGATTGTGGGCGCCGATCGTATCGCCGCCAATGGCGATGTGGCCAACAAGATTGGGACCTACACGGTCGCAGTGTTGGCGAAGGCGCACGGCATTCCGTTCTACGTGGCCGCCCCGTTTTCGACGGTGGATCTGGAAACGCCCGATGGCAGCCGCATTCCCATCGAGCAGCGTTCTTCCAGGGAAGTGACTCACTTCGCAGGCAAGCAGATCGCGCCGGACGGCGTAGCCGTTGAGAATCCCGCGTTCGATGTCACCCCGAATGCTTACGTCACGGCGATCATCACGGAACGCGGCGTCGCACGTGCCCCTTACGCAGAGTCGCTGCGCGAGCTCTGCGCAGTGGGCGTCACGACATAGGGCGAAAACGCATCGTCATCTGAAACAGAAAGAGCGTCCGGCAGGGCGCTCTTCGGGCATCGATTTATGCCATCACTATTTCATGCCATCGTTATTGCTCCGGCGGCGGCTGCTCGCCGGTATTGGCAGGATTCAACTGTTGCTGATAGCGCTGCTGCTGTTGTTGCATATTTTGCAGCTCCTGGAGCAACTGTTCCGGAGTTTTTCCGGCGTTCGGCTGGTTGTAGTTGTCGGGTTCGGTCGGGGAATTCGTGTCAGGTGCAGGCATCGGAACCTGTCCAGGCTGGAATCGCCCCGGCCTCTGCACAGGCTGGGGAGATTGCGGGGGATTGTCTGCCTCCGATTCGGGGAGCGGCATCTCTTCGTCCTGCGGCTCTTCGGGCGGCTGGTACTGTGCTTGACCTTGTCCGGGGGCGTTGTTTTGCGCTGTGTTCACGGTCGCCGGCGCGTTTTGCCGGGTAGTCAAGATTACTTTCTGCACGCCACCTGGATTGTCGATCATCCCCAGAATTATGTAATTGAACTTAGATCCATTCAGCAGAGTATTCAGGATATCGCGTGGCCGCCCGGGACCCACCTGAATCATGACGCGCTCGTTGGCTGCGCTGGATGGCATCTCGACAGACGCACCGGTCTGGGCCTGTACCGCGCGCAACACCTGCGACAACGTCGAATTCTGGGCGTCGATGGTGAGCGATCCATTCTGGTAGGTGACGCGCGGCGGCGTGGGAGACATTTGCTCCAGGGTCGGCGGCGCTAGCGGCGGTTGCGGGGTCTCGGCTACCGGAGCGGTTTTCTTGTGGTGAGCGTGCGTCTTTTGCGGATGCGAGCTCGTTGCTGGAGTTCCGCTGGACGGGGCCACCGTTTGGGCTGGCGATTCCCCCGCCGCAAGGCACAGTCCTGTTGCCAGCAACAAGGCCAATCCGAGGTTGTGCCGAAGGCGTACCATAATATGTTCGACGACCGAAGGGCGGTATCGTTTCCCTACACGTGCCATTGAGTCTATTCTAAACCCGGCCAGGGCGTGTCTGTGCTGATTCGGCGCCGCGCCGCAGGTTTCCGGCGAGGAGGGTTGGCCGACCATCTGACAAAAGGTAGCCGGCATCTTAATGGATCGGAGAGCCACCCACCATCCGATACATTCTGCAAACCGCAATGGGCATTCACGCGGCGTTAAGGCTACGAACATGATTCGACTATCGTTCACCTATCGCTCGACCTGCTACTTGCTCCTTGGGATGGGTCTCCTGCTGCTTGCCGTAACCATCGCGGCGCCCGCGGGGACGGCGCAGACTTGCGCCAGCAGCGTCGATTTGGACGTCCCCACCAAGAACGCCGTCGAAGCGGCAGCGCGCCAATATTTCGACCTGTCCAAGCGCGGAGATGTTGCCGGGCTCAAAGCCAATTCCATTCCCGCCATCGCGGGAGATTTCGCCAGCATCGAACAGGCCGTGGTCACCAACAAGCCGTACTTCTCCCAAGGCCCCGGAACCATCAGCGGAGCCTACTTGCTGGATGCTTCGCAAGCCAAGGGGACCCTGCCACGGGCAGATTTCTATTGCGGCATCTATAACTCGCCCGACCGCCTGGTGTTCTCGATTTCCAATCTGCCGGCTGGACGTTACGCGCTGGTGATGCAGAAGATTGCCGGCAAAGATCCGATCACGCTGACCCTGATCCTGCAAGAGGTGAGCGGCGCGTGGAAGCTGGCAGGGTATTACCCGCGGTTGGACGCCATCGGCGGCCAGGATGGGCAGTGGTACCTGGCCAAGGCGCGCGAGTACAAGTCCAAAGGGCAGTTGCACAACGCCTGGTTTTATTATCTGACAGCGTGGGACTTGATGGCGCCGGTGAATTTCATGAGCACGCCGCAACTCGACAAGATTGCCGACGAGATGCAGAGCGCCCGCCCCAGCGACCTGCCGGGCAACGGCAATCCGCTGAACCTTGCCGCCAATGGAAAAACATTCAAGGTTACGGAGATGGTGGCCGTGCCGGTGGAAGACAATCTCGACCTGCGGGTGCGTTATGAAACCGCCGACGCCTCCAACACCGGCCGGGCGTTTCAGGACAACATGGCCGTCAGCAAGGCGATTGTGGCCAAGTATCCCGAGGTCCGCGATGCCTTCAGTGCGGTGATTGCGCGCGCCGTGGACGCTAGCGGCCACGATTACGGCTCGGTGCTGCCGATGAAGGATGTAAAGTAGAACGCCGCGCCAGACAGTCCCGAGTGGGATTTGAAGCGAGGCGCTGTTACTTGTTACGAAGCTATCTTAGCCAGCGGCTTGCCTGCTTTTTCTTGGTTTTGATCCCGAGATCGTTTTTTCGAGGCATCGTTAGCGACGGCTCGAAACTGTTCAAGGCTCAGCTTAATCTTGCCGTTCGGCAAGACTACGAAGACTTCTAAATCGCCGCCCATCGCTTTGATCACTTTGTCGAGCGTACTGATGTACATATTCTGACCACGAATGATTTTGGAGACCGAAGATTGCTTTACGCCAAGTGTTTCCGCAAGATGTTCTTGCGTTAGCGAGAGCGCAGCCCTTAGTTCATCAAGCGCCATCTCGGCCAGCAATTCTCGGGTCTTGATCCGAGCGCGCTCCTGCGACTCGGGAGACATTGTCCGAGCTACCAACTCCGAAAATTTCTTGGCCATTTACTTACCCTCTTCCTTCAACGGGTTCGTCTTCCTGCTAATCCAGGGCCTAATCTGATTGGTTGTTACTTTTCCAACTCCGCCAAATGCGCATCGTAGATGCGATCGGCGACTGGCACATTTTCTTCATACCAACGATCATTTCCCCTTTTGTCTCCCCCAATCAGGAGAAGTGCAACTCGTCGAGGATCGAAAACATACAGGATGCGATACGGTTTTCCCTGATGTTGGACTCGAAGCTCCCGCATGTTCGCATGCTTCGATGTGACAACTCCTGAGGAGTATGGGAACGGCAATGTCGGGCCCCGTTCTTCGAGTAGTCCGACGCAGCTACGGACGTCCTCTCTTTCTGCCTCATCCAACGAGTCCCACCACTGTTCGAACTCCGAACTCACTTCTATTTCCCACGGCACATTAGCATTATAGCCCAAGGTCTATATAGACAGGAAGGAATGTTTCACTCTCGCAAAGAAACAGCGGCCTACCTCGTGTCCCCCGCTTCTGCCTTCTTGACCTCGGCTGACGCGCTGGCCGGACGCTCGAACTTGCACTCCTCCGGCCTCTTGTCGAAGCGCAGTCCCTCGAATACCGGTGCGCGCATCTTCATCCCACCGCTTTGCCCTTCATGCGTCCACTCGGTGAACTTGATTTCAGCGACCAGCTCGGGCTTCACGTAATGCACTCGCCGCGTGCTTTCCACTTTGCCGAAGAACGGGCTGCGCTTGCTCGCCAGCGCGTGCAGCCGCTTCCACATGGCCGCGTGCGACTCCTCGGTAAAGCCGCTGCCGGCTTGGCCAACGGGAACCAGGCGGCCCTGATCGTCGTAGAGGCCGAGCACAATGGAGCCAAAGTTTTCGCGCGAGCCCCGCGGATCGGTGTAGCCGCCAATCACGCACTCTTGCCGCTTGACGATTTTGATCTTCAGCCAGTCGCTGCTGCGCTTTTGCACATAAGGGCTGCTGCGGCGCTTGGCGACAATGCCTTCCAGTTCGCGCTCGGTCGCCGCTGCAAACAGCGCTTTGCCGTTTCCGATGGAATGGTCGGAATAGCGAATGACGTCGCCCGGCGCCACGATGGAGGCCAGCAGCTCTTTGCGCCGTTCCAGCGGTGCTGGCATCAGGTTGTAGCCATCGAGATAGAGCAGATCGAAGACGTAATACACGACGGGAATATCGTCGCGGGTGCGACGAATGCGACGCCCGCCTTCGCCCACTCCCGTCCGCTGCTGCATCAGGCTGAACGAAGGCCGTCCCTGCTCATCGAGCGCGACGATCTCGCCATCCAGAATTGCCGTGCGCGCCTTGACCGAATCTGGGATTGAGCGAAGTTCGGGATAGGCAGCGGTCATGTCGTTCTGGTTGCGCGAAACCAGGCGCACCGAGCCGCTCTCCAGAAAGGTGATGGCGCGATAGCCGTCCCACTTCACCTCGAAGAGCCAATCCTGGCCGTCAAACGGCTTATCCACCAGCGTTGCCAGCATGGGATGGATAACGCCCGGCATCGGCGATTTGTGGCCAATGAGCGCGGCTTCGAGCTTCAGACCTTCACTGGGTTCGTCGCGGCCTGGGAGTTTTTTTTTACGCCGTCCTCCGAGGCGCTGGTGGGGCGAGCGGTTTTGCTTTTCTTCCCGGCTTTGGCTGGGGTGGGATTCATCCGCGTGCGTTTTGCCGCGGCTGATTTCTTCCCGGCTTTGGCCTTCTTCGCGTCCGCTTTCGCGATCGAGTCGGCCAGCCAGTCATTCTTCTTGGTGGCGCCGACGGCGGACACCTTTCGACTGCTCTTCCACTCCGCCGAGCCTTGATCGCCCGCGATTTCGTCCATCGTGCGCTTAGTCAGCACCGAGTAGTCATACTTGTCGATGTCGTAGCCTTCCTGTACGTAGGCATCGCGGTGCTTGATCAGCAGCCACTCGGTGCCCTTGCTTCCCGGCCGGCGCGACTTCATGTGCACCAGCGCGAAGTCGCCTTTCAGCTTCTCGCCGTTGAGGCGAAACTTCAGGTCGCCCTTGCGCAGCATCTCCGCGGCATCCCCTTGCGGCTCCCACGTGCCCATGTCCCATACCATGACGGTGCCCGCCCCGTAATTGCCGGCCGGAATGGTGCCCTCGAAATCGAAGTACGAAACGGGATGATCTTCCACCTGCATGGCCAGCCGCTTGTCGGCGGGATCGAGCGATGGCCCTTTGGGCACGGCCCACGACTTCAGCACGCCCTTCATCTCGAGCCGGAAATCATAATGCAGGCGGGTGGCGCGGTGCTTCTGCACGACGAAGCGGCGGCGCTCGCCGCGTTCCACCTTCGCCGGAGGCTCAGGTGTCTGTTTGAAATCGCGTTTGCGCTTGTATTCTTCGAGTGCCATCAGCCGTTTAGATGAACACATCAGAGGCGCGTGCTGCAAGGTTTTTGCCAAGCGCCGCGCGATGGGCCTCGCGGCTTGATTTGCTACAATCGAGATACCGCGACGTGGGCGCTTAACTCAGCGGTAGAGTGCCATCTTCACACGGTGGAAGTCACTGGTTCGAATCCAGTAGCGCCCACCATATTTTCCAAGGGCTTACGGGGAACCTGTCCGAAAAGCCCACCCACAAGCCGATCCACATGTTCATTGAATCGTCTCCGAAGCCAGTCCCTGTTGCTTGAGGAAGGCCCCTGGCGCCGCCAGCAAGTTCGCCTGCCCATATCGCGATCAGCCTAACCATCCACGCAGTCGACTCGGCGGCCCAAAGCCGCGTAATGATCAGCCGATTTGATTCCTACCCCGGCAGTCTTTGCTGCGCTTATGGCACTGATTGTTCAGAGACTTACTAAACTACCCATCCTGTCATGCCGATGAAAACCAGTGGTAAGGTTCCGGGCGCCCTTGCGGGTCCACCGCGCGCAGCGTCTTGGTGAACTGGTGGCATGACATGGTGTGGGTATGCGGAAAGCTGGAATCCGACCATTCACGAGGCACTCTCTTGGGACCTGTTGAGCTCGACCTGGAGTTACACCCGTCGCTAATAGGAGTTACCGATGAGGTCCACATCCTTGGCCCTGACACCGACCCTGTTTCTGGCATTTCTGTTCTCCCTGGCCGCGGGAAAAGCGAGCTGCGCCGGACAGGAATCCATCCGTGATCTAGCGGAAGCGACCCTGGAGCAACTGGGCAGCGTCAAGGTGTATAGCGCTTCCAGGCACCTGCAAGCAGCTGGCGACGCGCCTTCGTCGGTAACCGTGGTTACCGCGGACGAAATTCAAAAATACGGTTACCGCACGCTGGCCGACATCCTGAAAACGGTTCCTGGCTTCTTTGTTACGAATGACCGCAACTATAGCAGCGTCGGGGTCCGGGGATTTGCGCGGCCGGGGGACTACAACACCAGAATCTTATTGCTGGTCGATGGCCACCGGCTCAATGACAACGTTTACGACGAAGCCGTGGTGGGGACGGAATTTCCCATAAATATTGATTTGATCCAGCGAGTGGAGGTCATCCGTGGCCCGGTTTCATCGCTCTATGGCAGCAATGCGCTTTTTGCCCTCATCAACATCATTACTAAGCGGGGCCGGGACATCAATGGGCTGGAACTCTCTGCCGACGCAGCTTCCTTCAATACTTCCTCCGGCACGATCGCCTATGGGCGCAAACTTAAAGAGCTTGAGTTTCTGATTTCGGGTACGTTCTACGGAAGTCGAGGACACAACTCGCTTTTCTTTTCCGAGTTCAACACGCCGCAGACGAATTATGGCATTGCCAGTCATGCGGACGATGACCAGGTAGGCAGTACGCTGGCTACGATTTCCTACCGCGATTTCACTCTCCAAGGCGTTTATGGTACTCGCGAAAAAGGCATCCCCACGGCCCCGTACGGGACGATCTTCAATAACTCCGGTACCCGTTCTACCGATTCCCACTTCTACCTCGACTTGCGCTACCAGCACACCTTTGGCAATTCCTGGGACGTGCTCGCCCGCACCTTCTACGACCGAGTTACATACCAGGGGACTTACATCTATCCTTCGCCCCTCGACCCCTCGCAGATCGATTCGAACCTGGACTTTGCCGACAGCAAGTGGTGGGGGGCCGAGCTTCAGGTCACCAAGACAGTTCTGCGGCGGAATCGCGTCACCGCCGGAGGCGAATATCGTGACAACCTCCGGCAAAATCAAAGCGACTACGATCTCAGCCCCTATGTGCTCTATCTCGCTGACAAACGGCAATCGTTTGTGGGAGCCCTATACGTGCAGGATGAGCTTACCATTTCGAAGTCTCTGGCCCTCAACGTGGGTTTTCGCTATGACTATTACAGCACCCTCGACGCTAGTACAGACCCCCGAGTGGCGCTGATTTACCGCCCCGGGCGCCGATCCGCGTTCAAGTTTATCTACGGCATGGCTTTTCGCGTTCCTAACGTGTACGAACTGTATTACTCCTCCCCTCCCAACCTTCCCAATCCTGCCTTGGACCCAGAGAGGATTCACAGCACCGAGTTCGTTTGGGAACAGGGGCTCGGGACTCACCTATGGTTTTCAACGTCGGCGTTCTACAGCTCGATCCAAGGCCTGATCACCCAGGAGCCGGTTGGCGATAATTTCATTTTTCGCAATCTCAAAAATGTCCGATCCAGCGGGCTGGAGGTCGAAGTCAAGGGGCAACTCTCCCAAGGGCTGGAGGCAAGAGCCAGCTACAGCTTTCAGCAAACCAAGGACGCCTCTACGGGCCAGTTCCTAAGTGATTCCCCCAGAAACCTCGTCACCTTTAATCTGAGCCAGCCGTTGTTGGGAAGAAGAATGTTCGTGAGCCTGGATGCGCAATACAGAAGCCGAATCCAAAATCTCATCGGAGGCTCGATATCGCCGTTTGCCGTGGTCAACGCTACCCTGTTAGCTCGCAACCTTGGCAAGCACGTGGATCTATCTGCCAGCATCTATAACTTATTGGACAAGCAGTACTTCGATCCACCATCGACAGAGAACTTGCAACAGGCAATTCAGCAGGACGGGCGCAATTTTCGGGTCAAAATGACGTGGCGCTGGGGAGAACGGTAGGCTGCGATGCAATGTCGGCGAAGAATTCGGATGTGCTGGTCGGTGCTGGGCACGGTGTTATTGCTGCTGTTGCCCGGGCCGCCCTTGTCGTGTGCGCAAACCGTGAGCGAATATCAGGTCAAAGCCGCTTACGTGTACAACTTTTCGAAGTTTGTCGAGTGGCCAGCCCAGGCCTTCGCCAGCCCCGTCGCACCCATCCGGCTGTGCGTGTTGAAAGAACAGGCATTTGAGTCGGAGTTGAACCAGGTCGTCAAGGGCAAGACAGTCGGAGGTCGCGCGGTGACGGTGGTTCCGGTGCAAACCGCAGAACAGTCCCTGGGGTGCCAGATCTTGTTTATCGCCTCGTCGCAAGACAGGCAGTCTCGCCAAATCATCGATACTCTACGGAACACCAGCGTTCTGACCGTAGGCGAATCGGAGGGTTTCCTCGAAAGAGGCGGAATCATAAATTTTGTCTTACAGGATGATCGGGTCCAGTTGCAGGTGAATCACAAGGCAGCCACGCAGGCCGGACTTCATATTAGTTCCCGGCTGTTGAGCGTGGCCAAACTTGTAATTGAGTAGGAGACAGGATGTCCTTGCCATGAAGGCGATCCGCGACTGGTCAATCCGCCACAAACTGACCGGCCTGTTCATGGCAATGGCGTGGATTAGCACCGTAGCAATTTCTCTACCTCTGGGCATTTTCGATTATTGGGGAACCAGGACGACGATGGCCCGGGACCTGGAGGTCCTGGCCGATGTCCTGGCCAGGAACAGCACCGCGGCGATTACCTTCCGTGATGCCGACGCGGCGCGCGATGTTCTCCAGGCCCTGCGCGCAGAACCAAGCATCACGGCAGCCTGTGTCTATACCGAGGATGGAGAGCCCTTCGCCAAGTACGTTCGCCAAGGGGAAAAATCCAGCTTTGTTCCTCCGCCTGCGCAAGCCCAAACCACCCGCTTCGAGCGGGACCGGCTGGTCCGCTTCCGCCGGATCGTGCTCTCCGGCGAAACCGTAGGCACGATCTACATTGAATCCGACCTGCAAAGACTTGACAACAGATTTAAGGAGGGGCGGCTGGTCTTTCTGGCGGCCTTGTTGGTCACCATGTCGCTGGCTTTTTTCCTGGCCTCGCGCTTCCAGCGGCCCATCTCGCGTCCCTTGGTGAACCTGGTGCAGACCGCCAAAGCGGTCTCCATCGCGGCGGACTACTCGGTCCGCGCCAATCTGCAAAACCGGGACGAGTTCGGGCTGCTGGTTTCCGCCTTTAACGAAATGCTGGACCAGATCGAAAAGCGGGATCGGGAGCTGCGGCAATACCGCGAGCACCTGGAGGAACAGGTCACGGCGCGGACCGCCGAGTTGTCACAGGCGGAAGAGAAATATCGGGCCATCTTCGAAGATGCGGTGGTGGGAATTTTTCAGATCACCCCCGAAGGCCGTCCTCTAAACATCAACCGCGCCTTGGCGCAAATGCATGGCTACGATTCGCCGGAGCAGTTCCTGGCCGAGGTGCCGAACATGGCGGACCAGCTATTCGTCAATCGGGAGCGGACAAAGGAATTGAAACGCCGGCTTGACGCGGAGGGGGTAGTGCGCAGTGCGGAACTGGAAGTCTATGACAAGGATCGCACCAAGAAGTGGGCGTTGGTGAATATGAGGGCGGTGCGTGACGCTGACGGAAACATCGTTCTCTACGAAGGCACGGTTGAGGACATCACCGACCGCAAAGTGGCCGAGGCACGGGTCCAATTTCTCGCCTATTACGATGCCCTTACCGGCCTGCATAATCGGACTTTTCTCCGTCAAGTCCTGGCCAAAGCGCTGGCCAGCACCCGCCGCCAGGACCAGAAAGTCGCAGTTTTGTTTCTCGATCTCGACCGCTTCAAAATCATCAACGATTCGCTGGGGCACACGTTCGGCGATCTTCTCCTGCAACAAGTTGCCGAACGGCTCAAGCGATGTGTCCGGGAAGAAGATACGGTGGCCCGCGTCGGCGGCGATGAATTCCTGATCGTGCTGGCCGCCCTGAAGAGTGTTACCGAAGCGACCATCGCCGTCAACCGGATCCTTAATGGCATGGCCGCTGAATTCCTGGTGGAAGATCAACGCCTCAACGTGACTTGCAGCATCGGCATCAGTATTTTCCCGGAACATGGAATGGACGGGGAGACGCTGATCAAAAATGCCGATGCGGCCATGTATTGCGCCAAAGAGAAGGGGCGCAATACCTTCCAGTTCTTCACCGAAGACATGAATATTCAGGTGGTGGAGCGGCTGACTTTGGAGAACAGCCTGCGGCTGGCACTGGAGAGAAAAGAACTGTTCCTGGTCTATCAGCCGCAGATGGAGATCGCCAGTGGAATGATTGTCGGGGTGGAAGCGCTCCTCCGCTGGCAGCACCCGGAACGGGGCCTGGTGTCGCCCGACAAGTTCATACGACTGGCGGAGAGCAGCGGCTTGATCATGCCCATCGGCGAGTGGGTGCTCAGAAAAGCCTGCTCTCAGGTTCGGGAATGGCACGACCAAGGGCTTCTGGCGGTGCCGGTGGCGGTGAATGTGTCAGCCGTTCAGTTTCGCCAAGGGGACTTTCTTACCGTCATCAAGAAGGTACTGTCCGAGACCGGGCTTTCCCCTGAATACCTCGAACTGGAGCTTACCGAAAGCACTTTGCTGTCCAACGTGAACGTGATCTTCCCGATGCTTGAAGAACTGCGGACCATGGGGTTGAAACTGGCCATCGACGACTTCGGCACCGGCTACTCCAGCCTTAGCTATTTGCGGCAGTTCCCGGTTAGCAAGCTCAAGATAGACCGTTCCTTTGTGCAGGATGTGGTGCTGAATTCGGATGACGCGGCCATCACGGCTGCCATCATCAGCATGGCAAAAGGTCTGAATCTCAAGGTAATTGCAGAAGGAGTTGAAACTGCGGCACAAATGTCGTTCCTGCGAGCACATCATTGCGACCAGATTCAGGGCTACTACTTCAGCAAACCTTTGATGGCCGACGACGTTGCCAAGAAACTGGCAGAGCAGTCCGCTTCACCCTTCCTCTACAATCCAGAAAAGCTCAATCGCCTGACGCAAAAGGCTACGCCGGTTGGCGTTCTTTAGCCTGTAGAAAACGGGAATCCCTTGCCATAAGCACCAGCGCAGACGATCATGGCCACCGCGGCGATGTCATCTGCGGGTGCCAGCGGGCACGTCTCCGTTTGTCTCAGCAACGACACCCGGCCTGATCATTGACACCAACGGCTGTTTTGCGCACGGGTGGTCGGTTACCTGCATCGCAGCGCGCTCAGCTATCTCGATTCCGACCCTTAACATTGATCTGTGACGCAGATCACCGCTTTTGTGTGACGCACTGAAGGATTGTGATTGGCAATAAACAGGTCTATAAGGGGTGCCGTTTGCCGGGTAAACGGAACCCGAGAAGGGGCTGAGAGCGGATGTTGTCTGGCAAGGTGACGATTTCGTCTCAAGATTTGGCCACGGCGCTTGGCCGTGACGCCGGGACCGAAGTGAGCGCCTTGCCCGAAAGCCCTCGCGATGGCATCGGGACAGACGTTGTGAAGGTGAGGATATGAGGAAGCTATTAAGCTCAGTGTTGTGGCCAATACCAGTGCTGGTGTTTGCTCCCATGATTGTGCTTTTTGCCATGGGGGTTAGAGCAAAAAAAAAGGAGCGTCGATTACAGCAGAGCGGCTGACGGCGGAACGGCTGGAGGAACTCCTGCCTCTTTGCTGACAGGGGACCCCCCGAGGTGTCACCCGTGGTCGCTCAGCGCCCCGTCGCTGCGAACGAGCACCCTCCCGGCTGTGGTTCTGCCCGGAGAATCGGTGCCCTTGACGAAATCGATGATGAAATCGACGAACGTGGCCAACAGCCGCCTTTACGCGACCGCCGCCCTGCTCCCGCCTTTCGTATCCTCTGCTTCAGCCGCAGCAGCGGGTTTCTTTCCAAATACTTCGGCTTCCGCTTCGAGCCAATCCTCGAAGTCGTGACCGTGTTCACAGCCCCGTTTCTCGTAAAGCTGATACGCACGTACACGAATTAGCTCCTCGGTCAATTCGAGCGAGCCTTCGTCGGGCTTCGCGGTTGAAACACTCGCAGTTTTATCTCGCATGGTAAACCTCCTGCCTCGTTGACGACGCAATGCAAGGTCGAGAAATGGGCCCGACTCTGGAGAGATGCGCGATGCACAGACTTGCGTCCGTACTTTGTATTTATGTTCTCACTATTTCTCTGGAAAGTCAGTGACAATGGTTACGGCCACCGGTGGTCCGGTCATGGTCAAGCGCCAACCCCGCGGGTGCCCCACCCAAGCCTCGTTTGCTTGGCTGGGACAGCTTGCACTTCGCGATGCTCCCGTATAATCCCAATAACCTCAGCAACTCGCGCACATCACATGGTGACTCCCGACTACAAGAGCTTTTTGCAACTCAGCCGTGACGCCTCGCTCATCCCGGTGGCAAAAACCCTGAGCGCCGATTTGCTGACGCCGGTCGGAGCTTTCTTGGGCCTGGCTGCCAAGCAGAAATACGCGTTTCTGCTGGAGTCGGTCGAAGGCGGCGAGAAGATCGGCCGCTACACGTTCTTGGGCGCGCAGCCGCGAATGGTCGTCACCGCCCGCGGCAGTTCGCTGGAGATTCGGCGGGGGCCCTCGGTGGAACGCCGCCAGGGCAAGGTCATCGAATTGTTGCGCGCCTGCTTGCGGCAATATCGTCCGGCGACGCTGCCCAACCTGCCACCGTTCACGTCCGGCTGCGTCGGATACTTTGCCTACGACATGGTGCGGCAGTTCGAGCGCCTGCCCGAACATGCCAAAGACGATGTTGGGTTGCCGGATTGCGTGTTCACCTTTTACGACCGGCTGCTGGCGTTCGATCACCTGCGGCATCAATTGCACATCATCGCGGCCGCTGACGTGAGCGCCGAATCGCCGCGCAAAGCCTACGATCGCGCCCTTGCCGACATTGCCGCGATCGAGGCCAAACTGACCCGCGGAGTGCGCGCGCACAATTTTGACTGGTCAACCAGCGAGCGAAAGAAGCC
>Ga0116130_1001091_pt1 | contig 16005 bp, 14 predicted proteins | sample June2015DPH_17_5_FD_89733 | JGI IMG/M metagenome (GOLD analysis project Ga0116130, IMG submission 89733) | Peatland microbial communities from SPRUCE experiment site at the Marcell Experimental Forest, Minnesota, USA - June2015DPH_17_40 | ecosystem: Environmental > Terrestrial > Soil > Wetlands...
GCTTTTTCTCGGGCTTCCGCCGTGGAAATGCAACTTCACCGAAGCTGACTTCGGAATCCAGGTTAAGAACCATGACCGCCAGAGCGGTGGCGCAGTTACTACCGCGGCACGAGTTGCCTGACGCGCCACATCCCACTGGTTTCGCCGGGCATTCGAGTATTGCCGGCACGAACCGCCGAGACTTCCTTCAGAATCTGGATCGCCAGTTGTTCGATGGAGTCGAGAGCTTCGGTATTGTTGCGCATTCCGTCGGCGGGGAGCGCGGCGAGCCGTAAAGCGATCTCGGCAGCCTGCTTCGCGAGTTGGTCCAAGTGGGTTCCTGAGGGCGGCCCGGGGCCGTCTGATAGCATCATATCTTCCGCGTCCGCCCGGACAAATCATATCTTTGGTTAGCAATTCTCAACGCCGCCATAAAATTTACATGGCTGGAGATGACCACGAATGGGTTGCCGCGGAGTCCAGGTAGCCCCGTAAAGAGCAACCAGCGGGTTGCTCTTTCTTCCGGACCGGGCTAATATGCAACCTGGAGGTTGCTTAAGATGAACGACCGCATCGAGAAGCGCATGGAACTTGCGGCGCCGGTTTCGCGGGTGTGGCGCGCCCTGACGGACTACCGTGAATTTGGCGAGTGGTTTCGCGTGAAACTGGATGGCCCATTCGTGGCGGGTCAGGTCTCGCGCGGCCCCATAACCCACCCTGGCTACGAGCATGTAATATGGGAGGCCGTCGTGCAGAAGATGGAGCCGGAACGACTCTTTTCCTTCACCTGGCACCCTTATTCCGTCGATCCCAAAACGGACTATTCGAAGGAAACGCCCACGCTCGTCGAATTCAAGCTGGAGAAGACCGCCGGCGGCACGCTGCTTCTGCTCACGGAGTCCGGCTTCGACAAGATCCCGAGCGACCGCCGCGCGGAAGCATTCCGCAGGAATGACGGCGGTTGGACGGAGCAAATGAAGAACATTGAATGCCATGTCGCACAAAGGCCGTAGCGGCATTGCCGGCAAACGGAGGGCTCATGCACCTGTCTTTGCCGCGCTCGGCGACGAGACGCGGCTATCGCTGGTTGCCAAGCTCTCCGTGGGGCGGCGCTGTTCGATATCCCAGTTGGCCGGGGGCTCCAAGCTGACCCGGCAGGCCATCACCAAGCATCTTCGGGTACTCGAGGGCGCCGGAATTGTGCGCGGCGTCCGTGCCGGCCGCGAGATGCTATTCGAATTCGATCCGCAGCCGATGGAAGCGATTCAGACATACCTCGATCTCGTTTCCGAGCAGTGGGATCAGGCACTGGCCAGGCTGAAGTCGTTTGTCGAAGACTGAGGGCCCGGAGTCTGCCTGCCGACTGCGCTGCGAGCAGTGCGGAAATAGCTTCTGCGGAAGGAGACGAGGTACGCCGCCATTGAGGAGCCGCGACGTGCCTGCTCGATGACGGTCCCTGTCGTTGACTCCGACAGTCGTGTAACGTACTCTCGGGCGTGGAGGCATTATGGACGATACAACTGGAGCAACAGTTACTGTCGAGAGTTTGGATTCCGTCGTCAGGAAATGCGCAACGATATGGATTTGGTCGATTCTGTGCGCGACCGTCGCCGGGCTGTTCGTCGGTTCCGGCAGCGGTCTTCTGATGCTGTCCGGCGCGTGGCGTTTCGGGACCGGCAACCTGGTTGATGCGCAACAGGCCATCGTATTCATCTCGTCGCTTCTGGTGCTGCTCGCGGAACTGGTAGCGATGTGGTACCTATACCAATTCCTCAGCCGCTGTTTGCTGCCAATATTGTTTTCCGGCATGGATCCGGCAGATCCCGACGTCGGACCGTTTGTACTGCGCAGGGCCTTCGCAGCAGTTCTGTGCGCATTAGCCGCGCAAGTGGCCGGGTGCACTATTGGTTTCCTATTGAAGCTGTCTCTGGGAATTCGTTGACCGGACGCGGGCTCCTGTCCGGAAGGGGGAACGGGGACGCATCGCTTGCAAGAGCCGCTGGACGTCCCCTCCGCCACGCGCACTCGGCTATCGGCGCTACCATGAGCTTACCCGAGCATGGAGATCCGTTCCGACCTCACGCCTGCCGCGCTGGCGGGCAAGCTGCGCCGGCTGTTCGATCTTTCGGCGCAAAAAATCCAATCTCTCGAAAAGACCTGGCAGGCGTCGCAGGGTTCGCCCGTCTTCACCGTCGACGGCCGCTACACTAGCCGCGGCTGGACGGAATGGACGCAGGGGTTCCAGCTCGGCTCGCCCATCCTGCAATTCGACGCCACGGGCGTTCGCGAGTTTCTCGATATCGGCCGCGCACGCACAGTCGAGCTGATGGCGATTCATGTCAGCCACACCGGCGTCCACGACCATGGCTTCCAGAATCTCAGCACTTACGGCAATCTGCTGCGCCTGATGAACGAAGGCCGCATCGCGGAGGATGCCTGGGAGCGCCGTTTTTACGAGCTTGCGCTCAAGGTTTCCGGCGCCGTGCAGGCGGCGCGCTGGTCGCCCACGGCCGATGGAGGCGGATACATCTATTCCTTCAACGGTCCCCACTCGTTGTTCGTGGACACCATCCGCTCCTTGCGCATTCTGGCGGTGGCGCACCGGCTGGGGCATGTGCTGATGGGCGAGAACGACCGTCGCATTTCGCTGCTCGACCGGCTGATGGACCACGCCCGCGCCACGGCGAAATATTCGGTCTATTATGGCGAGGGCCGCGACGCTTACGACGTGCGCGGACGCGTGGCGCACGAGAGCATCTTCAATCCCAACGACGGCAATTACCGCTGCCCCAACTCGCAGCAGGGTTATTCGCCGTTCAGCACCTGGACGCGAGGCCTGGCGTGGGCCATGTGCGGCTTCGCCGAACAGTTGGAATTCTTCGCGACCCTGGAACGCCATGCCGAGTTCCGCGCAACGATGGAAAAGGCGGCGCGGGCAACGTGCGATTTCTGGATCGCCAATACGCCGCTCGATGGCATCCCCTATTGGGATACGGGCGCTCCCGGCCTGGCCCAACTCGGGGCTTGGCGCGAGCGGCCCGCCGACCCGTTCAATGCGCATGAGCCGGTCGACAGCTCCGCCGCCGCCATTGCCGTGCAAGGGCTGCTGCGCCTAGGCCGCTATCTGAAAGACGACTGCTACTGGAACGCCGGGCTCACCGTCGCCAATGCGCTGTTCGACGAGCCGTATCTCAGCCTGGACGCCAACCACCAAGGCCTGATTCTGCACTCCGTGTATCACCGGCCGAACGGTTGGTGCGCCGGCCCAGGCGAATCCTCGATGTGGGGCGATTATCACGCGCGCGAAGCCGCCCTCTATCTGCTGCGGCTCGTGGAAGGCCGCCCGTATTTGAAATTCTGGTAGGGTGGGACTGTTTCCTCACAATCCCCGAGACGCAGGGCTAGCTATAGCTAGCGGACGTGGAACAGGGCCGACGATCCCGCGCTGGCGACCGCGTCCAGGTCCCAAGCCAGCGGGTGGGCCAACATGTCCGCGCCGATGAGGCCTTCGCCGCGTTGTGCGACCGGAGCGAGGAGGTAGCCGAAACCGTCGCTCCGCAGGGCCGCGATTGCCTCCGGACGCCGGGGCACCGCGGAACTGGCCACGGTGGGCGGGGAATTCGCCGCCAGGCGCCAGTCGTCGTTGGTTGGCTTGACCCAGATTTCCAGCGGCACGCCTTCACACGGCGCGTCTGACACCAGGGCTACGGCATCGGCGATCGCGGGGTGCGCAAAATCGATTTCGAACGTCATGCCGGCCTCGATCGGCTGCCACGTGCGCCAGCGGGTGGCGTAGTTGTGGTCCAAGGCCAGCGGCGCCTCCCAGGGATTGGGCTGGGCAATCAGGGTCCAGTCCGCGGCCACCGGAACGCGTTTCCCCTTCGAGTAAATCTCCACCTCCGCGATATCGAATTCGCCTTCGTCCGCGGCGGGCAGGCGGAAGCGGAGACCCATCAGCGGTTCGGCGGGCCAATGGCCGCGGTGCTGGTACATCGGGTTCGCATAGAAGGCGCGGTGGAGAGCGTCGGCGATGCGCTCGCCTTGGGCCGATTGCCAGCTCACGGTCACGGCGCGCGGCAGGTATGCATTCGCCACTGGTTGCAAGGAGAAGATGCGCGCGTCCACCGGAGTGTGCTGGTCCACCATTCGCGCCACCTGGTATTCCGGTACGGTGCGCGCCAGGTAACCGGCCTGGGGCTCGATGCGCAGAGCGGCGGCCAGCGGAAAACCGTGCAGGCGAAAGGTGTAATCCGGTTGCCAGAGATTGAGCGCCTGCGGCCAGCAGACGATCGCCTGGAGAGCCATCGCGGCCCACGCCAAGCGCCCACGCCAAGGGCGCGCCAGCGCGGCGCCCAGTGCCAGTCCGGCCATCGCCGCGGAGGGCATCAGAAAGCGCGCGCCCTGGTTGAAATACCATGGCAGCGCGAGCAGCAGGGCCGCCGCCATCACCAGTCTCGCGGCCCGACTCCGCCATGCCAGCAGCCCCAATGGCAGCGCCAGCAGGAGTGGGCCGAAGGTTCCGGAGAAACCGTCGCCGAAAGCCAGTTGCCACGGCGCGTCGAGCGGCGCCACGTGCCCCCAGTCGGCCATATTCTGCGCCCAAACGCGTTCCGCCATCAGATGAAAATAAGGGTTCGGAAACAGGGCGTTGCCGAGGGGCGCCAGCGGATTGCCCGACATCACCCAGTTGCGCGCCAGCCACGGCGCCACGGCCGGCACTGCGCCCGCCGCTAGCAGCGCCAGCCCGCGCCACCGCCGGGCGCCCCCCCATACGGCGACCGGGAGCGCTGCGCCCGCCAGCACGATTGCGTCCGGCATCTTGATGGCGTAGCAGAATCCCGCCGCCAGGCCCGCCGCTGCCAGGTACCACGCTTGGCCCGTGTCCCGCCACACCAGCAACAGGTAAAACGCCGCCAGCGTAAAGAACACCAGCGCGGCTTCGTTGTACGACGTGGTGCCGGTTATGCCCGTCACCGGAGCGCAGAAGTAGAACACCGCCGCCACCAGCGAGGCGCGGTCCGGCAACCCGAGGCGCCTGCCGACGCGCAGCAGAAGGGTGGGCGTGGCGGCCAGAAAGCCGAATTCCACCAGCTTGGCCGCCGAATGGCGCCCGAACGCAAACGCCATGGTGAAGAGCATCTCCATGCCGTGCGGCAGCGCGTCGTTGAAAGAGATGCGATCCGGGAACCGGCCCAGCCGCGTGTATTCGAAAGGCAGGCCGAGATGATACGTGATGCCGTCCGGGGAAATCTCCGGCGCCATCGCGTTCACCAGATACCAGACGCCGTAAGCAACGAAGATCACGCACGCGGCGATGCGGCCATTGCGGCCGAGCGGTTCGGCGCCCGAATCCCGCAGACGGACAGGGTGGAGGAATGGCAGGACGGCCAGCGGCGCCAGGCCCACCAGCAGAAAAGCGGGCTTCCAAGCCAGGTGCAAAACCAACAGCAGGAAAACCAGCAGACTCTCGAAGGCCGCGCCCACCGCCAGCGCAATTTCGGGAGGAGCGGCGAGGCGGCGCAGCAGGATGACGCCCCAGGCGTAAGCCGCGGCCAGCGGCAGCGCCGCGCCAAAGAGAATCGCGAACACCAGCATGGCGGCGCTCTAGAGCAGCACTGTATCGATCCGCGCTTCTTCAGGCGCGCTGCGCGGAGTGCGAGCCGCCTCCGGCGCGGCGCCCGGTTCGGCGCCGAGAAAGCGCAGCAACTCGCGTTCGGAGCCACCGAAGAAGCTGGCCAACAGCTCGCGGATGGCGGTGCGGCGCATTTCGTCGCGCGGCGTGCGCGGCGCATACACGTAAGCGCGTCCCGCCTTGTGCCGGTCCAGCTTGCCTTTGCGCACCAGGCGATCGAGCACGGTCATGATGGTGGTGTACGCCAGTGGCCGGCGGGCGGTGACGATCTCCCGCACCTGCTTGACGTTTCCCTCGCCGAGCGTCCACAGGGCGTTGAGGCATTCCAGTTCGAGCGGCGGCGGGACATCGCGGGCGGTTTTGGGCATCACTTTTCCTGGCCGGGCGCGGCGGGCTGTACGGCCTGCCGCAGTTTGGCGGCAAACGGCGAATCGGGCTTCGGCACAAACGCCGGGTGCGCCGGCGGCGCATCCGGTTTGGAGGGCGTCTCAGGCGCCGCCTCGCTTTCGGCCGCGGCCGGTGCGGCAGCCCGCGGCGGCGGCGGGTTCAAGAACCGGTCCATCTTCAGCGCGGGCCGCTCCAGTGCCGGATTGAAGGTGGTGAAACAGCCCTCCACCTGGCGGTCGTTTTCAATCAGCGCCCGCATCGCTTCCATCTTCGAATCCATGTCGTCCAGGTAATGCAGCAGCAGCGCCTCGGGGAATTGCGGCAGCTTGGGCGAGCCGAATTCCAGATGGCCATGATGGCTGAGGACCATGTGTTCGACCAGCGTGCGCAGAGTGGGCGGAAAGTCCGGCAGCGCGCGGAGCTTGTCGGCCACCATGCGCACCCCGATATTGATGTGGCCGATCAACTGGCCTTCCGGAGAATAGGAAAAGCCCCGTTCGTAATTCAACTCGTAAATCTTGCCGATATCGTGGAGCACCACGCCCGCCAGCAACAGGTCGAGGTCCGCCTGGTAGTGCGCGGCGGTGATGCGAGCCAGGGCGCACAACGAAAGCACGTGCTCGATGAGGCCGCCCAGGAAGGCGTGGTGGATCTGCTTGGCGGCCGGCGCCAGGCGGTAACGCCGCCCGATGTCTTCGTCGTCCAGCATGGCGTTGAGCAAGGCTCGCAAGTGCGGGTTGCCGATCGAGTTCACCACCGCGCGCAGCTCGATCCACATCTCCTGCGGGTCGCGCTTGGAAGAAGGAAAATAGTCGGCGAACTCGATTTCACCTTCTTCCATGCGGCGGATTTTGTGTATAGTCAACTGCGGCCGGTTGTGGAAGACCTGGATCAGCCCTTTCACTTTGACGAAATCGTCGCGCTCGAAGGTCTCCACAACCTCGGCCACGTTGTCCCACATTTTGGCGTCCAGGTCGCCCGTGCGGTCGCCCAGGAGCAGCGAAAGATAGAGCTCGCCGGTCCTTTTTTGGCGGATTTCCTTGGAATGCACCAGAAAGCTGCCGGTGATCACCTTGCTGGGTTCGAGCTCGTTGACGTAAGGCGACTTCATGGTTTGACCGGCACGGCGGCGGGCGCGTCAGGCGTTGCGGGCGGAACTGGCGTTGCGGGCGCGTCGGGTGTTGCGGGCGCAGCCGGCGTTGCGCGCTCGCCCAGCCTGGACGTGTCGATGTTGGGCGTGGTGCCCTTGGTGGCGGTGGTTCCCGGAATGGGGACGAACAGGAAGTGCTTGTGCCTCCTGTGTGTGGCGGCGACTTCTTCCTTGGTGGTGGTCTGCGGCTTCAATTGCGCGATGTCGTGCCAGTGGGTGTCCTTGCCGGGCGCGGCACCGGTATCCACGTAGCCTTCCTTGACTTCGAGGAACGCGTCCAGCCGCAGTTTGGTGAGATAGGCGCGGACCTTGGTCTCGAGTTGCGGTTCGGTCAGTATCTGTTGAATCCGCTCCTTGACTTCGTCGAACGAGGCTTGCCCCGCCTCATAGCGCTCGTCGATGCGCAGAATCACCAAGCCCTGTGCGATCTTGATCGGGTCGGAAACCGAGCCCTTCTTCTCTTTGAACGCGAATTCTTCGATTGGCGGCAACGACATGCCTTTTTCGCGCGGCGGCAGGGAGCCGCCCCCGTTGGCTGTTTCCTTGTCGTCGGAAAAAGCGGCAACCAGTTCGGTGAACTTCTCGCCCTTGCGCGCCCGCGCCGCCACATCCTTGGCCTTGGTTTCGGCGGCCGCCGCCTGCTCCGGCGTCTTGCCTTCGGTCGAGATCAGGATCTGGCTCAGGAAGACCTGCGCCTTGCGCACGAACTCCGCCGGGTGCGCATCATAGTATTTGCGCAGCTCGGGCTCGGGAATGGCCATGCGCGCGCCGATCTCCTGGCCGATCAGTTGATGCCACAGCATTTCGTTCGTCATCTTCTGCTTCAACTCTTCAAACGGCATGCCCGAGTTGTCGCGGACGTAGTCGTGGAATTTGTCGGGGTCGGTGATCTTGGCCATCACCTGCATTTCGGCCAGCCGTTTGGCCACCTCGCCATCCACGCTGATGTTCAGGTCCTTGGCCTTCTGCACCATCAGCAACTGGTCGATCTTGTCCCGCAGGAAGTTCTTGCCTTCCTCCTGTTCGGCCGAGGTGAGCTCGACTCCGCTCAGGTGCCGTTCCCGGCGCAGAAAGGCTTCCAGTTCCCTCCGCTGCTCGTCCAATTCGCCGCGAGTGACGATATCCCCATTTACTTTGGCGGCAATTTCTTCCACCACGCGGATATCCGCGGCAACCGCCATCGGCAAGGCTGCCATTATGACTACTACAAACCTGCGAATCATAGCTGTTCAGGCTCCATTCTACCATCGTGGAGAGGCCCGGCTTGGCCTGTAAAGGTAGGACAGACCATGGTTTTTTGTGGTCTGTCACCCCTGGCAAGGCACAACACCGTGACAGACGACAAAAACCGATCGTCTATCCTACCCCGGCGGACGCATTTGCTCCAGCCTGGCATCGAGGAAGGCGAGGATCTCCCGCGCCGATGCCTGTCCATCCAGGGGGAGTAGCAATACGCCTGCCGGAGTGAACTGAGCGCCGGGAGTTTTCGCGACCAGGTGCATGAGCCGCGCCGGATCCACCCGTGTTTCGCGGTGGAACTTGATACTTAAGACGTTATGTCGGCGGTCGATGCTCTCGATGCCTAACTGCTGGGCAGCCGTTTTGATGGCGGAGTACGCCAGCAGGGTGCGGACTGCTTCCGGCACTGTGCCGAAGCGGTCCTCCAGTTCCTTTTCGGCACGCTCGCGCCCGGCTGGGTCGCTGGCGCTGGCGATCTGGCGGTACGCGCGCAACCGCTGGTTCTCGTCGGGAATATAGTCGGGCGGAATCCGTATGTCCAAGCCGAGATTCACCGACGAGTGGATTTCCGGCACCACTTCCTCGCCCTTCAATTCGCGCACGGTTTCATCCAGCAGCCGCACATAAGTGTCGTAGCCGACCGAGTTGATATGGCCGTGCTGCTCGCCGCCCAGTAAATTGCCCGCGCCGCGGAGTTCCAGATCCAGCGCGGCGATTTTGAATCCAGCGCCTAAGTCGCTGAATTCCTTGAGTGCCGCTAGCCGCTTGCGGGCAATCTCGCTCAGCTCCGTATCGGGTGGAACGAGCAGGTATGCATACGCGCGCCGGTTCCACCGGCCCACACGGCCACGCAACTGATAGAGCTCGCTCAAGCCATAGCGCTCGGCGTTCTCTATAATCATAGTATTTGCACGTGGAATGTCGAGGCCGTTTTCTATTATTGTAGTACAGACTAGGATGTCGAACTCGTGCCGCATGAATTTCAGCATGGTTCGCTCCAACTCCGCCTCCGCCATTTGGCCATGGCCGACGCCGATGCGCGCATTGGGAACCAGTTCCTGGATGCTGGCAGCTCGCTCCCAGATGGAATCCACGCGATTGTGCAGGAAGTAGACCTGGCCGCCCCGGCCCAATTCGAGTTCCAGCGCCGCGCGGATCAGTTCCGGCTGAAACGGAGCGACCACGGTGTGAATGGCGAGCCGGTCTTTGGGCGGAGTTTCGATCACCGACATGTCGCGCAATCCTAACAACGACATATGTAGTGTTCTGGGGATGGGAGTAGCGCTCATGGCGATCACATCCACCTGCTTTTTCAATTGCTTGAGCCGTTCCTTGTGCTTGACGCCAAAGCGCTGCTCTTCATCCACGATGACCAGACCCAGGTCGCGAAACTCGACGTCTTGCGACAACAGCCGGTGGGTCCCGATCGCAATGTCCACTTTGCCTTCGGCCAGATCCGCCAGGCCGGCCTTGAGTTCCTTGGGTGAGCGGAAGCGGCTGAACATTTCGACCCGCACCGGAAACGGCTGAAAGCGGCGCTTGAAGGTTTCGAGATGCTGAAATGCTAAAACTGTAGTAGGAGCCAGCATGGCAACCTGCCGCCCATCGCCGAGGGCTTTGAAGGCGGCCCGCATTACCACCTCGGTCTTGCCGTAGCCCACGTCACCGCAAAGCAGGCGATCCATCGGGTGGGGGCCTTCCATGTCGCGCTTGATGTCGCGAATGGCGGTCAGTTGATCCCGGGTCTCGGTGAAATCGAAAGCGTCCTCGAACTCGCGCTGCCAGTTGCTGTCGGCGGAAAACGAGAACCCGTCGGCCATTTTGCGCGTGGCGTAGAGCTTCAACAGCTCGTCCGCCATGTCGCGCATCTTGGCCTTGATGCGGGATTTGGTTTTGGTCCAGGTGGCGCCGCCCATGCGGTCGAGGGCGGGTTTGCCTTCGCCGGCGCCGCGGAAACGCTCGACCAGGTCCATGCGCGCCAGCGGGACGTAGAGTTTGGCTCCGGCGGCGTATTCGAGGAGCATGTAATCGCCCTTGGCGTCGCCCAGGGCGATCTCGCGCAGACCCAGGAACTGGGCTACGCCGTGGTCGGCGTGTACCACGAAGTCGCCGGGCTTGAGATCGATCAGATCGGCAGAGAACGTCGCCAGCGCCGGCTTGCCGGCGGGAGCCTGGGCGACCAGTTCGGAAGCTTCAAAGAGATCCTCGGAACCGAAGACGACCAGTTTCGAATCCTGGAATGCCGTGCCGCGCCGGATCAGCCCTTTGACGAGGTGAATGCTGGCCACCGAGCCGGACATGTAGACGCGCTCCGCGAGATAGGCCGGAGTGGACTCAAACTGCTCCACGCCGAGCTGGTAAGCCACTCCATACTCGTTGAGGACGTCAGCCAGCCTTTCTACTTCACCTGTAGCAGGCGCAAAGAAAGCCACCCGGTTCCCCGACTCCACCAGCGTACGCGCTTCGGCGATGGCCACCTGGACGTTGCCGTGAAAGCGCTGCGAGGGCCGGGTCGATATGTGGGCCGACGCGCCCACGCCAATTTCCAGTTCCTCCATCACGAGTTGCGGCAGCGCCTGGGCCGACTGCTGGAACTCCTCCCAGCGGTAGAAAATGCTGCCGGGAGCGTAGACCGGCGAGGGCTCGATCTGCTCCAGACGCTTCCAGAGCCGCTCGGCGGCGCTGCGCACCTGGCCCGGTTCGTCCCAGATAACGAGCGGCTTGTCGGCCAGGGTGAGGACCGCTCCGGTTTTCGCGCGCACCATCGCCGATAGCGGCTCCCAACCGGCAAACGGCTCTCCGGCGGGCGGCAGTTCGCGCTCGGGCGTGTCGGCCTGCTGCATCAGGTCGCGCAACTCGATTAGAAGCTGGCGCGATTTCTGGAATTCGGTGAGCGGCAACAGGGTGCAGTCGTCGATTTTCAGCACGGAGCGCTGCGACTCCACGTCGAACCGGCGAATCGATTCCACCGAATCGCCAAACAGGTCGATGCGTACCGGTTTGGCGGCTTCGGGAGAGAAGGCGTCCAGAATACCGCCGCGCACCGAGTATTCCCCCACCATTTCCACCGGCTCGCGCCGCTCATAGCCGACGCTTTCCAGATGCGCAACGACTTCTTCCAAGGGCAGCTCGTCGCCCACCCTCAGCCGCAGGGCGAGCTGCCGGTAGTAGTCGGCGGGTTCGATGCGCAGCAGAGCCGAAGCCACCGGCAGCACGGTGATGGGCGCGCGGCCGGTAGCCAGCCGCCACAACCCGACCGCACGCGCCTCCAGGATCTCGGCATGCGGGGAGAGCTTTTGCAGCGGTAGAACATCCAGCGCCGGAAGCAATTGCGGGCCGTCACGATCCTCGGTGGTCAACAATCGGAAGAACGTCTCGACGGCTTCCGACAGCGCCTCGGCTTCCTGATTGCCATCTACGACAATTATCAGGGGACGGCCTATGGTCTGCCAGAGCAGAACCGAGTACACGGCCTTGGCGGTGCCGGTTAAGCCAGATAAACTGGCCGTGCCATCGCCGGCGAGCTTGCGGACTGCCTCGGCGAAGCTGGGGTGGCGTCCCAGCTCCAGAAACAGGTCTCGAATCGCGGGGTGGGTCAAGGGTGTTGTCCGGCGGCGATCAATTTTACTATATTAGTAGTAGAATAGTCCGATTCGAGAGGCAAAGTGACGACTTTGCCTCCTGCCGCCTCCACTTCCTCGCGGCCGGCCACAAAATGGGACCAGTCGGCGCCTTTGACCAGCACGTCGGGCAGAACGGCGGCGATCAGGGCGCGGGGCGTCTCCTCATCGAAAAGCGTGACGGCATCGACGGCTTGGAGAGCCAGCGCCAGTCCGACGCGCTCGTTCTCGGCGACGATGGGGCGCGCAGGCCCCTTCATGCGGCGCGTGCCGTCGTCGGAGTTAAGGGCCAAAATGAGCACGTCACCCAGCGACCGCGCCGCCTCGAGGGTCTTGATGTGCCCGGGATGCAGCAGATCGTAGCATCCATTGGTGAAAACGACAGTCTTACCTTCCTGCCGCCAGCGCTGGCGCTGCTCGATAAGCTCGGCGTGATTGTAGAACCGGCCCAAGATCTTAAACATAGTGTAACAACGCGAGTGGGGCAGGTCCCCGACCTGCCAACTCGCCGGCCCCTAATGTTGGCAGGTCGGGGACCTGCCCCACTACCCTGTGGCATCATGAACCCATGGATTCGTCTTCGGTTCAGGCTTACGAGACTTCAGCACGCGTGGCCGCCTACGATGCCGACATGGACTTGATGCATCCCAACCGGCACAAGATGGTTGAGGTGATCATGGCGGCGCTGGCGGCGTCGACGCCCGATCCGCGGTTGGTGGTGGACTTGGGCACAGGCACCGGGTTCCTGCTGGACCGGCTGTTGCGCCGGTTCCCCAATTGCCGCGCCGTGGCCATCGATGGCTCTCAGCAAATGTTGTCCACGGCCAAATCAAGATTGGGGAGTTTGGCGGAGCGTGTGGAGTTCGTGATCGGGGACCTGCGCCAGGCGGAAACGTTTGGGGCGGAGATCGAGTCCGCCGATGCGGTGGTTTCGGCCTACGCTCTGCATCATCTCAATCTGCAAGAGAAGGCGGAGTTGATGGAACGCTGCCGCGCGCGGCTGAAAGAAGACGGCTGGTTCCTCAACGCCGATCTGGTGGTGTCGGAGGACGAGTTTCTGGAAGCTCTCACGCAACAAATGCGAGTTGCGGGAATCGTGGATCGCGCCGAGGGCCGGGACCCTCGATTTCGCACGGCGACCGACACGCGCCGTTTCATTGACGAACTCCAACGCAACGAATGCGACCAGCCGCAGACGGAAGCTGACGACCTTCGAATCATGCGCGGGTGTGGTTACCGGCACGTCTCGCTGCTCTGGAAGGACACGCGAGAAGTGGTCTGCGGCGGTATTCGCTAGGTCTGCCGGGCCCCAGGGGCTAAAGCCCAATTCCTTAGTGCGACTCAGCGGCAACGGCTCAAGCCGTGCCCTGATACATAGCTAATCATATCCCCAAGCGTTCGGAAATGTAGAAACTCCAGGGGCCGGGCATGCCCGGCCCCTACGAACCGAACTTCCGAAAGGGTGTATTCAGCACCCTAGCGCTTGTAGCCGATCATGCGCAGGAAGGCGCGCCGGTGATCGGCATCCTCGGCGGTCTCGACGCCTTTAGGGCGGAAGCCATCGATGACGCCCATCACGCCGCGGCCCAGCTCGGTTTCCGCAATGATGACTTCCACCGGGTTGGCAGTGGCGCAGTAAATGTTGCAGACTTCCGGCACGTCTTTGATGCGTCCCAGGACGTTGATGGGGTAGCCTTCGCGCATCACGGCCACGAATATGTGGCCGGCGGCGACGGCCGAAGCGTTGCGGATGGCGAGTTGCTTGAGCTCGTCATCGTTGCCATCGGCGCGTGTCAGGCAGGGGCCGGACGCCTCATTGAACGCGATGCCGAATTTCATCTGCGGCACGCTGGTGGCGATGGCTTCGTACACGTCCTCGACGGTCTTGATGAAGTGAGTTTGCCCGAGGATCAGATTCACGCCGTCGGGTATTTCGAGCGGCACGGTCTTCAATTCCATAAGCAATCATCAGCATAGCAGCCATGGCGCACGGAAGATTCGCTAGTGGCACCGGCTCGGGAAAACAAATGGCAAGCCTGCCCCGCCAATGCAATGTGCGGCGTGGGCCTACTCTCGCCGCCAGGCGAACGCGCCGTTGACGATGGTGGCCACGGGGCCGCCGCGAAATGTTTTTCCGTGGAACGGGCAGTTGCGGCTGCGGGAAAAGGACAGGTTGACGTCGTACGTCCAACTCATCTCGGTGCTGAAGATGGTGACGTCGGCCGGCGCGCCGGGCGCGAGCGTGCCGCGGCCCAGGCGCAAAATGGATTCCGGACCGATCGTGAACAGTTCCACCAGGCGAGCCAGCGTGATCCTGCCCGAATGAACCAGCCGGTCGAGCGCCAGACCGAGCGCCGTTTCGAGACCGATGATGCCGAACGGGCAGCGCTCGAATTCCTGCATTTTTTCGCTGCCCGGATGCGGCGCGTGGTCGGTGGCGATGGCGGTTACCGCGCCGGCGGCAATGCCCTCCACTAAGGCAGCGCGATCGGCCACCGAACGCAGCGGCGGCTTCATCTTGTAATCGCTGTCGTAGGCCGCCATGTCTTCGTCGGCGAGCGAGAAGTGGTGTGGCGTGGCTTCGCAGGTGACCGGCAAGCCGTGCCGGCGCGCGTAGTCCACCATGGCCACCGCGTTGTGAGTCGAGATGTGGGCCACGTGGTAACGCGCCCCGGTCAACTGCGCCAGCACCAGGTCGCGGGCCACCATGACGTCTTCCGAGGCGGCGGGAATGCCGCGCAATCCCCAGCGCACCGAACGGGCGCCTTCGTGCATGTCGCCGCCCGCGCTCAGGTTCAGATCCTCGCAGTGCTGGATGATCGGCAGATCGTAGGAGCGGGCAAACTCCATGGCGCGGCGCATGACGCGAGCGCTCATCACCGGCAGGCCATCATCGGAAATGGCGACCGCTCCGGCCGCCTTCATGGCGCCGATGGCGGCAAGCTCTTCGCCGGCGCTCCCCTTGGTGATGGCGCCGATGGGGAACACGTTGACCGGCGCCAGGCGCCGCGCGCGCTCCACGATGTAACTGGTGACGGTGGCGCTATCGTTCACCGGCTTGGTGTTGGGCATGGCGCAAACGGAAGTGAACCCGCCCGCCGCCGCCGCGCGCGCGCCGCTCTCGATGGTTTCGGCGTGTTCGAAGCCCGGCTCGCGCAGATGGACATGCATGTCGATAAAGCCGGGGGCCACCACCAGTCCGGTGGCATCGAAGACTTCGCCCGCAGGCGCGGCAAGATTCTCCGCCACGCCCACAATGCGGCCGTCGGCGATGAGCACGTCGGCGATGCGGTCGGTTTGCGAGGCGGGATCGATCACGCGGCCATTACGGATCACGATGGACATGGGCTATCCAATCACCCTTTCCAGCACCGCCATGCGCACGGCGATGCCGTTCTCCACCTGGTTGAGGATGACCGAGCGCTGAAAATCGGCGACCTCGGAGGAAAGCTCGCGGCCGCGGTTGATCGGGCCGGGGTGCATGACGATGGCGTCCGGGCGGGCCAGGTCCAGGTGCTCCAGTTGCAGACCATAAAAGCGGAAATACTCGCTGGCCGGAAACGACGCTTCGTGTTGCCGCTCCAGTTGCACGCGCAGCATCATGATCACGTCGGCATCGCGAATGGCCTCGCGGATATCGGTGGTCAGGGTCACGCCGGGCGCCAGTTGCGCCAGCTCGGCCGGCAGCAGGGAAGCCGGGCCGCAGAGCACGATTCGCGAGCCGAACTTGGCCAGCAGGTGCACGTTGGAGCGCGCCACGCGCGAGTGCGCGATGTCGCCGATGATGGCCACCTTGAGGCCTTCGAGCGACGGCCGGCGGTCGAGAATCGTGCGCGCATCGAGCAGCGCCTGGGTGGGATGCTCGTGTGCACCGTCGCCGGCGTTGATGATCGGCGTCGGCAGGTGGCGCGCCAGAAAGTGCGGTGCGCCGGAGGCCGCGTGACGCATCACGATGGCGTCCGGCCGCATGGCGGCCAGCGTATTCAGCGTATCCACCA
>Ga0116130_1001092_pt1 | contig 15992 bp, 14 predicted proteins | sample June2015DPH_17_5_FD_89733 | JGI IMG/M metagenome (GOLD analysis project Ga0116130, IMG submission 89733) | Peatland microbial communities from SPRUCE experiment site at the Marcell Experimental Forest, Minnesota, USA - June2015DPH_17_40 | ecosystem: Environmental > Terrestrial > Soil > Wetlands...
AGGCAGAGGCCCCGGTCGCTGGCCCATTTCTCCCGGACCACAAGCGCTACGAGTTCGGGATGCTCTCGCTCCGCGCCAGCATAGTCGGCCTCGCGGTCGAGTCCGAGAAGTTGTGACGCCGCGGCGGCGCCCACATGATCGAGGAGACGGAGTTTCCACCCGAGGGCAGCCGCCGCGAACCGCATCGTCCCCAGCGCATGCCCGACATCGTGTTGGCAGTACCGGAACGCACGCTCGCCATACTTCCAGGCCTCCCGCCAAAGAATGGACGAAAGCCCCACGAGGAATGATCCCTCCGGAAACACTGCCGTCAGGGCTGCCCAGACCGAGGGATCGAGATCCGCTCGAAGCTCGAGACCGTGCACCTTCGATGCATAGTGGTAGACGCCAGGACGGTTGTGGATGCCGTCCAACGACGGCAAGAGCGCGTATCCCTCCGTCGGGTGGAGGTTCCCGCTCGACGGATTGGCACGCAAAGACCATGTGGTTTCCTGAAACCGTTTCCATGCAGTCAGCGAGAGTGCGTAGCGGAAAAAGAGCGAAATAGAGTCGACCGAAAGCGGAACCGGCACCGTGTTGTCCGCGACGCAGAGTTGCCAGTACGGAAGCGCTCGCCCCGCGTTGGGGAAAGGAAGGCGAACCAACGGCGCTCCGTCGTAACGGCGGAACGGATCCGGCTGCTTAGCCCAATCCATGTAGCCAAGCGATGCTGCGTAGCGATGGTAGTGGTGCTTCGATCTCTCGTGGTAGGCAGCCACGACTTGCTCGTCAAAAAGGTCGCGGTCCCTGTCCGTCTTCAGCGTGAAATCAGGAGGAGTATTTCCTTGCATGTCCCTCGTTGCCTTCCCGTTACATGTGTGCAAATGCCTCGTATAGGTGAAGGTCGACATCGAACGCCGGGCCGCGCAGTGCGCCGAGCGAGGCGTCCACGTAGATTTACCGTTCCTGCCCAAACCGTTCGACCCAAAGACCCTCATAACTACCAATATCGGCAACTATCCGGCCAGCGTCTTCCTTGAACGCTTGCGCTTGCAGTTAGCAGGAGCTCGCCTTAGGTAGCGCTCCCTAATGATGTTCATATGATGCAGCTCATGACCAGCGATGTGGTAAGCCAGGGCGCGCACGCTGACCCTGTTCCCATTGGCGACGCCGGTCCTCATCAGCGCTGTGTTGTCTAAACTCTTGAAGAAGGCGATCGTTGAACGACGCACCAGAGCAAATTCATCGAGAAGATCCGTGATTTCGCGTTTATTCGCTTCGGAGTATTGGGCATAGTGATCTTGCTCGAATCCCGGAAGTTCCGTGGAATCGTTCCGCGCGAACCGGAGTGCTCGGTAAACGTAGATACGTTCATCATCCACAATGTGACCGAGGATCTCTTTGATCGTCCATTTTCCTTCGGCATATCGATGCAGCAATCGGGCTTTGGGGATAGAAGCAACGAATTTCTTGGTGGACCTCAGATTGTTTTCGAGATGCGCCAATATCAAGCCGTCGTCAGGCAAGAGGTCGCTGTAAATGTGGGCATATGCTGGATACTCTGCTTCTCGAGGCTTTTCAATCACTCTGAGAGATCGAACGTCTGTCCTTCTCACGGTACCCGCTCCTTCTGCCGTCGTACGGCCTTCAATTATCACACGGCATTACAGACTACAGTGGAGCTGCACCTGGCTCGTGAACAAAGCACCAGACGACAGCCGTGGTTTAGGTCTGGGGAGCGAACAGGTGGCCCGCTTGGCCGCATGTTCGAACGATATGGTTCGTTATCGGTAGCTTGCTGCGGGCCATGGCAGGCCCGGAGCCCAACCAGAAACGAGTCCGCACCGCTCACGGCGGATCGGTAAATGCTACGCGACTTTGCGGTTGGAATTCTGTTTGCTAGGTCTACTTGGCACTGTGCCGCATTGTTGTATGGGTTGCGCGCCGCGCCCAGAGTACGGTCGCAACCAAGGCGAGTGGCCCAAGTATCAACACCGGTATAGCCCCCCAGTCGAGCCCTTGGCCACGCATGACCACCGCGGACGCCACGACCGACGTTAGACCGTAGCCGGTGAGCAGAATTCGGCGGTTTCGGTCGAGCGGCTGGGAACTGCGGCGCACCTCGCGCATCAACTGCTGGTCGAAATCAGGCGGCAGGCTCGGGACAGGCGCGGCCATGGAACGCCGCAGTAAACTGTCGATCCCGGCTTCGCGAGGTTCCATCTCAGTCACAAGAATATCCTTTCTCTTTCAGCATGCCATGGAGAAGCTGGCGCGCGCGATGCAGATACGATTTGGCCGTATTCTCGGGAACGCCAAGCAGCACCGCCACTTCGCCTACGCCTGCGCCCAGCCAATAGTACAGTCGTAAGGCCGATTGGTAGACCTCGGGTAGCGTTTGAATGCACTCGGCAAGGGCCTGATCGCGCTGCGCCGTTTCAGCCTGCCGGTACGGTCCAGGCTCCGGACTCACCGCCTGATGAAGAACCGTCTCGTCCGCGTGTGGGCTTCGGAAGCGAACGCGCGCCTTCAGGTTCACCGCTTGGTTGAACGTGATCCGGTAGATCCAGGAGCTGAATTCGGCCTCGCCGCGAAACGACTCGATCGCGTGGTGAACCTTGAGAAACACCTCTTGCGCCACGTCTTCCGCTTCCGGAATAAACTCCCGGCCCAAGATCGAAACCGCGAGGCGAAACACCAGAGCGCGATAGCGGCTAACCAGTTCCGCGAAGGCTTGCTGGTCGCCGCCCTGCGCGCGGGCCACGAGTTGGGAATCGTTCTCCACCGCCGTTAACGCCCAGGCTTGGCCTGCAAGAAATGGAAGGCAATCAGGCCCACGCCCAAGAAAGTGAGCGGCAGAGGTGCTACCCAAAATGCATGGGACGGAGCCGGAAGAGTCAGAGCGAGCACGATCATGGCTCCAACCGAAAGACTCGAAAGAACCGTTCCCAGAATCGGCAGGACGGCCGGATCGGGCTGACGACGTTCCCGCGCCGGCTCCAACGGAAACTCCGGCAACGGTATTCCCTTTTCCATTGCCGCCATCCGCTCCTGATGAATGATCTCGATCCTCTTCTGCCGACTCTCGTGCTTCATGTAAAGATAACCGATAATGCTTCCCGCCAACGCGAACGTGACCATACCATCGCCGATTGTGTAGCTCATTTCTCTCTCACCTCACCCTTTAGGACAAGGTGTGCCGGGCGCCGGTTGCAGCGGGTCGAACAAAAACTCGGGTTCGCATGACCAGCCGTGGGGTCGGGAACCAAGTTCGACTGCACTGGGGCTGGTTACAGTGCGCTGATCGGTCCAGGGGGCTTAGGGTCTTGACGCCCCTCCCTAACGGCGACGTGTAGACCGAGGCGCTCCGTTTCCAGGATCTCGCCCGGCGATATTCGCTATTATCGGACACTGTTTTCCGACAGCGAAGTGCCAGCGATGCGCGCGGGTGCCGCCCGAAGCCGACAGCTAGGCCGGATCCGGTGGTCGGCCACGTCCGCGTATGCGACGCAACCCGACCAAGGGAAGCGCTACTTCCTCCCAGCCCGCTTGGGCCAATCACGCGGCTGATGGTGGGGAGGGCTGTTCTTAGACTAAGCCCTATGAACACACTTCTTCGACCACCGATGTGCCTTTGGATAGGTCGCCGTTCGTCCAATGCCAATCTTCCAGCAGGCATATACGGCCATCAGGAAGCAGTTCAGGGACCGCAAGGCAAGTACCGGTGCGGAGATTCCCGTCGGGATCGACGTGCTGATAGCGCATATCCAGGCGGCCCTTGTCATCGCCGACTGCGACAAGGGTACCGAAGCGAACCCGGCCGCCGTCATACGTAGCCCAAACTCGTTCCCCGCGCTGATAGTAGTGGAACCGGGTGTCGCGACTGGCATCGCCGTTCGGAGTATTCTCGCCCGACATAAAAATTCTTTTGTCCAGATTGACGGCAGGAATAGCGGGCTTGGCGCATGGCCCTTCGGGCTCCGGATATGGCTTCGAGAACGAGAACGCGACGGCGGTATCGCCATGCGTCCGCCGAAATTCGAGACGATCGACCGCTTCTCTCACACTCGGGATATGACCGGCGGGAATCCACCATAGCGCCAGATGCGCCTCCTGCGGCCGCTCGAACCATTTCGTTCGGTCACGCAGAGAAGTCTGATGGCCGCTCTTATACGCGAACGCTTTCAACGTTTCGACGGACTGCCACACAGAAAGATTAATTAGGATAAGGGGGTCGTCATAGGGTCGCACCTCAGTGGCCTCAGTCAGTCGCCATACAAATCCGTCGCTGCGGTCGGCGACAGCATTCACGAGAGGCAGTTGCGCCACAAATTCCGCCATTACCGGCGAGTCGAGCGGTCCCAGCATCCGCCCTACGTTGAGTTGCGCGAGGTGGTAATGATGCAAAGCCATAGATCGAAGTATCGCACGGTGGGCATTGTCACCGGGCTGCGGACACTGCGCCACCCAGAAGATCCGCCGACATCGATGGCTGCTGTGGTTGGGCAGGCGGCTCAAGGACGCGAATCAGGTTACCTATGTCTGTCGGCGAAAGCTGAAGCATCGCCACACTGTCCATAGTCGCGGCGAGGATAGGTGCGGAGTCGGGTGTGGCGACTCGGATCGGAGCGCGCTGCTCCACGCTTTCTGCCGCTGGGAGCGGCATGATCGGTCGCACGTCCATGCATCGATTGGAGCAGGCTGTCACGGCTGCGGCAACCGACAGGATGCTCGCGGCCCCGTCCCGTTCGAGGAGTTTCCCGCCGCAACCAGGACACGCAGGTTGCGGCCACTCGGCTGTTGCCAAACCGTCGAGTGGGCTTGGTCCAGCCATAAGCGGCACCCATTCCACGCGAGCGATATCACCTCATATCGGTAGCTTGCGGTAGGCAAGGCAGACTGCCCGGCGTGTTCCTCCGCGAAGGTTCACTTATGGGACGGCTCCAACTTTCCGCCAGCCCCGTTTTCCTTGAGTGATCGGAAATCCCCTCGGCAGAGTAGCGCCCCGGGACCCTCAGTTCTGGCCTGGTCTCTCGATCTTCTCGATAACGAAAACCGCCACCGGCCCCTTCTTGGGTTGCAGACGCAGCCCGAGCGTTTCGGTGAGGGCGGTAAGGATCGGGGCGACCCCGGCCGGGGTCGCCCGTCGTTGCCCGTTCGGGTACCACAACCGGCTTGGCAAGCGGCATCGTGGAATCCGGAGCCAAGTCCATCTTGAAGTCGTATGCGCCATCCAGCCCGGTCGCGTTCGCGGACCGAGCGACCCAGAAGGATGGACAACGACTCGGCGAGCGCCTTCATCGTGGCAAGGGCCTGGCTGAGCGCTCCAATAGTTAAGTTAGGATAAACTTATTCCATGAGTTTTGCTCCGGGTGTGCGTCTCGGCGGATACGAGATCATCGGGCACCTCGGATCGGGAGGGATGGGGGACGTTTTTCGCGCTTCGGACGCCCGTCTGGGCCGCGACGTCGCCATCAAGGTACTTCCGGGCACCGTAGCGAACGATACCGACCGGCTGCGCCGTTTCGAGATCGAAGCTCGCACGGTCGCCGCGTTGTCCCATCCCAACATTCTTTCCGTCTTCGACACGGGAGTGTTTGAAGGTTCGCCCTACATTGTGACGGAACTACTGGAAGGTGAAACGCTGCGGCAGAAGCTGGATCATGGTCCGGTCGCGCCCCGGCACGCGATCAAGTGGGGTCTCGCGACGGCTAGAGGTCTCGCCGCGGCGCATGCGAAATCCATCATTCACCGCGATATAAAGCCTGAGAATCTCCTGATTACGAAGGATGGCAGATTGAAGATTCTGGATTTCGGGCTGGCGAAACAGTTGCCGGCCGCTCCTTCCACGGAGTCGCAGACGACCGCCCTTCTCAGCTCGCCCGGAGCGGTAATGGGGACGCCGGCATATATGAGTCCGGAGCAGGTGCGCGGCGAGGCGCTCGGAGCCGGCTCCGATCTTTTCAGCCTGGGATGTGTGTTGTACGAGATGGTGACTGGGTGCCGGCCGTTTCGGGGCGACACCTCCATGGACGTGATGAGCGCAATTCTACGGGAGGAGCCACCTGAATTCACTGCGCAGCCTCCGGGGCTCGCCAGCATTATTCGCCGGTGCCTGGAAAAGGATCGTGAGGCGCGGTTTCACAGCGCTGCTGACTTGGCGTTTGCGCTCGAAGCGCTCTCCAATCCTTCGGTCGCGTCATCCCCGGACGTCAGCGTTTCGCCAGTCACGCGAAAATCGAGGGCCGGTATCTACGGAATTCTGGTCGCTGCATCTGTGCTTGCCTCGATGCTGGCTGGCTGGTGGTGGCTCAGCCGGCGGCAATCGGCGGTGCGGACGCCGGTGTTTGAACGGCTCACATTCCAGACCGGTTCCATCGATCGCGCGCGGTTCGGCGCGGACGGCAAGACGTTTGTCTATTCCGCGGACTGGAGGGGATTGAAGAGTGGGGTCTATTCCACGGTTCTTGGCAATCCGGAATCGCGCCCGCTGGCTCTCCCGGATGGGGTCAGGCTCGCGTCCGTCTCTTCCACTGGGGAACTGGCTCTGCTGAAAGGAAGCGTGCTTTCACGGGCCAGAATGGACGGGACGGCGCCTCGTGACGTTGCGACCGACATCGAGGATGCGGACTGGTCGCCCGACGGATCTCAACTAGCCGTTATACGAAATCTGCATCCCGGATTACAGATCGAATATCCGTTGGGAAAAACGCTCGCGAAAGTCGGTTGGTCGCCAACCATCCGCGTATCTCCAAAAGGCGATCGAATCGCTCTGCTCCGCGTGAACAAAGGCGGCGATGTTATCTCGACCTTGGATCTTCAAGGCCAGTTTACCGATCTTGTTCCAGATCTGATAGCGAGCACGCAAGACCAGTTCTGCTGGTCTCCCGATGGCCGCGAGGTCTGGTTTATTGCAAGTTCCGGTGGCACATCCTTCGACACCCTGAAAGCGGTGACGTTGTCCGGCAACGTTCGGGAGATATATCAATTCCCCGGCACCAGCGTCAATATCGATTCCGCGACGAGCGATGGGCGTGTTTTGCTGCGTATCCACCACCTCACACGCCAGTTGATGGCGAGTATAGCGGAGCAGGCCGCGGAGCGCGACCTGACATGGCTCGATGCTCCGGAGCTAGCCGACCTGTCCCCTGACGGCGGCACGGTGCTGTTTTCCAATACCGGGCTGAGCGGCAGTTCGCGCTATGGAGTCTATGTCCGTTCCACCGATGGATCCCCGGCCGTGCGGCTGTCGGACGGCATTGGCGAGCTTCTATCGCCGGACCTCAAGTGGGTGATTGCAACCATCCCTTCAGGACAACAAGTCCTGATCCCAACCGGGGCGGGCGAGCAGCAGTCTTTATCGTTTCCCGGGCTGACGGGAGCCAGGGTTCGGGCGTTCCTTCCAGATGGAACGGGCTACGTCGTGTCCGGATTCGAGGCCGGAAAGAGACTCCGGATCTACACGTATTCCCTGGCGTTCAATCGATTGCAGCCCGTCTCAGGGGAAGGCATCGAAGGTAGCGCCAACGAATGGTTCGTTTCGCCCGATGGCAGCCAGCTAGTTTTCAGCGTTACTAGCCGTGCAACGATTCTGCCGCTGAAGGGAGGCGAGCCGCGCAAAGTGGATCTGGAGCCAGCGGAAAGACTAGCGGGATTCACGGCGGATAGCCATGCTGTGTTCGTACTTTATAAAAGCGGCAATACGTCGGCCGCAATCTACCGGGTCGATCTCGCCACGGGAAAGCGAAGCCTGTTGCGCGAACTGGTGTTGCCCGAGGGATACTCGATAGATTCCTTGCGAATCACGCCTGACGGACGGCGGTATGCCTTGACGCGGAGTTCGAAACTGTCGGAACTCTACATGGCTGAGGGCATCGATCGAAACCGCTAACGGTAGGTCATTAACGTCTCATCCCGGCCAACGTCTCGCTCCGCCAATTCGAGTCAGTCGAATCGGGCCAAAAAGGTGACGCTTGAAGCCGCGTCTCGATCCACGCGAACGTTAAGTACCAATATCGGTAGGCAACTATGCGCGCAAGCTGGCGGCCCGACGCGCTCTTTCCGAATAGGGCGTGACTCGCCCGGGACCATCAATCGCGAGCGGAAAACGTTTCCTGGGTTTTGAGTACCGGCGCATACTCAGCCTTCGGCGGAAGTGGCGACCCTACTATGCGCCCAAGCTGAAGAAGCGGACGGCGCTGTTTGAAAAGCTCAGGGAGATCTTCCGAAAATACGTCAGCTGGCCGGTAGAGTTCCAGCACCTCGCGCTCTCTGAAGCCGGAATTTCCATTATTGGCGCCGATTTTCTAACCAGAATAGGCCCTTGGCAACCAGGTGAGCGAACTGGAGAAGGTCTGGGCCTGCGGGTTCACGTCAGCGGCGATTCTGTGGGAGCCCCGTAATGAAAGTCGTGGTCCTGAGACAGTCCATGTTCCACCAGGAGATGCCCATGAGCTGGTTAGCGCGCACAAACCGCATCCAGGTTTCCTCCAAGGATGTGGTCGGGCTAACTATGCGAATCCGCGCGCCAGGAGTAAGCATCTCTTGCAGCGCGCCGCAGCGGAACACATCACCAGGGCCAGAGACGTGGGCGATTGCACCATCGAAGCCGATCATGGCCCGGTGCTCGATAGGCGACCCTGGATTCAGCCGCCCTAGGATGTCTCCCGGCCTGACGGGAAGGCCAGCAATTTGATACGTCGGTAGGCCCGTTCGGATGTACATACCAACCTGATTATATCGCGCGGTGGATCGTGCGCGGCTGTGGCTGATTCCGGCCTCGGATTGGCTTCCGATATTAACTGTTAACGCTCTTCGCGGATCTGGCGCCGCCCGCACCGGCGCAGCTGCCGTTCTACGGTTTGACTACGCGTTCGCGTGAACAGAAAAGGGCCGAGGGTGAGGTGCGCTTTCGCGGCCAACTCAGAAAAGAAGGGAACCAACCTTGGGGGCGAAGATCAAGAGCGGGAAAGGCGCCATTATGGTGCCGTGGACGAACGGACTGAACTGCTATTCCTTTGCCGCGAAATGCGACATGCCGGGTGGCACCGGAGCGGTGTCCTGCGTGCCAGGTGCGCGAGCGGGGGCCTCCGTTACCGCCGTGACGATCGATAAGAAATCGCTCTACCACGCCTGCGTGGCCGACGGCTTTGAAGATGTTTCGGGTGGCGTGATCGGGAGCGACTACAAGTTCAAGAACCCGCCCCATTGCGACAACGCGCATTACCTGGTAGCGGTTTTCTACGACAACCGGCATTCCTTCCACTTTGCCCGGCAACTGGCTGACGGCAGCAAGAACCAACGCCAGTGGGTGCACAAGCCTTCAGCGGTGCAGGACGCTCACAACATGCAAAACGCTTGGTATCTGGGCGAAGATATCAGTAACGTTCCCTGGGGACCATATTTCGAGTTCGTCGCCTACCTGATTGCGCCGCTGGCCGGCGTCACCGTCAATCGCGCGGCGTTTTAGGCTGCGTCGTTTCCGAAAGAAGACGCTACCGATAACCCGAAATAACGCCGCCGCAAGGCTGACAGCAATTCGCCTTCTGCGGGCGACTGTCCGAGTGGCCGACGACACACCCGAAGGTCCAGGTAAACGCTACGCCGTCTATCATTGCCTATCCACGTTCCCAGCTCAGGCGGTCTACTTGCCGGGCTCGTCGGATTTCAGAATCCGTAGCACTGAGAGTATTGTGTTCCAACTGCGCGTTGTCGCCGGCGCCCCAAAGAGCCTGTCGATCTGGCCGAGATAGCCAATCGTTTTCATGTGGCGGCGGTACACCCCATACACGAGACGATTCTTCGAGCCAATGATTCGCACCAGCCACTCCCCACCTTCGGGAAGAGCAATCGGAAGGGAAACTCTGCGGCGCCCAGCCTCCGACAGGATGCTTACAAATTGAACAACATCTGCGGGCGGTGGCTCAGGTCCAAACGGATTGTCCATCTCTAGTCGAATCAGATCACTGCCGTCGCAGAAAGCGATTGTTGCTTCAAACGGCAGCTTCCGGCGCAATTCGGCAAGGCACTTTGCGCGCAACCCAGGTTTGCGAATGACAAGCGTGCCTGCGGCGCCCACGTTCACGGCATCGTAGATGCCCAGTTCTTTGGCGAGCACGCTCGGACGAAAAGCCCTGTGTCCTCCAACGTTGATACCCCGGAAGAAAACGATCAAAGCCATGCTGCCCATTGTTGCAGCACCGAAGTATCGAGGAGAAGCGGAAGCTGTCGGGCCTGACGATAGATAACGTGTAGTGGCGAGGCGTTTACCCACGCTTCCGGGCTTCGCCACTGACTACTCCGGCCGGTACACGCGCCATTCGGAGATTGCCGGAGCGCCGGGGCTCTCCGGTCCCACCGTCCGGATGGGCGACCATCCGGCCGAAGCCACACGGAAGCGTCCCAAGACTTGGAGTAGGGGATTGTGGGGGGGCTCTGGGGTCTCAATGGCGACTAGCGTTTCCATCGCGACAGGCGAAACCCGGCGGGCAGTTGGGCGTGTTCCACATCGATGTCGTCCGCGGCCACCGGAATGGTCAACGATATCGGGTTGGCGGGCGAAGGAGCGTTCTGGCTGATAAAAATCCGGATGCCTTTGGGCGTCGCACCTTCCACCACCGAGACGGTGCGGGTGGCGTCCGAGTACGAACGCAACTCGGCGGCGGTTTTGGGCGTCGCGGCGGTCAACAGAGCTTCGTGTTTCTTTCCTTCCGCCGACGCGTAAGTGATCACGCCTACCACGTTGGGCTGTTTCAAACGGGCGTCGGCCACATCGTCCGGTGGCACCTCGAAGCCGATGTACCGCATCTCGAGAGCCTCGCGCGAAATCGAAAAGCCGACCAAAGGGACGTAGGTGTCGAACAGATGCTGGCCGGTGCCAAGCTGATAGACCGACCTCCATTCCAACTCGCCGGTTCCGCGTTCGATCACGAAGAGACTTCCGTCCACGGTTCTGCCGCCCGTGCCGGTGGCCTTGATGGTGTAGATCGGCTTCTGGCTGAGGCTGGCGCCGAGCGGCCAGGCCTCCAGCACCGTAGTGGCCCCCCATTCCGGCTCCTCCAGAATCGCCTGGGACGTACAGGTCTGGCGCAGTAGCAGGCGCTCGGCCCCAGGCCTGCCGGGGACGTAGGTCGGAGTTACTTCATAAGTGACGTTGGTGATATCGAGTTCTTCCGTATCGCCGACTTTGGTCAGAGTGACAGTGGACGCCGCGCGCGCCTGAAATGGCTGCTGCGCCGGTTGGGCGCCGGCGGCCATCGCCCAGAGGATCGCAGCCGCGATTTTGAAACTCATACTGATGCTCCTGTCAAGCGTTGGTTCCGGCACGAAGCGTTTTGGCGGCTGTCTTCACCGGCATTTCCGCATCCTCCATACCCAAAAAGTCCAACCCAACGCTTGCATTTAAGACGAAGTCGCCGGCTCGACTGTCACAATCGCTCCTGACTCCTGGCCTATTCAACGATTGCCGCTGTCGAGTGGAAGCCCGGCAAACCGGGATTTCCATTTTAGACTTCCAAGTCCAATTGAGTATAAACCAAGCCGCCAGCCTATGCTCTTGCGTTTGTTCCTCCGGGAGCCGTCTTCGCCCCCAAGCCGCAAACATCGTCCTGCCCGCGGCGCCGGGGGCCAGCGGAATTCCGCAAATACCCAAGATTCCCCGCGCCCTGGATGTTGCCGCCTTAACGAATTGGGGCGACGGCCCGCCAGAGCAGCTGCCGATATCACCACTTAACGCTCTACGGACCTAATTGCCCGCGACCAGATCACCATTGGCCTTTCACCGAACCGTCGTTCCGAGATGCATCAAGTAGTGCTCGGCGATCGGCCCGAGCGATAGGGCTGGGAAGAACGTCAAAGCTGTCACCAGTATGATGGTGCCGAGGAGCAAGGCTGCAAAGAGTGGACCGTGGGTAGGCATGGTTCCGCCGGTGACAGCCAGGCGCTTTTTCAGTGCCAGGCTCCCTGCTATGGCGAGGGCTGGGATGATAACCAGGAATCGCCCGATGAGCATCTCGACGCCGAGAGTCACGTTAAACCACGGCGAATTGGCGTTGAGCCCTGCGAAGGCGCTGCCATTTGTGGCCACCGCGCTCGCGTTCGCATAAAGGACCTCGCTCAGCCCGTGCGCGCCCAGATTCGTGAGGTTCTCCGTTAGCGCACCGGCAGGGTTCCAATAGCTTGACTTGGGAAGCTCTACCAGAAATGTTGCGCCGGCGAACACTAAAATCGTGGCGCCTGTGGCCACAAATGACAACATGACCATCTTCATTTCTTTGGCCTCGATCTTCTTGCCAAGGTACTCCGGGGTACGCCCCACGAGTAGGCCGGCAATAAAGATCGTCACGACGACTATGAAAATCATCGACACGATACCAGTTCCTACCCCTCCGAAAATGACTTCGCCTGACGTGAGATTGAATATCTGGACGAGGCCACTGATGGGAGTGAAGCTATCGTGGGAGCTGTTTACGGCGCCATCCGAGGTGGCCGTGGAGGTCACGGAAAACAGCGCGGAACCGCCGATGCCGAACCGCGTCTCCTTGCCCTCCATATTCCCTCCGGGTTGGCCGAGGCTGGGCATGGAATTGATTCCTGCTGCACTCAGGACCGGGTTGCCAGCCTGCTCGCTCAACGTCACGACCAGACTGCCCCCTGCAAAGAAGACAAGCATTACGGCAAACAGGGTCCAGCCTTGCCGCTGGTCATTCACCAAACGGCCAAAGGTGTAGGTCATGCCTGTCGGCACTGCGAGCATCAGCAGCATCTCGACGAGATTCGTAAGCGGCGTCGGGTTTTCAAATGGGTGGGCGGAGTTGGCATTGAAATACCCTCCGCCGTCGGAGCTGAGAAGCTTGATCGACTCCTGCGACGCCAGCGGCCCCATGGGAATAGTTTGTCTCGCCCCCTCCATGGTTGTGATGGCGCGGTTGTGTCCGAGGGTTTGAATCACGCCCTGTGAGCACAGGAATAGAGCCCCGAGGAAGGACAGCGGGATCAGTATGTATAGAGCGCCGCGCGTCAAATCAACCCAGAAGTTCCCCAGGTAGCCGGTCCGTTCACGAACGAACGCGCGGATCAGCGCTACCGCGACGGCGATCCCAGCGGCAGCCGAAGTGAAACTCTGTACCGCGATTCCCGTCATCTGGGCAAAATGGCTGAGGGTCATCTCACCCGGATACGACTGCCAACTGGTGTTGGTCATGAAACTGATCGCGATATTGAAGCCGAGGTCGGGAGTGATGGGAATACTGCCGGACGGCGCGTGTGCGGTTCCGAACCCGTTCGGATTCAAAGGCAAAGAGCCCTGCAAACGCAACAGGGCATAGAACAGGACAAAATTAACGAGCCCGAAGATGAGGGTCGCCGCGGCGTAGGTGGTCCAGGTCTGCTCGATAGCCGGGTCAATCCCGCATATCCGATAGATGGCCTTCTCAATCGGGGCCAGAGGGCGGGAAAGAAAGGTGCGCTCTCCCCTGAAGACGTTGGCCATGTAGGCGCCCAGAGGCTTCGTGATAGCCACCAGCGCTCCCAAAAAGACGACGAGTTGCGCCAACGAGGGCCAAGTCATACGTCCGGATTTGCAACGCGGCTGCCGGACCCACGGAGTTCGACTCGATGCCGGGCCACCGTTTCGCTCTCATTCGGCATTGTCATTTTCAGCCTACGCGACAGAGCATTAGGAAGCAATCGAGAAGGAATAAGGTTTCCATAAAGGCTGCCCAGGAACTTACGAATCCGAAGAGTGGCTCTCCCCAAGTGGTTCTGCTTGATGTCCGCGCAGCCCCGAGGTAAGGTCCAAATGGCTACCGATAATGCCCATTATGGGGGACCTAAATGAATGATTTGATTGTAGTTCCGCAAACCAGTCACTGGCAGAAACTCAAGGCGCTGGTGCTGAACAGCGTCTCTTCCCCGATCACGCGTCGTGTGTACAACCTCGGGCTGGACGAGTTCTTCGCCTGGCTGTCCGTCCAGGAGCCCCGGCCCGGATTCACCAAGGCGACGGTGAGCGCCTGGCGAGTCGCGCTGGAGGCCCGCGGGCTTGGCGCGGTTTCGATCAACGTGCGGATTACGGCGGTGCGCAAACTGGCTGTCGAGGCTTCCGACAACGGCCTGCTGGCGCCGGAGTTGGCCAACGGCATCACGCGCGTGAAGGGAGTGGCCTCCAAGGGCGTCCGCCTGGGGAACTGGCTCTCGGTCCGGCAGGCGCAGACGCTGCTCAACGCGCCGGATGTCGCCACTACCAAGGGCCTCCGCGACCGCGCGATCCTCGCCGTACTCCTGGGTTGCGGGCTACGCCGGTCCGAGGTGGCGGCGCTGACGTTTGGGCACATCCAGCAGCGGGATGGCCGCTGGTGCATCGTAGATCTCGTCGGGAAGCATGGCCGCGTGCGGACAATCCCTATGCCAACGTGGGTGAAGGTGGCGATCGATGCCTGGACGGCAGCCGCTGGCGTTTGCGACGGGCCGGTGTTCCGTTCAGTGCACCGAGGCGATCAGGGTGACAGTCGTGAGGTTGGACTCGATCAATTGCTGCGATCCGACTGTAGCATCTTCCGCGCTATTCCCAGCTCCCGATGGCCCGGAGCGGCGAATTTGGAGATTGCGCAGCTATGGATCACGAGGGGAAAGTGGGGTGGTCGGTTCTTCATCAACGGAAGCGCTGTAAATGGGATCAGTTCCTCTCTCGCTCCGCAGACCGGAGGCACAAGCTCCGGCCCCGATGAGTTGGCCGAGAACTCTAACAAAGCCTTCCAAGGGGCGCTTGTCGTGGGAATGGGATTCATTTTGGAGCCGCAGGAAGCTGAGAGGCTGTTGCATGCGGACTCCCGCAATCAGGATGTGTTGCTGCGGTACCTAAACGGAGAAGACATCAATTCAAGTCCGATACAGTCGCCATCACGGTGGGTTATAAACTTCTTCGGATTTCCCGTTGATCGGCAAACTGCGGCAGCAGGCTACCAGGGATCCGTAGCTGCCGACTATCCAGAATGTCTGGCCATGGTTCGGGAGCGGGTCTTAGCTGAGCGCTTAACGTACGAACCAAAGAATCCTTGGAATCGAAAACTCCGCTCGGAATGGTGGCTTTTCGGACAGTGGCGTTGGGCGCTCTATGACGCTATCGCTCCGTTGAATCGCGTACTCGTTCGCAGCAGAGTGGCCAACATCAATTCCATCGCATTCGCTCCAACTACCTATGTCTTCTCGGATGCCGTCGTCGTTTTCGCCTTCGAGGATATGGGGCACTTCGCCCTGCTTCAGTCATTCGCACACACGACACAACTGGAGCAGTATTCCTCAAGTCTGCGGAAAGATGTTCGGTACACGCCGTCATCATGTTTTAGTACTTTCCCGAGGCCGCAGGTGAGTTCATTGGAGTCCGTTGGCCAGCTGTACTATGAAACCCGTCAGAATCTAATGCTGTCGCGACAACAAGGGCTCACGCGAGTTTATAACTACTTCCACAACCAACTGGAGAGAAGTGCAGACGTTGAACAACTGCGCCAGTTGCACGTCAAGATGGACCACGCCGTCGCTGCTGCGTACGGCTGGACCGACCTCGACCTCGGCCACAACTTTCACCAGACAAAACAAGGCATCCGCTACACCATCTCGGAAACGGCACGACGTGAGGCCCTCGACCGCCTGCTCGCCCTGAACCACGAACGCTACGCCGCGGAGCAGGCGGCAGCGGCGAAACAGCCGTCCCGCAAACCAAGCGCGCGCAAGCGCCCGCCTGGCGAGCCAACGCTCTTTTGAAAATCGGCGCAATCATGCTAAGTTGATCCGGAGCGGAGAAGCGGATACCGGCAGGTCTGGCTATGGAATTCGAATGGGACGCTGCCAAGGCAGCATCCAATCTCGACAAACATGGCGTGAGTTTCGCCGAGGCGATGATCGTGTTCGGCGATCCTCTGGAAGCCACGATTCCGGACCCGGATCACTCGTCGGATGAGTGCCGTTTGCTTAGCATGGGCCGCTCCGAAGCGGGCCGAGTCCTGGTGGTGGCGTAT